>Ga0182736_1000632_pt1 | contig 48283 bp, 52 predicted proteins | sample eDN5th30CKraftBY_FD_128882 | JGI IMG/M metagenome (GOLD analysis project Ga0182736, IMG submission 128882) | Enriched backyard soil microbial communities from Emeryville, California, USA - eDNA 5th pass 30_C Kraft BY (version 2) (version 2) | ecosystem: Environmental > Terrestrial > Soil >... | reverse complement strand
GGGCCTCGGGCGGTGACTTTTCGCGTCCGGCGGGTGACGACCACCCGGGCCGGCGGCGTCTCGGCGGCTCCGTTCGACAGTTTCAACCTGGGCGACCACGTCGGCGACGATCCGGCGGCGGTGGCGGCCAACCGCGCCCGGCTGGCCTCGGCCACCGGCCTTGGTCCCGGCCGCCTGGTGTGGATGAACCAGGTGCACGGCGTTCGCGTGGAGCTCGTCGACGGGCCCCGCGACGCCCCGCTCGAGGCGACCGACGCGCTGATCACGAACGTTCCGGGTCTGGCGATGGTGGTGGTGACCGCCGACTGCGTGCCGGTGCTGATGGCCGATGCCCGCGCGGGGGTGGTCGCCGCGGTACACGCCGGCCGGGTCGGCGCGCAGCACGGCGTGGTGGCGCGTGCCGTGCAGGGCATGCTCGCGGCGGGCGCCCAGCTCGGCGACATCTCGGTTCTGCTGGGTCCGGCGATCAGCGGCCCGCACTATGAGGTGCCCCCGGCGATGGCCGACGAGGTCGAGGCGGCGCTGCCCGGCAGTCGCACGCTCACCTCGGCCGGTACGCCCGGATTGGATCTGCGAGCCGGAATCGCTCGGCAATTAAAGGAATTGGGCGTCGAAGCGATCGATATCGACCCGCGCTGCACGGCGGCCGACCCGAATCTGTTCAGCCACCGCCGCGACGGGCGCACCGGGCGGCTCGCATCGCTGGTGTGGTTGGAATAAATGCGTTGCGCCTGTCCGCGTGTCGTTGCCGGTCCAGCGCGCACTCGGCCGTTACCGTCACCGTAACTAGTCACTTCAGTCACACCTTCATCACAGTCATCATCAGAGAAGGGTCCAATGATGAGCACACTCCACAAGGTCAAGGCCTACTTCGGGATGGCTCCTATGGAGGACTACGACGACGACTACTACGACGACGGCGATGACCGCGCCGCGTCGCGCGACTACTCACCCCGGGCGGAGCGGTTCTCCGAGGATGTCTTCGACCGCGTCGCCGGGCGTCCCGACGGCCGCTACGACGATCGATTCGGCGACCGCGACTACGACGACGTTCCGGGCGGCTACCGGGGCGGCTACGACGCCGAGGTCCGGGACCCGCGCTACCGGCCCCGCGAGTTCGAACGCTCCCGCTTCGCCTCGCTGCGCGGCTCGACCCGCGGCGCGCTGGCGATGGATCCCCGCCGGATGGCGATGATGTTCGACGAGAGCAGCCCGCTGTCGAAGATCACCACCTTGCGCCCCAAGGACTACAGCGAGGCGCGCACCATCGGCGAGCGGTTCCGGGACGGCACCCCGGTGATCATGGACCTGGTGTCGATGGACAATGCCGACGCCAAGCGCCTGGTCGACTTCGCGGCCGGCCTCGCCTTCGCCCTGCGCGGCTCGTTCGACAAGGTCGCGACCAAGGTGTTCCTGCTGTCGCCGGCCGATGTCGACGTGACGCCGGAGGAGCGCCGCCGGATCGCCGAAACCGGCTTCTACGCCTATCGGTAGGCTGGGTCGACAGTCGGGCCGGTCAGCGCGATGCTGATGCGGGCACATCCTCGTCAGTAAGGTCGCATTCCGTTGGCGCTGTTCTTCACGATTCTCGGCATCGCGCTGTTCGTCTTCTGGCTGTTGCTGATCGCGCGGATCGTCATCGAGTTCATCCGCTCATTCAGCCGGGACTGGCACCCGCGCGGTGCCACGGTGGTGATCCTGGAGCTGATCATGAGCATCACCGACCCGCCGGTGAAGCTGCTGCGGCGCCTGATCCCGCAGTTGACCATCGGCGCGGTGCGCATCGACCTGTCGATCATGGTGCTGCTGCTGATCGCGTTCGTCGGGATGGAGCTGGCGCTGCAGCACGCCGCGTGAGATATCCCGCCTGAGTGGCGGAGGCGGCCCGGCGACGAGCGCCGGGCCACCCCGACCGGGACTAGACCCGGGTCAGCCGCAGCCGCCAGGCCTCCGGCCCACGCTCCTCATAACCCACCGCGATCCGGCCACCGCTGCGCTCGGCGAGCTGGTGCAGCAGCGGGATCGGGTCGTGCGGCGCCACCAGGATCATCGAGCCCCCGACCGGAACGGCGTCGAAGGCACCGAACACGGTCGCGTGCCGGATCGCGTGCGGAATCTCGCGCACGTCGAGCTCGGGCATCTCCTCGTTCTCCTCGCCGCAGCCGCATCCGCCGTGGCCGTGGCCGTGGCCGTGGGCGGCCGGAGCGGGTTGGGCCGGCGGAAGTTCGGACGGGATCGCCGGCAGTTGGGCGGCCAGATCGGCCAGCGAGACCCCGCTGGCCTCGGCGAGTGCGGGCAGCAGTAGGTCGGCGACCTTGCCCAGCAGCGCCTCCAGCAGCACGCGCAGCGCCTCGACGTGCGCGGCGATCTGCACCCGCTCGGTGTCGCGGGCGATGCGGGCCGCGGCCTGCTCGATCAGCTGGGTCTCACCGAGCAGACCCTCGACCAGCAGCCGCGAGCGCTCGACACCGGACGAGGCGGGGTAGATCAGCTCCACGGCGGCCCGCAGTTGAGGGCGCACCCCCTGGTCGATGAAGGCCTGTACCGCCCGGTGGGCGTCGTCGAAGGCGGGGCCGGCGGTACCGACCGCGGCGAACACCGCCGCTCCGAGCGCGGCTTGGCGGCCGAGCAGCTCGGCGTAGCGGGACCGCACATCATCGACCGCCGCCGAATCCGCCGCGCTGGTCGCCACGACCACGTCATTGGTTGTCATCCTGGGTGTCCTTCCGATTGGTCATCACCGGCGTCGGCCTGCGGCCTCCTGGCCGTCAATATTTACGGGCCGGTGTTGTGAATAATACGGCGCGGGGGTGCCGCCCGATACCCCGCGCCGGTGGCGGCGCCGCCGCTGGGACATGCCGAACGACCCGGATCCTCGACCCGGCTGTGCCGCAGCGAAATACGCGGCATTCACCGGCCGGGCACCCGACACTTTGCTGCCCTCGGCCCGATGGGATAGCGGCGCCCCCGCCCGCCCCGGCGGGGGAGGTCCTTGCTCGGGGCGCGGCTTACCGACGGGGACGGGTGATGGGCCTCACCGGTTGTGTTTGCCGAAGCGTGATTTCTGTGGCAGCAATTTGAAATTCACTCTTAATATCATTCTCATTGCCGGGCTCAGCGTCTGATGTGACAGGATGGACGGCAGTTACTACACGGCTAGCGTATTCCCGGTCGACCTACACTTGCCCGATCGGTGCTACCTACCTGACCAAGGGGGCAGACGATGCCACTAACACCGGCAGACGTTCACAACGTCGCGTTCAGCAAACCGCCGATCGGGAAACGCGGCTACAACGAGGACGAGGTCGACGCCTTTCTCGACCTGGTTGAGGCCGAGCTGACGCGGCTCATCGAGGAGAACGCCGACCTGCGTCAGCGGGTCAGCGAGCTCGACCAGGACCTGGCCGCGGCCCGCGCCGGTGGGGGTCAGCAGGCCACCACCTCGATCCCGGTCTATGAGCCTTCGCCCGAGCCGGCGGCGCACCCGCAGCCGGTGGCACAGCCGGCCGCGCCGGAGCCGGTCCCCGAGGACCAGCACCTCAAGGCGGCGCGGGTGCTGAGCCTGGCCCAGGACACCGCCGACCGGCTGACCAGCACCGCCCGGGCCGAGTCCGAGAAGCTGATGGCCGACGCCCGCGCCAACGCGGACCAGATCCTCAGCGAGGCCCGGCAGACCGCGGAGACGACGGTCGCCGAAGCCCGGCAGCGGGCCGACGCCATGCTGGCCGACGCGCAGACGCGATCGGAGACACAGCTGCGGCAGGCCCAGGAGAAGGCCGACGCACTGCAGGCCGACGCGGAGCGCAAGCACTCCGAGATCATGGGCACCATCAACCAGCAGCGCACCGTGTTGGAAGGCCGCCTGGAGCAGCTGCGTACCTTCGAGCGCGAATACCGCACCCGGCTCAAGACCTACCTGGAATCTCAGCTCGAGGAGTTGGGCCAGCGCGGCTCGGCGGCACCGGTCGACACCAGCGCAGCCAGCGACGGCGGCGGCTTCAACCATTTCAACCGCGGCACCAACTGACCCGTCGGAATCGAGCCGGCACGCGCGGAATCGAGTAATCTGCTCGTCGGGTGGGAGGTGAATCGATGCTGATCATCGCGCTGGTATTGGCGGCAATTGGACTTGCTGCGTTGGTATTCGCTGTGGTCACCAGCAATGCGCTGGTGGCATGGGTGTGTATCGGTGCGAGCTTGCTGGGCGTGCTGTTGCTGATCGTGGACGCGCTGCGGGAACGTCGGCGCATTAGCCCGCCGGCCGCACCGGAGGCGGTCGAGCCCGACGGCGACTCCGAGACCGTCGTCGACGCCGGTGACATCGAAGACGTCGAAGACGACGAAGTCGTGGCCGAGGCTTCCGATGCGCCGGAGACCGCTGACCCGGAGGCCGTGGAGGACTACGACGGCGTGGCGGTCGAGGAGACCGCCGAGGACCCCGTCGCGCACCCGGCCGACTAGCCGGCAGCGGTCGTCGGCGTGGCCAGCAGGTCGCGCACTTCGTCGTCGGTGACCTGACGAAAGTCGGCATAACTCTGCCCGACGGCGTTGAAGCGCTCGGGCATCGACGCGCACACCACGTCGTCGGCCTCCTGGGCGATCTTGCGGCACGCCGAAATCGCGCCGACCGGTACCGCGACGACGGTCCTGGCCGGTTCGGCCGCCTGGACCGCCCGCACGGCCGCCAGCACACTCGCACCGGTGGCGATACCGTCGTCGACCAGGATCACCACCCGGCCGCGCAGGTCGAGGGCCGGCCGATCACCGCGGTAGGCGTGTTCGCGCCGGCGCAGTTCGGCCGACTCGCGTTCGATCACCGACTGCAGCGCCTCGCTGCTGATTCCCAGGTCGGCGACCACCTGATCGTTGACCACCACCTGACCGCCGCTGGCCAGCGCGCCCATCGCAAGTTCCGGCCACTGCGGCACCCCCAACTTGCGGACCAGGAACACATCCAGTGGCGCCTGCAGCGCGGACGCGACCTCCCAGCCGACCGGGACCCCGCCGCGGGCCAGGCCCAGCACCAGCAGATTTTCGGCGTCACGGTAATCGGACAGGTACCCGGCCAGTACCCGGCCGGCGTCGCGACGATCGCGGAACGTGCGCGCCGGCATCGGGTTCAAGCGTGCCGGTCGAGTCATCTCCCCATCGAGCCTACGACTCGACACCGGAGATGGGTCGGGTCTTTCGATTGACGCTGTCGTGAGTGGCCTGCGGCTCAGCGGGGAAATTCGGTGGCTCCGAGGGCGACCTCCCAGTGCCCCACCCCCTGGCGGGCGAGGCCCATCATCAGCAGGCCCGCCCCCTCCAGCCAATGCGCCATGTTCAGGCCGCCGACGTCCAGCGGGCGCAGCCCGAGGCTCTTGACGAACTCCGCAACGCTCGCCTTGGCCTGTGCATCATCGCCGGCCATGAAGACATCCAGCGGCAGGCCCCGCTCCAGCACATGCCCGAAGACGGTGTTGAACGCCTTCACCACGCCGGCGCCGGCCGGGACTGCCTTGGCAACTTCTTGTGCGACCGAGGTGTTGTCGGGGATGGCCAGCCCGTCGGCCGCGGAATTGAACGGGTTGCTGATGTCGACGATGACCTTGCCCGCCAGGGCATTACCGTACTGGGTGACAACCGGAACGACACTGGCATACAACAGGGCCACGATGACGATGTCGCCGGCCGGTACGGCGCCGAACTCTCCCGCCGTGGCATTGCCGCCGAGCGCCTCGGCCAGGTCGGCGGCCTTGGAATGATCGCGGCCGATGATCTCCACGGTGTTGCCGCCTGCGATTGCCAACGCGCCGATGGTGCGGGCCATGTTTCCGGTGCCGATGATGCTGATGCTGTTCATGAGGTGATCTCTCTTTCGGTGTTTTCCAGATTCCGGCTTGTCCGGGTCAGGGGAGGGGCGGTGCAGCCACGATCGTCAGTCGCCCATGGTGCGTAGTGCCCAGGGCTGCATGCCGAGGACTTGGGCGAGGTGGCCTTGCATCTCGACGGCGGATGGCAGCGGACGCCACCAGATGGTCACCTCGGCGATCTTGCTGTCGGTGTCGAGTAGGAAGTAGTCCATTCCGTCGACCGCGGTGTCGCCGATTTGCAGCCGGAAGTACGCGGCGTGGTGACTCGGGCCGCTGAGGACCTCCTGGTAGGTGAGGTCGGTCGCCAAGGCGCTGACGGTCTGGATGGCCTCCACCACCGCCTCGCGGCCGTTCAGCGGTTCATCGCCGAGTGGGCCGTTGAGCACCACGTCCTCGGCGAGGTGACCGGCGATGGTGTCGTGGTCCGCGCCCCCGTGCATGCCGTCGATGAAGGACACGACGGCGGCGCGGTGCTGGGCGAATTCGGTCATTGCTACTCCTCGTTGTGGGTGTGACCGTGGGATGACGATGTCTGTCCTGCTCAGATCGCCGCGGTGCCGCCGTCGGCGACCAGCTCCATGCCGTTCACGTAGCTCGAGTCGTCGGAGGCGAGGAAGAGTGCGACCGTCGCGATCTCCTCGGTGCGGCCCATCACTCCCCGCGGGATCAGCGATTCGAATTGCCGTTTGGCGTCTTCGTCGAAGAGCTCCTCCTGCTTGGCGGTGGCAACCTGGCCGGGGGTGAGCACATTCACCCGGATCCGCCTGTCCTTCAACTCGGCCAGCCAGACCCGGGCCCAGGCCTGCTGGACGGCCTTGCTCCCGGCGTAGACGCTCCACCCGGGAAAGCCCTTGAGCGACGCGTTCGACCCGGTCATCAGGATCGAGCCGCCGTCGTGGAGCAGCGGCAGGGCCTTCTGCACGGTGAACAGCGTGCCGCGCGCGTTCAGCCAGAAGGCGGCATGGAAGTGCTCCTCGGTGATCTCTCCGAGCTTTGCCTGCTCACCCATGCCGGCGCTGGCCCACACCACGTCGATCGCGCCCTTTTCCCGCCGGACGGTGTCATACAACCGGTCGAGATCGTCGAGGTCGGCCGCATCGCCTTGCACGGCCGTCACATTCCGGCCGATCAGCCTGACCGCGTCATCCAGCGCGTCCTGGTGTCGGCCCATGATGACCACATGAGCCCCTTCGTCGACGAACAACTTGGCGCCGGCCAACGCCAAACCCTTTGAGCCGCCGGTGATTACCGCAACCTTGCCGTCAAGTTTCCCCATGATCACTCCCGTTGAATCGATGTCTGTCCCGAACCACTCGAAAAAGTTATGTACACCGAGCAGTGTGCTTAACGTAACGGACCGCCGGCCGGAGCGCAAGCTATGTACACCGATCGTTACCAACCGGCCCTATACTGCAGGCATGACGGAGCTGGAGAAGGGCCCGCAACGGGTGCGGCGGGGCAGGGGCGCGCGCGAGCGGATTCTGCGTGCGTCACAACAACTGTTCCGCGATCAGGGCATCAACGGCACCGGGATGGACCAGCTGTGCGCCGTGGCCCAGGTGTCCAAGCGCACGGCCTACCAGCACTTCGCCGGCAAGGATGAACTGATCGCCGAATACCTGCGCCGATTCGATCCCGACGTCACGGCCGGGGTGTTCGATCGCACCGACTTGAGCCCCCGCGAAAAACTCCTCGCGGTTTTCGAGGTGCCCGCGTCCGGGACCGGGGGGGTCACGCCGCTGTGCCCGTTCATCGCGGCGGCAGTGGAAATCCACGACCCGCACCACCCGGCATCCCAATGTGCCCGCGACTACAAGACCACCATCGCCGCGCGGCTCGCCGAAACCGCCCGCGAAGCCGGTGCCATCAACCCCGAACAGCTCGGGGAACAACTGGCACTGCTACTCGATGGCGCCTCGGCCCGCACCCGAGTGCTCAACAGCGAGTCGTTTCCGACCGCGGCCGCGATCGCCGCCGTGCTCATCGACCACGCCATTCCTGAGACAACCCGGCGGTAATCGATTCGTCGTGCTGCGTTGTCAGCGGCAGAACCTGTTCGCGCTCAGTCGAATTCTGGATCTTCGTGGCGCGTGCGCTTGAGCTCGAAGAAGTGCGGATAGGCCGCCAGGGCGACGATGCCGTCCCACACCCGCCCGGCGTCCTCGCCGCGCGGTATGCGCGACAGGACCGGACCGAAGAACGCGACATCGTTGACGTGGATGGTGGGGGTGCCGACGTCGGGGCCTACCTTGTCCATGCCCGCGTGGTGGCTTGCGCGCAACGCCTCGTCATAGTCGGTAGAGGTCGCCGCGTCGGTCAGATCGGGATCGGCGCCGACCTCCGCCAGGGCCTCGGCGATGATCTCGGCGGTGTCCGACCTGCCCTGGTCGTGGATTCGGGTGCCCATCGCGGTATAGAGCGGTAGCAGGATGTCGTCGCCGTGTCGCTGTGCGGCGGCGATCAGCACACGCACCGGTCCCCAGCCCGTCGTCAGCAACTCGACATACCGCTCGGGCAGATCTTCCCGCCCTTCATTGAGTACGGCGAGGCTCATGACGTGAAACCGGCACTCGATATCACGCACCTTCGCCACCTCGAGGATCCAGCGGGAAGTGATCCAGCACCAGGGACAGACCGGGTCGAACCAAAAGTCTGCGCGGTCCTTGCTGACGGCTGCGGGGGCAACGCTGGGCATGAGCATCTCCTGGGGTCGGGGCGTGCTACCGAATTTGCGGGCCGCCAGGCCCACTCAACCCCAACAAATATTGGGCTGTCAAGCCCAATATTTCGCAGGCGCTAAGTCGAGAGCATCTGGATGTGGTCGATAGCGGCGTGCAGGGCGTTCTTGAGCGGGGTGACATCCCGCTGGACCTGGCTGAGGAGCATGCCGCCCTGGAACGCCGACAACAGCAGGTCGGCCAGCTGTGCGGGGTCCGCGTCGGCGCTGATGCGGCCGAGATTCTGCATGCGCTCAAGCCCGTCGCGGAAGATGTCCCTCCACTGCATGAACGCCCGGGCCAGCTCGTCGTGCACCTCCAGGTCTGACTTGAGGATCTGGCTCGCCAGGGATCCGAGGGTGCAGCCGTCCCGGTAGGCGCTGTCGTGGGTGACGTAGTAGTCCACCCAGGCACGAAGCGCATCCACGGTGTCGAAGCCGGCGAACTGCTCGCCGCCATAGAAGTCCAGGACGCGCTCGGCCTGCCACTCGATCACCGCCAGGACGAGGCTTTCCTTGGTCGGGAAATAGTGATTGAGCTGGGACCCGCTGACTCCGGTGACGTGGCGGAGCTGCTGGTTGTTCGTTGCGGCGACGCCGTGGGTGTGGATGAGCTCTGCGGCGTGCTCGAGGATTCGCGCCCGTGTCGCCTCACCTTTTTTGGTGAGCTTGCGGGGCCCTTGGACTGCGGTTTCACCGGTCATGGTCACCATCATACCCAAAATGGGCTTGACAACCCAGTCTGGGAAGTGTTCACTCTGGAATTGGGCTAGACAGCCCATAAAATTTATCCCAGCTACTGGAGGTTGATCCGCCATGTCACGCCTGACCACCCCCGCATCCGACGAGATCGCCGCCGACACCCAGCGGGTTCTGGCCAACGTCGGCAAACAGTTCGGGTTCGTTCCGGACATGTTCACGCTGCTCGCGTCGAATCCGGCGGTCCTGGACGTCGTCTTGTCTCTGCAGGGCAGCTTGGCCCGAGTTCTCGACGCCAAGACCCGCCACACCATTGCGCTGGCGGTGTCAGCGGCCAACGGCTGCGATTACTGCCTGGCGGTGCACTCCTTCGTCTCCACCGAGCTCGGTGGCATGGCGGACGACGACGTCGAACTGGCGCGCTCCGGTGGCTCGATCGACCCCAAGCGGGCCGCCGCCGCGCACTTCGCCCAGCAGTTGATTGAAACCCGGGGGAGGGTCAACGACGCCGACCTGGCCGCCGTGCGAAGCGCCGGGTACAGCGACTCGCAGATCCTGGCGATCATCACTGTCGCCGTCCAGGCCCTGCTGACCAACTACATCAACAACGTCAACCAGACCGTCATCGACATCCCCACCGCCGGCACCCCCGCGTGAACCAGGCCGCCGGCGCCTATCACTGAAACCTTCTGCGAAGAAAGTGAATTGACATGGACCTCGACAACCTCATGAGCAAGCACCTCACGAGATACTTCGACGCCAGCAAGACCATCCCCGCGCAATCCCTGCAGCAGCTGCTGCGGTTCCTGCGCTCGACGCCGTCATCGGTGAACGTGCAGGCAAGCCGCTACTACGTACTCGGCACGCCGGAAGGCAAGGAGCGGCTCGCTGCCAATCTGGGTGAGCGATTCCTCGACAACGGCAGCAAGATCCGAAACGCTTCGCACGTCATCATCTTCACCACTCGGGCCGATCTGCCCGACCGCCACCTCGATGACGTGTTCAGCAAAGAGCGGGCCGATGGCCGGTTTCCCGACCCCGCCAAGCAGGCGCACTGGGAATCGATGACCCGCGACTTCCTCGACCTTCGCACCTACGGCTACAAGGATCTGTCCCACTGGATGGAGAAGCAGGCCTACCTGGCGTTGGGGATGACGGTGATGGCGGCCGCCGAGCTGGGATTCGACGCGACGCCGCTGGAAGGCTTCGACCCGGCCAGCGTCGATGCGGCATTCAAGATCCGGGAAACCGGATACACCACCACGGTGCTGCTGGCCCTGGGCTACCCGGACGCCACGAAGACCTACAGCAACCCGATTTCGCGCCTCGACCACGATCGGCTCTTCACCTTCGTCTGAACCGCAGCCGCGTCGATTCATCTGACCGTATTACTCGAAAGGTATCGAAAAATGTCCACCAAAACCGATTTGACCGCAATCTGCCGCAGCAACGCCCCGATCGTTAATGATCTGGCGCATATCGTCGCTCGCTATGGGCTGGCTATCGTCATCGGCTGGATCGGGATATTCAAGTTCTGCTCCTACGAGGCGCTCAACATTGAACCCCTGGTAGCCAACAGTCCCTTCATGGGTTGGGTGTACAGCGTGTTCAGTGTCGGGACGTTTTCATCGCTGCTGGGCGTCGTGGAGATCACCACCGCCGTGTTGCTGGTACTGAAGCCCTGGTTTCCGCGGCTTTCGCTGATCGGAAGCGCGTTGGCGATAGTGCTTTTCGTCAGCACTCTGTCGTTCGTTCTCACGACACCGGGCGTGGCCGAGGAGGCGGCCGGTGGATTCCCCCTGCTGTCCATGACCGGCCAATTCCTGATTAAGGACATCGTGCTGCTGGGGGTGTCTATTCTGACCCTCGGCGACGCCATGAAGGCGATCGCTCACCGCGGAGCACCGGCGCGGGCGTGAATTCCCACATGCGAAGGGACGTCAGCAAAATGCGTGCAAAAGCCTTGCTCGCGGTGGCAGCCGCCGTACTGGTGGCCGGGTGCACCAGTACGGCGCCGGATACCGCTCAGGCCGCTCCAAAGTCGGTGGTCCGTCAAGTATTTGACGAGCCGACCAATGTCCCGGGAAAGTCCTTGGTGGGTGTGAACGTCAGCTATCCGCCGGGGGCCAAGAACGCCGCGCACCACCACGCGCGGTCGGCCTTCATCATGGCCTACGTGATGTCCGGGCTCGTCCGCAGTCAGGTTGAGGGCGAGCCGATGCGCGTCTACCACGCCGGCGAGACCTGGAAGGAAGCCCCTGGGGCACATCACCTGGTCAGTGAGAACGCCAGCACCACCGAGCCGGCGGAACTGCTTGCGGTGTTTCTGGTCGACACGGGCGACAAGCCCCTCACTACCGACGACGTCCCGGCTGCAGGTGGCTGACGCGGCAGCCTCGAGATACTGACAGCCCCGGCACAGGCCGGGGCTGTCAGTATCTGACGATCCGACTCAGGTGTCACCTATGACGCGACTCATCACACATTGTGTCCGAGGGGGGAGCTGGTCACTTGCGACACGCGTTGAGGGCCTTTGAATTGGGCCGTTGACCAGCGTCTCCTCACCGCGCGCCCTACCCCTTCGACTACCAAGCTGTACCTCGAAGGCACTCAAGATGCTGCCGGATTTGCGGGCGCCGTCGGTGGATTCGCCTCGCCCGTCCGCTTGATCATCACATCGAGTGTTGCCATCGACGCAAGTTCAGACCGAACAGCTATGCGCCAGATGCCGAACTCGTCGATGCTGGGAGTGAGGGCGACCGTGAAAGGAATTCGCACGAGATCGCCCGTCCGCTCCACCCCTACAGCCACGCTCACCGTCGTTCGCACCTCCCCGTTCGGCGAGATCACCTCGTAAATCACGGTGTACTCGCCAACCCCGACACCACCGGCCTCGAACAGAGTGCAAACGGGAAACGTCACAGTCGCCGGGAGATTGAGCACCGAAACGCTCACCCAACCAGCGTCAACGAGCGTTGCAAGGTTACTCGGTTGAATCCGGACGTAATCCGCCACCAGGAGTGTCGAGACACCTAGTCGGTCGCTCGTCAGGCGGATACCCGAGCCTGCGAGGCCACCCTTGCCGCCCTCAGCTCTCAGCACGACCTTTCCGTCGAACTCAACGGTCGTATCGCCACCGGGCGCGCCATCGATTCCCGCGATATAACCACGTCCTTCGGTTCCTTTTCGCGGAGGGGGCTCGACCGTGCCAGGCATCAAAACGCCGCCACCGCCACCTCCCGCTCCCGGAAATTTTCCCGGTTGGCCGGCGAGTTCAATTCTCGGAATTTCACCTTCACCGCCACGTCCGCCAATCGAAGTGCCGGTACCAACGACACCACCCCCGCCACCTCCGCCGCCGAGAAGTCCTCCGGACCCACCGATTTGGATCGTGTGCGCCTGCAAGCGGATGTTTGCGTTGGAATCAGAGGCCTCGATGACTTCTCGGGCCTCGTCGTCGGTCAGTCGGTACCCCACGGTCACGGAGTCGGCAGCGTTGACGGCTAGGTCGTACTCGGCTATCTGCGCCCGCTTCCACTCACGCAAGAGGGACGCTGGGTATTTATGAACGAGCGGCGGGTCATCGATCTCGTATGAGTGGTTGGTACACAGGAGCACAAGATTTTCTTCACTCCGATTCTCATCGCCACTCATGTCTCCGTTCCAACGCGGGCCGCCTTCCCTGCGTGCGCAGATGTGCGCGACACGCGAGTTGAGGGTTCGGGCAGTTCCGCTGGCATCAACTCGGTATAGCGGCTCGTTGCACGAAGGCTCCGCGCACCGTATGGCATTGCCATAGAGCTGTTTGATGGTCGCCGTCGTTGGCTCTGGGTGGGTCACCGGCATGACCGCAGACTAGCGGTCAGCACTGACGATTCTAGGGAAGGCAAAACAAGCAAGGGTCGATCTGTCGGCTTGCTCTGCCGGCCGAAGGTGGCTGACCTCAGATTGCTCATCGAGTCTGCTCGGATGATGGCGGGGGAGAAACTGCTGTTGCGGCCTTCGCGTCAGGGGGAAGGCAGGGCGACGTGGCGCCGCAGCAGGGCACGTATGCGGGCTGGCATCATGGTCGGCGGGCTGGCGATCATCCGGGCGGCCACGCGTGCTGCATCGCCACGCTCGCCACGCCGGGTCGTCTTGGGATCGTCCATGTGCCATTCCGCAGCGAGGTATTCGGGCTGGGTCGCGACTATCTCCAGTAGAGTCCCGATGTCCTGGAGGTCGTGCTCGACGGCGCGGACTGTGCGTGCCAGCATTTTCAGTACGAACGCGGCTTCGACGTCGGGGACGGGTATCTCAAACCCGATGGTGTCGCCGTTGGTAAGCCGGGCGGCGACTGCTACCCGGATGGGGTTCAGCGCCAGCGCCAACCGCAGCCCCGGCGCCCCGTCGAACGCCCGCTCTCCGATGAGTCGTCGGCCCGGTTTGGCCTCGGTCGGGACCAGTAGGTCGATTGCCTGATCACCGCGTACGTAGCGGTTGCCCAACTCGGGCGTGTATCCGAGGTGGGTGAGCTGGTCGTGAAATCCGCCTTCGGAGGCCACATTGACGTCGATTCCGGTGTCGGCGTCCGAGGTCAATCGAGGCGTGCCCGGCACGTTGTAGATGTGGCGCAGCAGCCTGACCATGTGACCGCCGATGATGAGGTACTCGCGGTCGCCGGCAGCCGTGGCCACGTCGCGAAGGGCAAGCATGCCGTGGTCGTCGGCTGCCGCGGTGCATGCTAGGACGACCGATACCGGTGCGGTCATCTGGCCGCGATCCAGTTAGCGAGCCGATCCGGGGCGCCGTCACCAAGGTCTGCGCCAGCAGTGAGGTCTTTGAGTACCACTATCGGGTCCACGGTCGGCAGGCTGAAGTGTTCGCCATCGCAGGTTCGATGCCACCAGGCCGCGGTCGTCCAGACGGTCGGGTCGGCCGGAACCCGTAGCGTCAGCGTCGCTTCGTCGGCGGTGGACTCCACCAAGTCAGAGACGGACAAATCGATCAATTCCTCGGAGTAGACGAGGCCTCGGGTCGGTATCCGCCAGGGCCGCAGCGCATCCGCGGCGACTTCGCCGCCAGTGAGGATTCGCACTGTCAGCTCGTGACCGAGCTTGATGGCGCTGCGGACCTGCTCTACTACAGGCTCCATGCCATACCAGTAGGTTTCGACAAGTCCGTCGTCGGCGGGGATCGACGCGAGCGCGGCGAGGCGCTCACGTCTGGCGTCTTCGGGCATGGGGGTCTTCGGCAGGGGATCTTTCTCGGCCATCTGGGACACCGCCTGCTGACTTATTCCGACCGCCGCGGCGATGTCGCGCTGACGCAGGTGTTCACGCGTCAGCACGCAGACTCGCTCCACGGCGTGTCGCCGTCGCCGTCGCTGGCTTACTGCGCGAAGTTGATGTCCCGCTGTGGGGGTTCGGTAGACTTTCCCGGAAAGCACTAGTTCACCGGTATCGCCGATGCTGAGATCGACTGCGCCATCGTCTAGGAGCGCAGAGCGAGCTTCGTCTGTAATGGTTTCGCAGATGACCAGAAGTCGGTGGCTGGGATGGTGGCGACGATGCTCACGTACCGGTGCTGGGGACGCTAGTCGTTCGGTGACCAAGAACTCCGCTGTAACTGTGTGATCTCCGAGGCGGTAGGTGACGCTGTGAGCGTCACCCGTTACGACAGGGACACCTGCGTCGGCTAGTCGCGCGGGGACCGAGATTGATTTCACTCCACTACACTATCAAATAATATTCGTCAAACAAGCTATTAAGCAGAAATCGGAGTTTGCTTGTTTGACGATGTGATTAGAATTTGGTAGTTACCCTGGCTGCGGCCTGCGGTCCCCTGCAGTTGGTGATGGGTCCGCCGCCGCGTACGACATGTTCAGATCGTTCCATAGACGCCGTAGGCGAAGACGCCGGAACGATCACTGGCCTGGCCATATCGCCGGGGTTACGTCTTTTGCGCGTCGCAACGCAGTTCCCACGGAGTGCAAGCAGTTCCCGAAGGTCATGGGACTGTGCTCACCGCTGACGAAGCCCGCCAGTTGGCGGGGGCGCACATGAATGACGATATCGAGGCGGCTCTAAGGGTGGGCTGCCATGTGTGCGACGCGCTTCCGCATCAGTGGTGCCACTCGGTGGATGGCGTCAGCTAAATGCACGCGACGCGCCTGGAGAACGTGAATCTGATGGAAAAGATGCGCGCCGCCGTAGAGGCCGCGCGATAGTCGGAACAGTCGAACGGTCGCGACCTTGGCTTGAGCACATAGAGGTCCAACGCAGTCAGCCGCCGACCGTGTCCGGTGTTCATGGACCAGCAATAACCAAGATCCGTAGTCACGTGTCGGTGAACCACGACATCCGGTCGAAACCAGCAAACGGAAAAGCCCGCTCCGATGTATTTCAGGGCAAGCTCCGAGAATTGCTTAGCTAACCTAAAAGTTGTGTCCGAGGGGGGACTTGAACCCCCACGCCCATTAATAGGGCACTAGCACCTCAAGCTAGCGCGTCTGCCATTCCGCCACTCGGACCGACCCGGATCGCCCGGGCAGCTAAGGCTAACGGATGCCGAACGCCGGACCCAAACCCAGCCCGTGCGGCGGCAGCCGAAAGCCCGGCCACCGAAGTGGTAGGAAAGGTAACTGTGACGGTGCGCCCTGATCCTGCCGACGAAGTCGTGGACCTCGTCAGCACGCTCATCCGATTCGACACCTCCAACACCGGCGAGCCGGACACGACCAAGGGCGAGGCCGAGTGCGCCCGGTGGGTGGCCGCACGGCTCGAGGAAGCCGGCTATCAGACCGAGTACGTCGAGTCCGGCGCACCGGGGCGGGGGAATGTCTTCGCACGGCTCAAAGGCAGCGACCCGAGCCGCGGGGCGCTGCTGATCCACGGCCACCTCGACGTGGTGCCCGCCGAAGCCGGCGAGTGGAGCGTGCACCCGTTCTCCGGCGCGGTCACCGACGGCTACGTCTGGGGCCGCGGCGCGGTCGACATGAAGGACATGGTCGGCATGACCATCGCGGTGGCCCGCCACCTGGCCCGCGCCGGGATCACCCCGCCGCGCGATCTGGTGTTCGCGTTCCTCGCCGACGAGGAGGCCGGCGGAAAGTACGGCGCGCACTGGCTGGTGGAGAACCGGCCGGACCTGTTCGCCGGCGTCACCGAGGCGATCGGCGAGGTCGGCGGCTTTTCGCTGACCGTGCCGCGCCGTGACGGCGGGGAGCGCCGGCTCTATCTCATCGAGACCGCGGAGAAGGGGCTGTGCTGGATGCGGCTGCGGGCCAACGGCCGCGCCGGGCACGGATCGATGGTCAACGACGACAACGCCGTCACCGCGGTGGCCGAGGCGGTGGCACGACTGGGCCGGCACCGGTTCCCGCTGGTGCTCACCGAGGCCGTCGAGCAGTTTTTGGCCGCGGTCAGCGAGGAGACCGGCCACGAGATCGACGTCGACTCGCCAGATCTGGAAGGCATGATCGAGAAGCTCGGCCCGATCGCCCGCATCGTCAACGCCACCCTGCGCGACACCGCCACCCCGACCATGCTGCAGGCCGGTTACAAGGCCAACGTGATCCCGGCGACGGCCGAGGCCGTGCTGGACTGCCGGGTGCTGCCCGGGCGCCAGGCGGCCTTCGAAGCCGAGGTCGACGAATTGATCGGCCCGGCCGTGACCCGGGAATGGGTCACCAACCTGCCGCCGGTGCAGACGTCCTTCGACGGCGACCTGGTCGAGGCGATGAACGCCGCGCTGCTGGCCTGTGACCCCGACGCCCGGACCGTGCCCTACATGCTGTCCGGGGGAACGGATGCAAAAGCGTTCGCCCAGTTGGGTATTCGATGCTTCGGGTTCGCCCCGCTGCGACTGCCGCCGGACCTGGATTTCTCCGCGCTGTTCCACGGGGTCGACGAGCGGGTGCCCGTCGACGCCCTGGAGTTCGGTACCCGGGTACTGCTCCACTTCCTGACACACTGTTGATGAAGACGACGAGGTTGACCCCAACGACGAGAGGACCACTCCTATGAGCTCCGCGCCCGATCCCTACGCCGCCCTGCCCAAGCTGCCGACGTTCACCCTGACCTCCTCGTCGGTCACCGACGGCCAGCCGCTGGCCACCGCGCAGGTCAGCGGAATCATGGGCGCCGGGGGACAGGACGCCAGCCCGCAGCTGAGCTGGTCGGGCTTCCCGGAGGAGACCCGCAGCTTCGCGGTCACCGTCTATGACCCCGATGCGCCCACCGCATCCGGGTTCTGGCACTGGGCGGTGGCCAACCTGCCGGCCACCTGCACCGAGCTGCCCGAGGGTGTCGGGGACGGGAGCCTGCTGCCCGGGGATGCGCTGACCCTGGTCAACGATGCCGGGATGCGCCGCTACGTGGGTGCTGCGCCGCCGGCCGGTCACGGCCCGCACCGCTACTACATCGCGGTGCACGCCGTCGACGTCGAGAAGTTGGAGCTGGCCGAGGACGCCAGCCCGGCCTACCTGGGCTTCAACCTGTTCATGCACGCCATCGCCCGCGCGGTCATCGTCGGCACCTACGAGCAGAAGTAGTGCAGCACCGGAACTGACCCCCCGCGAGCACACCCCGCCCCTCCCGCGAGCGTGCGTGTTTGCACGGCCGCGACCGGCGAGTCGCGTACAAGCGCGCACGCTCGCGCGACGGGCGCTAGCGTTAACGGGCCGCCGAGCCGACGGCCTCGGACAGTGACCCGAACCCGCCTTCGTGCAGTCGGCGGGCCAGGCCGTCGTGGATCTGGCGGGCCCACCCGCCGCCGCCGTAGATGAACCCGGTGTAGCCCTGCAGCAGCGAGGCGCCGGCGGTGATCCGCTCCCAGGCGTCATCGGCGGTCTCGATCCCGCCGACGCTGATCAACACCAGCCGGTCACCGACCCGGGCGTACAGCCGCCGCAACACCTCGAGGGCCCGGCGGGCCACCGGGGGACCGGAGATGCCGCCCGGTCCCAGCTCGGCCACGCCCGGGGTGATCAGCCCGTCGCGGGACACGGTGGTGTTGGTGGCCACGATGCCGGCCAGGCCCAGTTCCACCGACAGGTCCGCGACGGCATCGAGGTCGTCGTCGGCCAGGTCCGGTGCGATCTTCACCAGCACCGGCCGGGTGGTCTCGGCGCGTACCGCGGCCAGGATGGGCCGCAGCGCTTCGACCGCCTGCAGGTCACGCAGCCCCGGGGTGTTCGGCGAGCTGACGTTGACCACCAGATAGGAGGCCAGCGGCGCGAGCAGTCGGGCGCTGGCGCGGTAGTCGGAGACCGCCTCCTCGGCCGGGGTGGTCTTGGTCTTGCCGATGTTGACTCCGATCGGCACATCGGCCTGATGCCGGGCCAGCCGGGCGGCCAGCGCGCCGGCCCCGTGATTGTTGAACCCCATCCGGTTGAGCAACGCGCGGTCGTCGGGTAGCCGGAACAGCCGCGGTGCAGGGTTGCCGGGCTGCGGCGCCGCGGTCACGGTGCCCACCTCGGCGTAACCGAACCCCAGTGCGCCCCAGGCCTTCAACCCGACGCCGTCCTTGTCGAACCCGGCGGCCAGTCCGAGCGGGCCGGGGAAGCGCACCCCGAACACCGTGCTGGCCAACACCGGGTCATGGGGCGCCAGCCGGTGCTGCAACATCCGGCGTACCGGCGGCGGCGCGGTGGCGCCGCGCAACGCCGCGAAGGTGATGGTGTGAATGCGTTCCGGGGGCACCAGGAAAAGCGCGCGGCGCAGTGCGCCGTACCAGCCCATCGGCCTACAACCCCGGCTGGTCGACGCAGCGGTTGCCGTTGACCGCGTTCAACTGGGACTTCTTGCGGCGCAACAACACCCGCCGGCTTCCGTCGGTGTATAACCGCACCCGGGTCAACTCCCACCCTCGATATTCGGCCTCGATCGCCAACCGGGTCGAAGCGCCGATGCGGGTGACCTCCGGAGGCAACCGCAGCGGAATCCAGTCGTATTCATCGGACAGTTCGCTGTCCCAGCCCGCCGGCAGCCACCGCGGGCGCAGCGCGGTCAACGTTGCCTCGCCGCATGCTCGATGACCTGGACCCCGGCTGCGGCGCCCGACACCACATACAAGGTGTCCGACGTGTCGTCGAAAGCCAGAATGTTGGGCTGCTGCACGGTCGGGTATCGAACCTTCTCCACGGGAATTCCGGTGCTCAGATCGTAACCGACCACGGTGTTCGTCGCGGTCTGCGACACCCACGCGAACCCCTCGGCGCCGGCCACCCCGTAGGGGGCCTGCGGCACCGGGTAGGCCTGCCGCAGCATCAGCGGGTCGCTGCCGTAGACCAGCAGCTGTTCGCCGCGGGTGTCCGCCACCAGCACCGGTCCGCGCGCAGCGGCGGCCAGCGTCGTCGCGCCCTGGCCGGCGCGCAGCGCGTACTGCGGCTTGCCGTCGGGACCGATGGTGGTCACCGACGTCTGACCGCGGTCCAGCACGACGGAGGTATTGCCTTGCGCCACAAGCTCATCGACTCGGGCGAAGATCTTCGCCCGCTCGGCGGTCCGGGTGCCGTCGGAGGTCAGGGTGTGCACCGCGCCGTCGGCGGTGCCCAGCACCAGCGTGCCGTCACCACGCCGCGCGATCGCGGTGAAGTCGAGGTCGGCGGCGTCGTCGACGTCGATCCGGTTGATGCGGCGACTGCTCAGGTCGACGGTGAAGTAGCCGCCGCGGCTCGACAGGTAGGCGACACCCGCGCCGTCGCCGGTCACCGCGGTCGCCGGTCCCGGCAGCGCCAGGACGGCGTGGCCGGGCCCGCCGACCAGGTCCACCGCCGCGGGTGCCTGCGCGTCCGCACCGGGACACAGCACCACCAACAGCCCGGTGGCGGCGTCGAACACCGCGCCGGCGGCCCGGCTGCCCAGCGGACGCACCGTGCCGGCCGGGCGCTGGGACGCCGCCGGCGAGACGGCGGGCTGCGCCGGCGGGATCGTCGGCGGCGGCGCGGTGACGGGATTGGTGGAGCACGCCGTGAGCAGCAGCAACAGCGAGACCAGCAGGCCTCGCAAGGGCGGGCGGGGGGAGTGCTTCAGCACGGGCGGCTCTTCCGGTTCTTCGCGGTCGATGGTCGACACGGGGGCGAACCTCGATTCTAAGGAGGGCCCCGAGGCCGGATCGGCATGTCCGGGTAACAATAAGTTCGCTTAGGTGTAATCTCGCGGCCATGACTGTGGCCGAAGATTGGCAACTGGCATGTTCTGAATTCCTCATCGAGGAAATCTGGACCGGCGCGTTCGCGAGCGGATTCGGCGAGGTCGGTGACGGGCGCAGCTTCTCCTTCCGCATCGAGCAACAGGCGCTGGTGGTCGAGATCTACCGCCCCGGGCTCGACTGCCCGGTTCCGCACGACGAGGACGTGGTGGCCAGGGCCAGCCGCAGCCTGCTGGGCCTGGATCTCAGCGACGAGCGGAGTCTGGCTGCGGCCGTGCGTGACGCGGTGTCGGGCGCCCGTTGAGCGCGGCCCGATAGCCGAGCGCGTCCTCGACCACCGACTCGACGGGAGCCCGGCCGGACCGGCGGTGCCGCCCGCTGTGGGGGGCCGCCGGGGGATGGTCCTCACTGATCCCGATCCGCTGGTGCAGCCGGGCGAGCGGTCCGGGCGCCCACCAGTTCGCCCGGCCCATCAGATGCATGAATGCCGGTACCAGCACCGTGCGTACCAGGGTGGCGTCGGCCAGCACGGCCAGGGTCAGCCCGACGCCGAACATCCGCATGAACGACACCTGCGCGGCGATCAGCGCGGCGAACGATATCGACATCACCAACGCGGCGGCGGTGATCACCCGCCCGGTGTGGGCCAGCCCGAGCGCCACACTGGCGTCGTTGTCGGCCGGGCTGCGGCCAGACGCCAGCCAGTACTCCCGGATCCGCGCGATGAGGAACACCTCGTAGTCCATCGACAACCCGAACGCGACACAGAACAACAGCACCGGCATGTTGGCGACCAGCGTTCCGGTCGGCGTCGTGCCCAGCGCCCCGAGATGGCCATCCTGAAAAATCCACACCAGCGCCCCGAAGGCGGCCGTCAACGACAACACGTTGAGCGCGAGAGCTTTCAGCGGCAACACGATACTGCCGGTCAGCAAAAACAGCAGGACGAACGTGATGGCCGCGATCAACCCCAGCACCAGCGGCAGCCGTGAGGTGATGGCGGCCACGCTGTCGCGGTTGGTCTGTGCCAACCCGGCCAGCTCAACCTGCCGCCCGCCCGGGACGCTGACTTCATGCAGCCGGTCGAGCTGTTCGTCGGAGGCCGCCGAGAACAGCGGCGCGGTGCTCGCGATCGTCAACAGCGCGCTGCCGTCGACCAGCCCGGTCGGTGCCGCCGGTGGCCCCACCGGCTGTCCGCCGACGAACGTGCCGGTCGGCGCGGTGACCGCCCCCACGTGGGGCACGGTCGACAGGGCGGCCGCGTAGCGCTCCAGGTCGGTGGTGTCGAGTCCGGTCGCGTCCGGGATGACGGCACTGACCGTCGTCGCGGAGTCGTCGGCGAATCCGGTGCGCAGCCGGTCACCGACCTGGTGCGCCGACGCCGAGTGCGGAAGTGCCCGGTCGTCGGGGAACCCCCACTTGACGCCGAGAAACGGCACCCCCAGCAGGAGCAGCACCGCGACGCCAGCCACCCCGATCGGCACCGCGTGGCGGATGACCGCCTTCGTCGACCGGTGCCAGAACTGCTGCTCGACCGGTGTGGGCGCCGGTGGGGTCCGCCCCAGCAGGCGCCGCAACGGCCGGCGCACGTCCAAGGCGTCGAGCCGTCCCCCGAGCGCCGCGATCAGGGCCGGGGTCACCACGATGGCCGCGACGGCCACGAACAGCACCGTGGCGACCCCGGCGTAGGCGAAGGATTTCAGGAAGTACATCGGGAACAGCACCATCACCGCCATCGACAACGCGACGGTGGTCGCCGAGAACAGCACCGTCCGGCCGGCGGTGACCATGGTGTGGATCAGCGCGTCGGGGGGCTCCGCGCCGGTGGCCAGCTCGTCGCGGTAGCGGCTGATGATCAGCAACGTGTAGTCGATCGCCAGCGCCAGCCCCATCGCGGTGGTCAGGTTCAGCGCGAAGATCGACACATCGGCGTAGGCGGTGACCAGCCGCAGCATCGCCATCGAGCCCACGATCGCCACGGCACCCACCGCCAGCGGCAGCGCCGCCGCGACCAGCCCGCCGAACACCCAGACCAACACCAGGAAGCTCAGCGGGATCGCGATCGCCTCCATCATCAACAGATCGTGTTGGTTCTGCTCGTTGATCTGCGCATAGACCACCGCATTGCCGCCGGCCGCCACGGTGACGCCATCCCGGTCGTGCACCACCTCGTCCATCAGCGACTTGGCGTAGTGCTGGGCGTTGTTCTCGCCGCCGCGCAACTGGGCGATGATCAGTCCGGACCTGCCGTCGGTGCTGACCAGCCCCGGTGAGCCGGTCCAAGTCGAGGAGGTGCCGTACACCCAAGGTGAGGCCTGCAGCCGATCGATGATCGCGGTGGCCACCGAGGCGGCCCGAGCGCCGGTTGCGCCGTGCGGGTCGGTGACGGTGATCAGCATCTGCTGGTCGCTTTGGCCGAACTTGTCGACCAGCAGCGCGGTGGCCCGAGCCGACTCCGAGTCCGGATCGTAGAACCCGCCGGCCGACAGTTTCCCGGCCACCGGGGCGCCGAAGACGGCCGCCGCGACGAGGATCAGCCCCGCCACGGCGATGATGCTGCGCGGCCTGGCGAGTGCAGCCCGAGCCATTCCGCGCAGCATCGGATCCTTCCGATTCAGATGTCACAGTCCTTCTGGGTAGATACGGATTTCAGACTATTGCGGTTCAACCGATCCGCATCCCGTTTTCGGGTTGAACCGTTGGGCCGGTGGCCGCGTAGTCCCGGGTGTGAGTACCTTGCCTGCTATCGCCTCTGCGGCCGTGGCGTTTCCGCCGTACCGCTACCGTCAAGACGAAATGACCGCGGCCCTGGCCGGTTTCGCCGGTCCGGAGTTTCGGCGCTTCGGTGCCGCCAGCGGTGTCGAAAACCGTCGGCTGGCGCTGCCGCTGGAACGCTACGCCGCCCTGACCGGCTTCACCGAGGCCAACGACGCCTATCTCGAGGTGGCGCTCGACCTCGGTGAGCAGGCACTGGTGATGGCGCTGGAGGACGCCGGCGTCGAGCCTGCCGAGGTCGACATCATCTTCTCGACGACGGTGACAGGTCTTGCCGTGCCGACCGTGGAGGCGCGGCTGGCCGCGCGCGTCGGGTTGCGGCCCGACGTCAAGCGGGTCCCGTTGTTCGGCCTCGGCTGCGTCGCCGGTGCCGCCGGGGTGGCCCGCATGCACGACTATCTGCGCGCCTTCCCCGGTCACGTCGCGGCGCTGCTCGCGGTTGAACTGTGCTCGTTGACAATTCAGCGCAACGACAATTCGGTCGCCAATCTGGTCGCGTCCAGTCTGTTCGGTGACGGCGCGGGCGCGGTCATCGCGACCGGTGCCGAGCGCGCGTCGGCAGGGCCGAAGGTGCTGGCTACCCGCAGCCACCTCTATCCCGACACCGAGGACGTCATGGGTTGGCACATCGGCAGCGACGGGTTCCGGATCATCCTGTCCGCCGACGTGGCGACCGTGGCCGAGAAGTATCTCGGCGAAGATGTCCGCGAATTCCTGGCCGACTACGGGCTGGAAACCTCCGACGTCACCACCTGGATCTGTCACCCCGGCGGCCCCCGGGTGATCGAAGCCGTCGAGAATGGCCTGGACCTGAGCGCCGATGCGCTCAACCGCACCCGGAGATCGTTGCGGGACAACGGGAATCTGTCGTCTGTCTCGGTGCTTGACGTACTGCGTGACACGCTGACCGAGAGGCCAGCGGCCGGATCGATCGGGCTGATGATCGCCATGGGTCCGGCGTTCTGCTCCGAACTCGTGCTGTTGCGCTGGTAAGCCATGTACACCCTGCTGATCGTCGTGGTCGGGATCGAACGGCTTGTAGAGCTGGTGGTGTCGCGGCGCAACGCCGCCTGGGCGTTCACCCAGGGTGGCGCGGAGTTCGGGCGCAGCCACTACCCGGTGATGGTGGTGCTGCATGCGGCGCTGCTGGCCGGGTGCCTGATCGAGGTGTGGGTGGCCCCACGGGCTTTCATCCCACGGCTGGGCTGGCCGATGCTGGCGGTGGTGGTCGCGAGCCAGGCGCTGCGCTGGTGGTGTATCGCCACGCTGGGCCGGCGATGGAACACCCGGGTGATCGTGATCCCGCAGGCCGACCTGGTGCGGGCCGGGCCCTACCGGTGGCTGCATCACCCCAACTATGTGGCGGTGGTGGCTGAGGGGCTGGCTCTGCCGCTGGTGCACTCCGCCTGGCTGACCGCCCTGGCTTTCGGGGTGGCCAACGCGGTGCTGCTGGTGGTTCGGATTCGGGTGGAGAACGACGCGCTGGGGTATGCATGACGACCTTCGACGCCGACATCGTGGTTGCCGGCGGCGGCCCGGGCGGTCTGGCCGCCGCGCTGTGTGCCCGCCGGGCGGGGCTTTCGGTGATCGTGGCCGAACCACGCGCCGACCCGATCGACAAGGCCTGCGGGGAGGGGTTGATGCCCGGCGGTGTGGCGGAACTGGCCGCGCTCGGGATCGACCCGGCGGGGATGCCGCTGGCCGGTATCGCCTACGTCGGTGAGCGGCACCGGGCCGAAGCGCGGTTCTCCGGTCCACTGGGTCAGGGGGTGCGACGCACCACATTGCAGGCCGCGCTCACCGCACGCGCTAAAGAGCAAGGGGCCCAATGGGTTACCGAAAAGGTCTCGGGCGTCGAGCAGGACCGGTACGGGGTGACGGCGGCGGGGATCCGGGCGCGGTGGCTCATCGGCGCCGACGGACTGCACTCCGCGGTGCGCCGTGCGGTCGGGATTTCTGTGGTGGCCGGAGCGCCCCGGCGCTACGGGGTGCGCCGGCACTACGCGGTGCCGGCGTGGTCGGAATTCGTCGAGGTGCACTGGTCGCGGTGGGGCGAGGCCTATGTCACGCCGGTGCAGCCGGATCTGGTGGGAGTGGCCATCTTGTCCTCACGCCGCCCCGACCTGTCCTGGTTCCCCTGGCTGGCCCGCCACCTGCGGGACTGCGGGCATGGTCCGGCCCGCGGGTGCGGCCCACTGCGACAAGTCGTCTCGCGCCGGGTCGCCGGCCGGGTGCTGCTGGTGGGCGACGCCGCCGGCTATGAGGACGCGTTGACCGGCGAAGGTATCAGCCTGGCCGTCAAGCAGGCCGCGGCGGCCGTGGCCGCGATCGTCGACGACACCCCGGCGTCCTACGAGCAGGCGTGGCACCGGATCACCCGCCACTACCGTCTGGTGACCCGGACGCTGGTGCTGGCCAGTGCACCGCGCGCGGCCCGGCGAGCCATCGTGCCGGCCTGCGCGGCCCTGCCCGGGGTGTTCGGCGGCATGGTGCACAGCCTGGCGCGCTGATCCGCTACTCGGATCACAGCGTGCGCTTCGGATCACAGCGTGCGCTGCAACAGCACCTCGCCGCTGTCGGCGGACACCACCTGCACCGAGGCGATCTGATCGGCCGACATCGAGGTGCTACCGGTGGGTGTCGCGGTATGGCCGGGATTGGCCACCCAGCTGGCCAGGCGGTTGCGGCTGCCGTCACGGCCCACGACGACCATCGCCAGCAGGTCATGCGGGGCGCTGCTGTCGGCGAGGCAGACGCAGCGCAGCTCGATCAGCGTGCCCCAGTCCTGATCGCTGAGCGAGACCGTCGAGGCCAGCAGTGCGGTGTTGACCTGGGCCATCGGCATCGCCGCGACTTTCGCCGGCGGCGGCGACTGAGTGGCGACACCGACGAACACGCCGGTGGCCAGTACGGCGGCCGCGGCCGCGGAGCTCACCCACGACAGCCGCGGCCGGTAGTGGCGCCGCGGCGCCGACAGCGCCGGTAGCGGGTTCTCGTCGCCGTCCGCATCAAGCAACGCCACATCCTCGAGGTCCAGGTGCGACAACAGCGCCGGCACCCCCTCGAGATCGGCGACCGCGCCTTGGCACCACGGGCACTCGCTCAGGTGCCCTTCGAATTCCTCCTGGTCGGTCGCCGACAGCGAGCCCAACACGTAGGCGGCATCCCACATCGCGTAGGCATGTCCGATGTCCGGTGCGTCACCGGGCCCACCGCGCCCTTCCGGCGTGGCGTGACCCCACTTCTGTGTCATCGGGTCACCCCCATCTCCTGTAATGCGAGCCGCAGCGCCCGGATGGCGTAGTGCAGCCGCGACTTCACGGTACCCTCGGCGATCCCGAGATCGGCAGCAATGCGTGCGGTGGTGCAGCCGGCGTAGTACGACCGGCGGATCACCTCGCGATGCTCCGGCGACAGGCGCACGAACGCCTCGGTGATCAGCATCCGATCCAGGGTCGCGTTGACCTCATCGGGGCCCGCGGGCTCGGGGGCGTCCTCGAGCGAGCCGACCTCGTGGCGCGCCCGGGAACTGCGGCTCTGGTCGATCACCAGGTGGCGGGCGACGGTGAACAACCAGGCGCGGGCCGAGCTCCCGGTGATCTCCAGGTGCGTCCAGGCCCGCAGCAGCGTCTCCTGGACGATGTCTTCGGCCCGGCCCCGGTCCCCGGTCAATCGCAGGACATAGCGCCGCAGGGTCGCCGCGTGCTCGTCGTAGAGCGCCGTGATCTGGGCGTCTCTGGAGCTCACCGTGTCGGTGACCGCGACTGCGGCAATAGGCATGCGACTTACCTCCCGGTGATGACACGAACGACCACCCCGGCTGGTTCACCGCCGCGGCGATCAGGCGGTGATCCAGTTGCCGTGAAATCCGTGCGGCACCCGCCGCGGCAGCCGGACGCGGGCCACCGGCTCGCCGGTGAAGTCGGCGGCGTCGATGATCACCAGGTCGCTGGCGTCGCGGGACGGGTCGTAGACGTAACTCAGGTACCAACCGGCCAGTTCGTCGTCGGGCCGGCCGTCGGCCGGGACGAAGATCGCCTCATCGGCGGCCCCGCGCGGACCGTTGCCGCCGAACCGGTGCTCCTCGGCGCTGCCGTCGCGCAGGTCGTAGCGGACCAGGGTGTTGGTGCCGACGGTGACGGCGTAGCGGGCCGGGCGGCCGGATCGCCGCTCGTCGATGCGCGGGAACTCCACGCCGCGGTCATCGATCTGGGTCTGTTCGACGGTGCCGGTCCGTAGGTCGATCGTCCAGCGCCACAGCGCCGCGGAGGCATCGAACGCGCTGTCGTCGCGCCACAGCTCCGGGTATCGGATCACTTGCAGCACAATCGAATCACCCGTCGGCGATGCGACGTCGTAGGCGTTGACGATGTGGAAGACGTAGCACGGGTCGATGTCGAACCAGCGCAGCTCCCCGAACGGGTCATCGCGGCGCAGGACGCCCAGCCGGGCGCCGTAGGAGTCGTCCCACCGGTACGGCAGATCCTGGTTGTCGGCCATGGTCACGGCCAGATCCAGGTCGAACAGCAGGGGCAGGTCCAGGAACACGATGTGCTCGGCGGTGAGCGCGAAGTCGTGCATCAAGGTGAGCGCCGGAACGTCGATGGGCCGGCTGATGGTCAGCTCACCGTCGGCGCCGGCACGGTGGTAGGTGACGTGCGGCTGCACCAGGCTGCCGTACCCGAAGAAGTGCAGTTCACCGGTGTCGGGGCAGATCTTGGGATGCGCGTTCATCGCGTCGGCCAGCTTGCCGCCGAAATCGTAGGCGCCCAACGTCTCGAGATCGTTGGTGATCTGGTAGGGCAGCGACGTCTCCATCAGCGCCAGGGTCTTTCCGGCATGGCGCACCACGTGGGTGTTGGCGACGCTGGAGCGCAGGTTGCGGCGGCCGTCGGCGCCGTACAGCGGGGCCGGATGCTCGAAGCTGTCGGTGTGCACCCACCGGTTGCGGTACCAGGCCGCTCGGCCGTGGATCAGCCGGATCCCGTGCACCATGCCGTCGCCGATGCACCAGTGGCCGCCGGCGGTGCGTGGATTCGGGCCGTTGCGCAGGTACCACCCGTTGAGTTCGGCGGGGATGGCCCCTTCGACGGGCAGGTCGACGGCGGTCGCTTCATCGGCGACCGGGGCGTAATTGCCGGTCCGGAAGAACGGCATGACCGTCTCCACCGGGGGAGCCGCCGCGGCCGGCGACGCTACGGTGCCCGGCACCGGCTGCAGCGCCGGGCCGGCGTCGAGGGCGGTCACCTCGTCGCGGGACAGCAGCGACAACAGCCGGGGCAGCGGGGCCAGTTCGGTCACCGCGCCGCGGCACGACGAGCAGCGGTCCAGGTGTGCCTCGAATTCGCTCCGGTCGGCGTTCGACAACGACCCCAGCACATAGGCGGCGTCCCAGGTCGAATACGGGTGACCGTTGCCGTTGCCGTTGATCGGCCCCGGGTCGAAGCGGCGCGTCATCGCGTCACCCCCATCTCGTCCAGCGAAGTGCGCAATGCGCGCAGGGCGTAGTGCAGTCGCGATTTCACGGTGCCTTCGGCGATCCCCAGGTCGGTGGCGATCTGGGCGGTGCTCCAGCCCTGGTAGTAGGAGCGCCGCAGCACGGCACGGTGGTCGGCGGACAGTGCGGCCATCGCGTCGGCGACCAGCATCCGGTCCAGCGCCATACCGAGGTCGTCCGGGCCGGGCGGGTCCGGCGGCCCGTCGCCGTTGGTCGAGAGTTTTTCGGAGCGGAACCGCATGCTGCGGTATTCGTCGATGACGATGTTGCGCGCGACGGTGAACAGCCAGGCCCGTGCCGATCGGGAGGCATCGTCGACGACCTCGGGATGCTGCCAGGCACGCAGCAACGTCTCCTGGACGACGTCCTCGGCCCGGGAGCGGTCACCGGTCAGCCGGAGGGCATAACGGGCCAGCGCGGTCGCGTGTTGGTCATAGAGCATCCGCATGGCGCCGACTTCCGGAATCTCCATCACCAACCTTCCGGTGGGGAATACGTCGAACACGCCCCCGGGGTTCACCGCCGGTGACGACGGCAGCGGTGAAATTCAGTGTGCGCCGGTCGACCGGGCGGCGCCACCTCCGGAAGTCCGCGCCGACACCCGCGGTACGGTCTTTGGCGTGTCCGAGGTCGTGGTGCCGGTACTGGAACCGGCGATGTCATGGCCCCAGGTCATCGTCCTGGCGATCGTGCAGGGGCTCACCGAGTTCCTGCCGGTCTCGTCCTCGGGGCACCTGGCGCTGGTGTCCCGGTTGTTCTTCGCCGGTGACGCCGGCGCCTCGTTCACCGCGGTGACCCAGCTCGGCACCGAGGCGGCCGTGCTGGTCTATTTCGCCAAGGACATCGCCCGGATCGCCACGGCCTGGCTGTCCGGGGTGGCATCGGCGCTGACCAAGACACGGCTGGCCGCCGACCGCGAAGCCGACTACCGGATGGGCTGGTACGTCATCATCGGCACCATCCCGATCTGCGTGCTGGGCCTGGTGTTCACCGACCAGATCCGCTCCGGGGTCCGCAACCTGTGGGTGGTGGCCACCGCGCTGGTGGTGTTCTCGGCGGTGATCGCCGCCGCGGAATACCTGGGCCGGCAGACCCGCCACGCCAAGCAGCTGACCTGGCGTGACGCCGTCCTGGTGGGCTCGGCGCAGACCCTTGCCCTGGTGCCGGGGGTGTCGCGGTCCGGGGCGACCATCAGCGCCGGCCTGTTCGCCGGCCTGGACCGGGAGCTGGCCGCCCGATTCGGATTCCTGCTGGCCATCCCGGCGGTGTTCGCCTCCGGGCTGTTCTCCCTGCCCGACGCGTTTCACCCGGCCGGTGCGGGGATGAGCGCCAACGGGCCGCAACTGCTGGTGGCCACCCTGATCGCCTTCGCGGTGGGCTGGGCGGCGGTGGCCTGGTTGCTGCGGTTCCTGGTCACCCACAGCATGTACTGGTTCGTCGGGTATCGGGTCCTGGCCGGGACGACGATCCTGGTCCTGCTGGCCACCGGTGTGCTGGCGGCCCAGCCATGACCGTCATCCTGTTGCGGCACGGCCGCTCCACCGCCAACACCGCCGGGGTGCTGGCCGGACGCTCCGAAGGCGTCGAGCTCGACGACCGGGGACGGGAGCAGGCCGCGCAGCTGGTCGAGCGGCTCGCCGGTCTGCCGATCAAGGCGCTGGTGCGCTCACCGCTGCTGCGGTGCCGCAGCACCCTCGAACCGCTGGCCGCCGCGCTCGGGCTGCAACCGGCGATCGACGAGCGTCTCGCCGAGGTCGACTACGGGGCCTGGACCGGCCGCAAGATGAGCGAGCTGACCGGCGAGCCGTTGTGGCGGGTGGTGCAGGCGCAGCCCAGCGCGGCGGTGTTCCCCGACGGCGAGGGACTGGCGCAGGTACAGGCCCGGGCGGTCGCCGCGGTCCGCGACCACGACCGGCAGCTGGCCGAGCGGCACGGCGCCGACGTGCTGTGGCTGGCCTGCACCCACGGCGACGTCATCAAGGCCGTCATCGCCGACGCACTCGGTGTGCACCTGGACGGTTTCCAGCGCATCACCGCCGACACGGCCTCGGCGAGCGTGATCCGCTACACGCCGTTGCGCCCGTTCGTCATCCACCTCAACCACACCGGCGCCTCGCTGGCCGCCGCGGTCAAGGATTCGCCACCCCCGGACGGCTCCTCGAGCGACGCCGCGGTCGGTGGGTCCACCACCTAGCCGACACAGATACCGGTGTGGTGGCCCACTGCCGGTATTTTGGAGATGCCATGTCCCGAGCTATCCACGTCTTCCGCACTCCCGACCGCTTCGTGGCCGGGACCGTCGGCCAACCAGGGAACCGCACCTTCTACCTGCAGGCGGTGCACGACGACCGGGTGGTCTCGGTGGTGCTGGAGAAACAACAGGTCGCGGTGCTCGCCGAGCGGATCGGTGCGCTGTTGCTGGAGGTCAACCGCCGTTTCGGTACGCCGGTACCGCCGGAACCGGCCGAGATCGACGACTTGAGCCCCCTGGTGACGCCGGTGGACGCCGAATTCCGGGTCGGAACCATGGGTTTGGGGTGGGACTCCGAGGCGCAGACCGTGGTGGTCGAGCTGCTCGCGGTCAGCGACACCGAATTCGACGCCTCGGTGGTGCTCGACGACACCGAAGAGGGCCCGGACGCGGTGCGGGTCTTCTTGACCCCGGAGTCGGCGCGGCAGTTCGCCACCCGGTCCAACCGGGTCATCTCGGCGGGCCGCCCGCCCTGCCCGCTGTGTGATGAGCCGCTGGACCCGGCCGGCCACATCTGCGTCCGCACCAACGGCTATCGGCGGGGCGCCTTCGGGCCCGACGATGAGCCCGATGACGTCGATCTCTGACGATCGGGAGGCGCTGCGCTCCGGAGAGCTGGAGGTCCTGGGCCGCATCCGCTCGGCGAGCAATGCCACCTTCCTGTGCGAGGCGACGCTGGGGGAGCGCCGCAGCCACTGCGTGTACAAGCCGATCGCCGGCGAGCAGCCGCTGTGGGACTTCCCGGACGGCACCCTGGCCGGCCGCGAGCTCGCCGCCCACCTGATCTCGGTCGAGCTGGGCTGGAACCTGGTGCCCTACACGATCATTCGGGATGGTCCGGCCGGACCCGGCATGGTGCAGCTGTGGGTGGACCAGCCCGGCGACAGCGACGACGTGCCGTCGGAGCCCGATCTGGTCGATCTGGCGCCGGTCGGCAAGATCCCGCCCGGCTATCTGTCGGTGCTGCGGGCCTACGACTACGCCGGCGACCCGGTCGTGCTGGTGCACGCCGACGACGTCCGGCTGCGCCGCATCGCGGTCTTCGACGTGGTGATCAACAACGCCGACCGCAAAGGCGGGCACATTCTGTGCGGCACCGACGGCACGGTCTACGGGGTGGACCACGGCGTGTGCCTGCACACGCACGACAAGTTGCGCACCGTGCTGTGGGGCTGGGCCGGAAAGCCCGTCGAAGACATGACCGAGGACACGCTGCCGTCGCTGTCGCGGCTGGCCGAGGCGCTGAACGGCCCGCTGGCCGCCGCGCTGGAACCGCATCTGACCTCCGCCGAGCTCAACGCCCTGCGCCGGCGCGTGCGGAACCTGCTGGAGCACCCGGTGATGCCCGCCCCGAACAGCCATCGTCCGATACCCTGGCCGGCGTTCTGAGCGGCTCGCGATCGGCCGCTGCCGCGCGGTCGGGGATACTTCCAGGGTGACGCTGACCGATGCGGCGCTGGCCGCCGAACTCGCTGTCGAGGCCGGAAAGCTGTTGCTGGAGGTCCGCGACGAGGTGGGATTCGGTCACCCGTGGCGCCTCGGCGACGCCGGCGATGCGCGCGCCAACCAGCTGATCCTCGACCGGCTGCGCGAAGCGCGCCCCGACGACGCCGTGCTCAGCGAGGAATCCCCCGACGATCTGGCCCGGCTGAACGCCGAGCGGGTCTGGATCGTCGACCCGCTCGACGGCACCCGCGAGTTCACCACGCCCGGACGCGACGACTGGGCGGTGCACATCGCGCTGTGGCAGCGCGACGGCCTGCCCGGTGGGGCCGGTGCCATCACCGATGCCGCGGTGTCGCTGCCAGCCCGCGGCAACGTCGTCTTCCGCACCGACACGGTCACCTCGGGCGCCGAGCCGGCCGACGACACGATCCCCATTCGGGTCGCGGTCAGCGCCTCCCGGATGCCCGCGGTGGTGCGCCTCATCCGGGCGGTGCTGCCGATCGAACCGGTGCTGATGGGCTCTGCGGGCGCCAAGGCGATGGCCGTGGTGCGCGGTGACGTCGACGCCTACCTGCACGCCGGCGGGCAGTGGGAATGGGATTCGGCGGCTCCGGCCGGGGTGGTGCTGGCGGCCGGGCTGCACGCGTCGCGGCTGGACGGGTCGCCGCTGCTCTACAACCGCCCCGACCCCTACCTGCCCGACCTGCTGATGTGCCGGCCGGAGGTGGCGCCCACACTGCTGGACGCGATGCGGCGGACAGTCCTGTAGGGGACGGGCTTTACAGTCGAGGGCATGCAATCGTGGTCCGCGCCGGCTGTTCCGGCCCTGCCCGGGCGCGGCCCGGCGCTGCGCCTGTATGACACCGCCGACCGGCAGGTCCGCCCGGTGTCGCCGGGCCCGACGGCCACCACGTACGTCTGCGGCATCACCCCGTATGACGCCACCCATCTCGGCCACGCCGCCACCTACCTGGTGTTCGACCTGATTCACCGGCTCTGGCTCGACGCGGGGCATCAGGTGAACTACGTGCAGAACGTCACCGACGTCGACGACCCGCTGCTCGAACGCGCCCAGCGCGACGGCGTGGACTGGCAGAGCCTGGCGGCCAGTCAGGTCGAGCTGTTCGCCGCGGACATGACGGCACTGCGGGTGCTCCCGCCGCAGCACTACGTGGCGGTCACCGAGGCCGTCGACGAGGTGGTCGAGGTGGTCGAAAAGATGCTGGCCGCCGGATCGGCCTACGTCGTCGAGGGGGAGCACCCGGATGTCTACTTCCGCGCCGACGCCACCGATCAGTTCGGCTATGAGTCCGGGTTCGACCGCGCCACCATGCTGGAGTTGTTCGGTGAGCGCGGCGGGGACCCGGACCGGGACGGCAAGACCGATCCGCTGGACGCCCTGCTGTGGCGCGCCGCCCGGCCGGGCGAACCGAGCTGGCCCGCACCGTTCGGCGCCGGACGGCCCGGCTGGCACGTCGAGTGCACCGCGATCGCGCTGAGCCGCATCGGCACCGGTCTCGACATCCAGGGCGGCGGGTCCGACCTGATCTTCCCGCACCACGAGTTCTCCGCCGCGCACGCCGAATCCCTCACCGGGGAGCGCCGATTCGCCCGACACTACGTGCACGCCGGCATGATCGGCTGGGACGGGCACAAGATGTCCAAGAGCCGCGGCAACCTGGTGCTGGTCTCGAAGCTGCGCGCCCAGGGTGTGAAGCCGGCGGCGATCCGGCTGGGTCTGCTCGCCGGGCACTACCGCAGCGATCGGTTCTGGGACGACGAGACCCTGCAGGCGGCCGGAGCCCGGCTGAACCGCTGGCGTGCCGCGACCGCGCTGCCCGCCGGGCCGAACGCCGAGGACGTCATCGCGCGGGTGCGCCGTTATCTGGCCGATGACCTGGACACTGTCAAAGCGCTTGCCGCACTGGATGGTTGGGCTACCGACGCACTGGAGTACGGCGGCCATGACACCGCCGCTCCGGGGCTGGTGGCCACCGCGGTCGATGCCCTGCTGGGCATATCCCTCTAGGCGCTACCGCCCCGAGCTGCGCCGGGAGTAGTTTGGCCGCATGGTTGCCATTCACTCCCAAGTCATCTTCATCACCGGCGGCGCGCACGGGATCGGCGCCGAGGCGGCCCGAAAGCTGCACTCCCAGGGCGCCAAGCTGGTGCTGACCGATCTGGACCAGGCTCAGCTCACGAAATTCGCCGACGAACTCGGCGGTGACCGGGTGCTGACCGTCGTAGCCGACGTGCGCGACCTGGAGGCAATGCAGGCCGCCGCCGATCAGGCCGTCGAGCGCTTCGGCCGCATCGACACCGTGGTGGCCAACGCCGGCATCGCCAGCTACGGGTCGGTGCTCGGCGTCGATCCCGCGGCGTTCCGGCAGGTCATCGACGTCAACCTGGTCGGGGTGTTCAACACGGTGCGGGCCACCCTGCCCGCCGTCATCGACCGCCGCGGCTACGTGCTGATCGTGTCCTCGCTGGCGGCGTTCGCCGCCGCCCCGGGAATGCTGCCCTACGACGCGTCCAAGGCCGGGGTGGAGCACCTGGCCAACACGCTGCGCCTGGAGGTCGCCCACCTCGGGGTGACCGTCGGCTCGGCGCACATGTCCTGGATCGACACCGCCTTGGTGCGCGACACCAAGAAGGACCTGCCGAGCGCCAACGAGATGCTGTCCAAGCTGCCGTGGCCGCTGAATAAGACCACGTCGGTCGAGGAGTGCGCCGACGCCTTCGTCAAGGGCATCGAAGAGCGCCGCACCCGGGTCTACTGCCCGGGCTGGGTGGGGCTGTTCCGCTGGCTCAAGCCGCTGTTGTCCAGCAAGTTCGGTGAGGCGCCGATCCGCAGTGTCGCCGCCGAGGCGGTGCCCCGGATGGACGCCGAGGTCGCCGCGCTGGGCCGCTCCACCAGCACCTACACCGGCTCCATCGAGAACTGAGTCAACGCCGGCGCCGGCGCAGATAGCGTTCGAACTCGGCGGCCAACGCGTCGCCGTCGATCTTGTTCAGCGCCTCGGTCATGTCGACCTCGGCGTCGCCGCGTTCCTCCAGTGAGGTCACGTAGTCGGCGATCTCGTCGTCCTCGCTGGCCATCTCGGTGACCGCCTGCTCCCACTCCTCGGCCTGGGCCGGCAGGTCGCCCAGTGGCACCTCGACGTCGAGGGCGTCCTCGACGCGGCGCAGCAGCGCGACCGTCGCCTTGGGATTGGGTGGCTGCGAGACGTAATGCGGCACCGCCGCCCAGAACGTCACCGCGGGAATCCCGGCCGCCACGCAGGCGTCCTGGAACACTCCGGTGATCCCGGTGGGCCCCTCGTAGCGGGTCTCGGTCAGGCCGAAGCGGGTCGCCGACTCCGCCGAGTACGCCGCCCCGGACACCGGCACCGGACGGGTGTGGGGAGTGTCGGCCAGCAGCGCACCCAAAATCACCACGGTGTCCACGTCGAGTTGTTCGATGACCGCCAGCAGTTCGGCGCAGAACGTCCGCCAGCGCATGTTCGGCTCCACGCCGTGCATCAGCACGATGTCGCGGTCGCTGCCCGGCGGCCGGCAGTGCGAAATACGCATCGACGGCCATACCAGCTCGCGGGTGACGCCGTCGAGCTGGCGGATCACCGGCCGATTCACCTGGTAGTCGTAGTAGGCCTCGTCGTCGATGTCGACGATCAGCCGGGCCCCCCAGATGCTGGACAGATGCGCTACCGCGTCGCTGGCGGCATCACCTGCGTCGTTCCAGCCCTCGAACGCGGCCACCACGATGGTGTCGTGCAGGTCGGGAAACGCGGTGCCGTCCTCCGGTCGGGTCACCAACCCAGCCTAAGGCCTGCGCAAAGATCATGGGCTGTGCCGGACCGGCCGGGTCGGCCGGCCGGGGGCATTCGTCCCGACGCGAAGTGACCACGTAGACTTTATTACCGCCGAGAGGCGTTGCAACGGTTCGCCGGTACCTACCGGTGACCGCCACGCTCGGCAGATCTAAGGACGCCTTCCGCCATGGAAGGAACTCGCATGACCGCCGCTGATCCCGCAACGTTCGCGCCCAACATCCGGCCCGACGCCACCGACGAGCTGACGGTTGCGCTGCGCCGGCGGATCATGGTGATCGACGGCGCGATGGGCACGGCGATTCAGCGGGACCGGCCCGACGAGGCCGGTTACCGCGGCGAGCGGTTCGCCGAGTGGCCGACCCCGCTGCAGGGCAACAACGATCTGCTCACGTGCACGCAGCCGCAGATCATCGAGGGGATCCACCGCGAGTACCTCGAGGCGGGCGCCGACATCCTGGAGACCAACACGTTCAACGCGAACGCGATCTCGCTCTCCGACTACGACATGGCGGACTTCAGCTACGAGCTGAACTATGCCGGTGCCGCCCTGGCCCGCAAGGCGGCCGACCAATACAGCACGCCGGACAAGCCCCGCTACGTGGCCGGCACGCTCGGGCCGACGACGCGCACGGCGTCGATCTCGCCGGATGTCAACGACCCCGGCGCCCGCAATGTCTCCTACGACCAGCTGGTCGCCGCCTACCTCGAAGCCGCCAACGGCCTGGTCGACGGCGGCGCCGACATCATTCTCATCGAGACGATCTTCGACTCGCTCAACGCCAAGGCGGCGGTGTTCGCCGTCGAGACGCTGTTCGAGGACCGCGGTCGGCGCTGGCCGGTCATCATCTCCGGCACCATCACCGATGCCTCCGGGCGCACGTTGTCGGGTCAGGTCACCGAGGCGTTCTGGAACTCGATCCGGCACGCCAAGCCGATCGCGGTGGGCCTCAATTGTGCGCTGGGGGCGCCGGAGATGAGGCCCTACATCGCCGAGATGGCGCGGATCGCGGACACCTTCATCTCGTGCTATCCGAATGCCGGTCTGCCCAACGCTTTTGGCGAATACGACGAGTCCCCGGAGCGTCAGGCCGGCTACATCGCCGACTTCGCCGAGGCCGGCCTGGTCAACCTGGTCGGGGGGTGCTGCGGAACGGCGCCGGAGCACATCGCCGAGATCGCTAAGGTCGTCGAGGGCAAGGCGCCACGCGAGCTGCCGACGATCGAGGTCGCCACCCGGCTCGCGGGTTTGGAACCGCTGAACATCACCGACGACTCCTTGTTCGTCAACATCGGTGAACGCACCAACATCACCGGCTCCGCCCGGTTCCGCAACCTGATCAAGGCCGAGGACTACGACACCGCGTTGTCGGTCGCGCTGCAGCAGGTCGAGGTCGGTGCGCAGGTCATCGACATCAACATGGACGAGGGAATGATCGACGGTGTCGCCGCGATGGATCGGTTCACCAAGCTGATCGCGACCGAGCCGGACATCAGCCGGGTCCCGGTGATGATCGACTCCTCCAAATGGGAGGTCATCGAGGCGGGCCTGAAGAACGTGCAGGGCAAGCCGATCGTCAACTCGATCTCCATGAAGGAGGGCGAGGAGAAGTTCGTCCATGAGGCCCGGCTGTGCCGCAAGTACGGCGCCGCCGTCGTCGTGATGGCCTTCGACGAACAGGGCCAGGCCGATAACCTGGAGCGCCGCAAGGAGATCTGCGGGCGTGCCTACCGGATCCTGACCGAAGAGGTCGGCTTCCCGCCCGAGGACATCATCTTCGACCCGAACTGCTTCGCGCTGGCAACCGGCATCGAGGAGCACGCGACCTACGGGATCGACTTCATCGAGGCCTGCGCGTGGATCAAGGAGAACCTGCCCGGGGTGCACATCTCCGGCGGTATCTCGAACGTGTCGTTCTCATTCCGGGGCAACAACCCGGTGCGCGAGGCGATTCACGCGGTGTTCCTGTACCACGCCATCAAGGCCGGTCTGGACATGGGCATCGTCAACGCCGGGGCCCTGGTGCCCTATGACTCGATCGACGCAGAGCTGCGGGAGCGTATCGAGGACGTCGTGCTGAACCGTCGCGAGGACGCCGCCGAAAGGCTGCTGGAGATCGCCGAACGGTTCAATTCCTCTGAGAGGGGCGAAGATCCCGCTGCGGCCGAGTGGCGATCTCTGCCGGTCCGCGAGCGGATCACGCACGCCCTGGTGAAGGGCATCGACGCCCACGTCGACGAGGACACCGAGGAGCTGCGGGCCGAGATCGCCGCCGCGGGAGGCCGGCCGATCGAGGTGATCGAGGGCCCCCTGATGGACGGCATGAACGTCGTCGGCGACCTGTTCGGCGCGGGCAAGATGTTCCTGCCGCAGGTGGTGAAGTCGGCCCGGGTGATGAAGAAGGCCGTGGCCTACCTGCTGCCGTTCATCGAGGCGGAGAAGCAGCCGGGCGACGCCGACCACACCAACGGCACGATCGTGATGGCGACCGTGAAGGGCGATGTCCACGACATCGGCAAGAACATCGTCGGGGTCGTGCTGCAGTGCAACAACTACACCGTGGTCGACCTCGGTGTGATGGTGCCCGCCGACAAGATCCTGGCCGCGGTCAACGAGTACGACGCCGACATGGTCGGCCTCTCCGGCCTGATCACCCCGTCGCTGGAGGAGATGGCCGGCTTCGCCGCCGAGATGGAACGCGAGGGCCTGGAGATTCCGTTGTTGATCGGCGGCGCGACCACCTCGAGCGCCCACACGGCGGTCAAGATCGCGCCGCGCCGCAGCGGTCCGGTGATCTGGGTCAAAGACGCCTCGCGTTCCGTTCCGGTCGCCGCCGCGCTGCTCGACGACAAGCAACGACCGGCGCTGCTGGAGCAGACCGAGAAGGACTATGCGTCCCTGCGGGAACGGCACGCCCAGAAGAACGAGCGGCCGATGGTGCCGCTGGAGAAGGCCCGCGCGAACCGGACGCCGATCGAGTGGGAGGGCTACACGCCGCCGGTACCCGTCCAGGGTCTCGGCGTGCGCGAGTTCCTCGACTACGACCTCGCCGAACTGCGCGAGTTCATCGACTGGCAGCCGTTTTTCAACGCCTGGGAGATGAAGGGCCGCTTCCCCGACATCCTCAACAACCCGGCATCGGGTGAGGCCGCCCGCAAGCTGTACGACGACGCCCAGCAGATGCTCGACCGCGCGATCGCGGAGAAGTGGCTGACGGCCAACGCGGTGATCGGGTTCTTCCCGGCCAACGCCGTCGGCGACGACGTCGAGGTCTACACCGACGAGTCCCGTACCGAGGTGCTGACCGTATTCCACAACCTGCGCCAGCAGGGCGCGCACCGGGCCGGCATCCCGAACCGGTCGCTGGGTGACTTCATCGCCCCCAAGGACACGGGTCTGGCGGACTACATCGGCGCCTTCGCGGTCACCGCCGGACTCGGTAGCGGCGAGAAGATCGCGGAGTTCAAAGCCGATCTCGACGACTACAGCGCCATCCTGCTGGAGTCGGTCGCCGACCGGCTGGCGGAGGCCTTCGCCGAACGGATGCACCAGCGGGTTCGCAAGGAGTTCTGGGGATTCCAGCCGGACGAGGACTTGGACAACGACGCACTCATCGCCGAGAAGTACCAGGGAATCCGCCCCGCCCCGGGCTACCCGGCCTGCCCGGAGCACACCGAGAAGGCGACGATCTGGAAGTTGATGGACGTCCACGAGCGCACCCGCATCGAGCTCACCGACTCGATGGCGATGTGGCCCGGCGCGGCCGTCAGCGGCTTGTACTTCTCGCACCCGCAGTCGCAGTACTTCGTGATCGGCCGGTTGGCCCAGGACCAGGTCGCCGACTACGCCAAGCGCAAGGGCTGGACCCTGGCCGAGGCCGAGCGCTGGCTCGGCGCCAACCTCGGCTACAACCCGGAGGACTGAGCTGAGATGCTGTCCTGATGGGCGCCTTGCGCGCGGTGCTGTGTGACATGGACGGCACCCTGGTCGACTCCGAGAAGCTGTGGGATGTCGCGATGGACGCGCTCTATGACCGCCTCGGCGGGGTGCTGACCCCGGAGGTGCGGGCGACCACGGTCGGCGGCTGCGCGGAGAACACCATGCGCATCGTCTACGACGATCTGGGCCTGTCGCCCGACCCGGCGGCGATGGCCGACTCGGCGAACTGGCTGCACGACTACACCGCCGGGCTGTTCGACACCGGCCTGCCCTGGTGCGACGGCGCGCGGGAGCTGCTCGACGGACTGGCCGCGGCGGCCATGCCTGTGGCCCTGGTGACCAACACCCCGCGGGCGCTGGCCGAGCGGGCGCTGAACACCATCGGCCGGCACTATTTTTCGGCGGTGGTCTGCGGCGATGAGGTGTCGCGCGGCAAGCCGGCACCCGATCCCTACCTGCGGGCCGCGGCGCTGCTGGAGCTCGACCCGGGCTGGTGTCTGGCGGTGGAGGATTCGCCGACCGGGGCGGCCGCCGCCGAGGCGGCCGGCTGTGCGGTGCTGGTGGCGCCGAACGCGGTGCCGGTGCCGGCCGGGCCGCGGCGCCGGCAGGTGGCCTCGCTGGCCGGTCTCGGGCTGGCCGACCTGCACGACATCTACACCGACCTGGCCACCCCCCATGAGCGCGAGCCCCATGAGCGCGAGCCCCATGAGCGCGAGAGTGCGTGTTTGTCCGCCGACACGCCGTAAATCCTGTACATCTGTGCACGCTCGCGCCGGTGGCGGGCAGCGCTCGCGCCGGCGCCGGGCCGCCTCCGGGCGAAACTGCCGTGACGGCCTCCGCCGGCGCATGAAACAATCCCTGCTCGTGAAGACGTTCGAGGAGCTGTTCGCCGAGCTCGGTGAGCGCGCCGCCACCCGACCGGCCGGTAGCGCCACCGTGGCCGCGCTGGACGCGGGGGTGCACGCCGTCGGCAAGAAGATTCTGGAGGAGGCCGGCGAGGTATGGATGGCCGCCGAGCACGAGTCCGACGACGCGCTGGCCGGTGAGATCAGTCAGCTGCTGTATTGGACCCAGGTGCTGATGATCTCGCGCGGGCTGACGCTGTCCGACGTCTACCGGAAGCTGTGAGCATGTTGCGTGTCGCGGTCCCCAACAAGGGGGCGCTCAGTGAATCCGCCGCGGCGATGCTGTCCGAGGCCGGCTACCGCAGCCGCTCCGACGCCAAGGACCTGACCGTTCTCGACCCCGTGAACAAGGTCGAGTTCTTCTTCCTGCGACCCAAGGACATCGCCATCTACGTCGGGTCGGGTCAGCTCGACTTCGGCATCACCGGCCGGGATCTGGCCGCCGAATCCGGGGCGCCGGTCGCCGAGCGGTTGGCGCTGGGATTCGGGTGGTCGAAGTTCCGTTACGCCGCCCCGGCCGGACGGGACTGGACCGCCGCGGACCTGGCCGGCAAGCGGATCGCCACCGCTTATCCCAACCTGGTCCGGAAAGACTTGGCCACCAAGGGAATTGAAGCCACCGTCATCCGCCTCGACGGGGCGGTGGAAATCTCGATCCAACTCGGGGTGGCCGACGCGATCGCCGACGTGGTGGGCTCCGGCCGCACCCTGCGCCAGCACGGCCTGGTGGCTTTCGGGGAATCGCTGTGCGACTCAGAAGCGGTGCTGATCGAGGGTGCCGTATCCAATGGCCGCAGCGCGGAGACCGCCGCCGCCCGTGATCAATTGGCCGCCCGGGTCCAAGGCGTGGTGTTCGGCCAGCAGTATCTGATGCTGGACTACGACTGCCCGCGCGCGGTGCTCGACCGGGCCGCCGCGATCACCCCGGGGCTGGAGTCGCCGACCATCGCCCCCCTCGCCGACCCCGACTGGGTGGCGGTCCGCGCGCTGGTGCCGCGGCGCGAGGTCAACGCGATCATGGACGAACTGGCCGCCATCGGGGCCAAGGCCATCCTCGCCTCGGACATCAGATTCTGCCGATTCTGATCAGTGCAGGTCGCAGCGCTGCCGACGTGTTAGCGTCCGGGAGACCCTAGGAGGCTCTCGTGACGCATTTCCTCGTGCTGCTCCTCGCGCTGTTGATCGGTACGGTCGCCGGCTTGCGTGCGCTCACCGCTCCGGCCGTCATGGCCTGGGCCGCCGCACTGCACTGGATCAACCTCAACGGCACCTGGGCCGAGTGGTTGAGCCACCCGGTGACCGTCACGGTCTTGACGGTGCTGGCGGTCGGCGAACTCGTCAACGACCTGTTGCCCCGAACGCCGAATCGCACGGTGCCCCTGCAGTTCGCCGCACGGATCCTGCTGGGCGGGTTCGCGGGTGCGGTGCTCGGCACGGCCTGGAACTTCACCTGGACCGCGCTGGGTGCGGCCGTGATCGGCGTGGTGATCGGCACGTTGGGTGGCTTTGCCGCCCGGCAGCGCCTGGTCGCCGTCAATGGTGGCCACGACCTGCCGATCGCGCTACTGGAGGACGCTGTCGCCGTCCTGGGCGGGATCGCGATCGCTGCCTTCACCGCGGTCGTATGAGCTGAGACGTTCAGCGCCGCTGCACCAGCAGTGTCTGCGCTGACGTTCCGATGAAGCCGTTGCGGTCGAACAACTCCGCGGTGGTGACGCCGACGCCGTCCGGACCGATCGAGGCGCGGGCCCGCAGGCCGAATTCTTCCCCGGCGGGCAGCCGGTGCAGGTGTACGACGGTGTCGGTGTTCATGAACATGTACTGCTCGGTGTCCAGGGCGGCGCCCACGCCGTTGGCCGAGTCGACCACCATCGCCAGTCGCTGTAGCGCGGTGGTCTGCTCGGTGTCGACCAGGTGCACGTGCGAGCTCAGCCAGGCCACCGCGGCGCCGTCGGCGGAGTCCGGCTGTACCCGCCAATTCACCGAGTGGGCGTATCCACTGGCTTGGGCGAACCAGTCCGGCGGCGGCAGCGAAGGCCCGTCCGCTAGCGGCGGGTGCCGGTCGGCGGCCACCGCCGCGGTGTCGGCGGTGGCCAGCGCCCATCCGCTCAGCCGGGCTACCGGACGGTCGTCGTCGGCGTGCATCTCGGCTTCCAGCAGGCAGATTCGCCGACCGGGCCGCAGCACCCGGGCCTCCACCCGCACCCGGCCGACCGGTATGGCGCCCAGGATGTCCAGGCTCAGCCGGGCGATCCGCTGGCCCGACCCGGCGATCAGGCGCTCGATCTCGCGGGTGAGCAGCGCCAGCGGGGGTGAGCCGTGCTGCAGCTGCGCTCCCCAGTTGCTGCGGGTGAAATCGGTGGCTTCGAAGACCCCCTCGTCGGGCCCGCACCCGGGCGCCCGACGGTAGTAGCTGCCGCTCATGCCGCGTCGTCCGCCGGCCAGCCGGGGTAGGACGGCGGTGTCCCGCCGAATGCGGGGCACCGCGTGCGGTGCGCGCACCGGTCGCACCACCGCGACGGGTTGGGCCGGAAATCGCCTGTGGCACCGGCGGTTTGGATGGCACGCCAGATCGCGATCAGGGTCTTCTCGAAACGCAGCAACTCCGCGTAGTCGGGGGAGTAGTCCAGCATCTGGCCGTCGGCGAGGTAGATGAGCCTCAGCTGCGCGGGCAGCACCTGACGTGATCGCAGCAGCGCCACCGCGTAGAACTTCATCTGGAACAGCGCCTTCGATTCGGCGGTTCCGGACCGCCGCCCGGTGGCCGAGGGAGCTCTGCCGGTTTTGTAGTCGACCACCCGCAGCCTGCCCGAAGGGGCGACGTCGATGCGGTCGACGAAGCCCCGCAGCAGGGTCCCGTCGGCCAGCTCGACCTCGACGCGCTGTTCGCAGCTCTGCGGATCGAACCGGCGCGGATCCTCCAGCCGGTAGTAGCCCGACAGCAGCCTGCGGGCCTCGGCCAGCAGCTTGTCGGTGTCGAGCCCCTCACTCAAAGCCGGCTCGGCGGTGATCAGGTCTTCCCACGACGGAGCCACCAGATCGGCAGCCGTCTCGGGGCCGCGCTGGGACGCCGGCAGCGCGTAGAGCCGCTCCAGGGCACCGTGTACCAGCGTGCCGCGCAACTGCGCCGCCGACGGCGCCTCGGCCAGCCGGTCGATCGCCCGGAAGCGGTACAGCAGCGGGCACTGTTTGAAGTCGACCGCGCGTGACGGGGACAACGCCGGCTTGCTCACAGTCAGGCACCCTACGGGCAGGCGCCGACAACCTGTTCGTCGAACACGCCTTAGGGTTAACGGCTGTGTCAGAATCCGGGATCTTCCAAGCGGGCGACCGGGCGCAGTTCACCGACGCCAAGGGCCGCCGCTACAGCACGGTGCTGGTGCCCGGCGGTGACTTCCACACCCATCGCGGCGCCATACCGCACGACGCGGTGATCGGGTTGCCGGACGGCAGCGTGGTCAAGTCCGCCAACGGTGATCCGTTCCTGGTGCTGCGACCGCTGCTGGTCGACTACGTGATGTCGATGCCGCGCGGAGCGCAGGTGATCTACCCCAAGGATTCCGCGCAGATCATCCACGAGGGCGACATCTTTCCCGGGGCCCGGGTGCTGGAGGCCGGCGCCGGCTCGGGTGCGCTGACCCTGTCGTTGCTGCGTGCCGTCGGCCCCGAGGGCCGGGTGATCTCCTACGAACTGCGCGACGACCACGCCGTGCACGCCCGCGCCAACGTCGAGAGCTTCGTCGGGCACCTGCCCGACAACTGGCAGCTGGTGATGGGTGACGTCGCGGACTGCGACATGGCGGCCGGATCGATCGACCGGGTGGTGCTGGACATGCTGGCGCCGTGGGAGGTGCTCGACACCGTGTCGCGGGTGCTGATCGCCGGCGGGGTGCTGGTGATCTACGTCGCCACCGTGACTCAGCTCTCCGAGGTGGTGGAGGCGCTGCGCAAACAGCAGTGCTGGACCGAGCCGCGGGCCTGGGAGACGCTGCAGCGCGGCTGGAACGTCGTCGGCCTGGCGGTGCGGCCCCAGCACGCCATGCGCGGTCACACCGCGTTCCTGGTCACCGCCCGACGGCTGGCGCCGGGCACGGTGACCCCGACGCGGCTGGGGCGCAAACGCCCGGTGTGACGGTGAAACCGCTTGCGTCGCGGCGCTAGTCGTCGCTGCGGTTCAGCCCGCGGTGCACCGACAGCAGCTCGACCTCCGGGCGGGCGGCCACCAGACGTTCGGCCGCATCCAGCAGCTGCACCAGATGGCCGCGCTCGCCGGACACCGCGGACACCCCGATCCCGCTGCGTCGGTGCAGCTCCGCCGAATCCGTCTCGGCGGCCGCCACGTTGAACTTGCGCCGCAGTTCCGCGACGATCGGCCGCACCACCGAACGCTTCTCTTTGAGCGAATGCACGTCGCCTAGCAGCAGGTCGAACTCCAGCCAGCCGATCCACATGGCTACGGGGTGGCCGGCGTCGAGGAGCCGGAGTGCGCCTTGGCGAACGCCAGCAAGGTCTTGGCGGTCTCCTGCGACAGCTGCCAGCTACCGTCGTGCGGCGTGAACTCCATCGGGAAGGTGAACCCGCCGGCGTCGGGGTTGGCGGTGTTGACGGTGACGTCGGCGGTCACGTTGCCCGGGTGGCGGTCCGACCAGGTCAGCTCGGCGGCCTCGAGGTTCAGCGGCAGATAGCCGCCGTCTTTGAGGGCGGTGCCGAACTTGGCGATGGTCTCGGCGTCGGTGGGCTTGGCGTTCTCGATGAGGCCCACCTTGTCCGCCGCGGGAAGGTCGGGGTCGGAGAGTCGGTACAGCACGTCGGTCAGCGCCTCGGGTGCCGGTATCCCCGACGCCGGAGGTTCCGCGGGCGCCGTCGTGGTCGACGTCGTCGGCACCTCGGCCGGTGGTGGTGGCGCCGACTGGTGGCCGGTGCAGCCCGACAGCGCCAGCACCGCCGCCAGGGCGGTGCTCACGACGATGCGTTGCCGGGCCATCCAGCAGCGGTCAGTTCGACGAAGTCATCTGCGACAGCGTCATCAGCGAGCTCCGGGACAGCTTCCAGCCGCCCTGGTCGACGAACATCAGGTTGACCGTGCGCGGCTCCATCTGCGGTCCGGAGGCGGTGACGTCCGCCGTGGCAGCGCCGGGGCCGGCCGGGGCGATGTTCGCCACACCGATCGACAGCGGGAACTTGCCGTTCGCCACGCCCTTGGCCATCTTGCGGTCCATGACACTGCTCTCGACCGGGCCCAGGCCGCCCTCAACCAGGTGCGACTTGCCGGCGGCGGGAATGGCCGGGTCAGCCAGGGTGTTGAGAACGTCGGTCAACTGCTCGGGCGCCGGTACGGCGGCCGGCGGGTCGAGCGGCAGGGGCGCGCCGAACACCGTCAGCTGCACCTGCGGAACGACGGTTGCAACCGAAGTCACACCTGCTGCGGCTGCCCCGACGATGGCGGCTGCTGCGAAGCCTGTGGCTAGGTATTTCACGGTCACAAAGGTCCTTTCGACGGCTTGAATTGTCATCAAGGCTAACAGCGTTTCCGGTGTGTCGGATTGCCACTGCGCACGCGAATGCACAATGGCCGGTAGCGTTGAGGTATCCGTCGCTTCAACTTCCAGTTCGGGAAAGGAGCGCAACATGGACAACATGGGAGACTCAGGGCGTTCTGAGGCCTTCGACGCGTCCGGCGGGCCGGGTATCCCCGGTGACGACCTGGCCGAGCTGGAGGAGCTGCGCCGCGAGGCCGCAGTGCTGCGCGAACAGCTGGACAGCGCCCCGCAGGACAGCGCCCGTGTCGGGCGTGACGTGCGGCAGCTCGAGGCCCACATCGACTCGCTGACTGCGCGCAACTCCAAGCTGATGGACACCCTCAAGGACGCACGTCAGCAGCTGCTTGCGCTGCGCGAGGAGGTCGACCGGCTGGGCCAGCCGCCCAGCGGGTACGGCGTGCTGCTGGCCAGCCACGACGACGACACCGTCGACGTGTTCACCTCCGGGCGACGGATGCGGCTGAACATCTCGCCGAACATCGACGTCTCGACCCTCAAAAAGGGTCAGACGGTGCGGCTCAACGAGGCACTGACCGTTGTCGAGGCCACCGCCTTCGAATCAGTCGGCGAGATTTCAACCCTGCGCGAGGTGCTGGCCGACGGTCACCGGGCGCTGGTGGTGGGCCACGCCGACGAGGAGCGCATCGTGTGGCTGGCCGAGCCCCTGGTCGCCGAGGATCTGCCCGAGCGCGACCCGGACGCCATGTCCGATGACCGGCGTCCCCGCAAGCTGCGCCCCGGCGACTCGCTGCTGGTCGACACCAAGGCCGGCTACGCGTTCGAGCGCATCCCCAAGGCCGAAGTCGAAGACCTGGTGCTCGAGGAGGTGCCCGACGTCAGCTACGGCGACATCGGCGGCCTGACTCGCCAGATCGAGCAGATCCGGGACGCCGTGGAACTGCCGTTCCTGCACAAGGACCTCTACCGCGAGTACGCGCTGCGTCCGCCCAAAGGGGTGCTGCTCTACGGTCCGCCCGGCTGCGGTAAGACGCTGATCGCCAAGGCGGTCGCCAACTCACTGGCCAAGAAGATGGCCGAGGTGCGCGGCGACGACGCCCACGAGGCCAAGTCGTACTTCCTCAACATCAAGGGCCCCGAGCTGCTCAACAAGTTCGTCGGCGAGACCGAGCGTCACATCCGGCTGATCTTCCAGCGTGCGCGGGAGAAGGCCTCCGAAGGCACCCCGGTGATCGTGTTCTTCGACGAGATGGACTCGATCTTCCGCACCCGCGGCACCGGCGTCTCCTCGGATGTGGAGACGACGGTGGTTCCGCAGCTGCTCAGTGAGATCGACGGCGTGGAGGGGCTGGAGAACGTCATCGTGATCGGCGCCTCCAACCGGGAGGACATGATCGACCCGGCGATCCTGCGGCCCGGCCGCCTCGACGTCAAGATCAAGATCGAGCGCCCGGATGCCGAAGCCGCCCAGGACATCTTCTCCAAGTACCTCACCGTGGGGCTGCCGGTGCACGCCGACGACCTGGCCGAGTTCGGCGGGGACCGCGCGGCCTGCATCAAGGCGATGATCGAGAAGGTCGTCGACCGGATGTACGCCGAGATCGACGACAACCGCTTCCTGGAGGTCACCTACGCCAACGGGGACAAGGAAGTCATGTACTTCAAGGACTTCAACTCCGGGGCGATGATCCAGAACGTCGTCGACCGCGCGAAGAAGAACGCGATCAAGTCGGTGCTG
>Ga0182736_1000631_pt1 | contig 48622 bp, 44 predicted proteins | sample eDN5th30CKraftBY_FD_128882 | JGI IMG/M metagenome (GOLD analysis project Ga0182736, IMG submission 128882) | Enriched backyard soil microbial communities from Emeryville, California, USA - eDNA 5th pass 30_C Kraft BY (version 2) (version 2) | ecosystem: Environmental > Terrestrial > Soil >... | reverse complement strand
CGACACCACGACCGAGGCCGAACTGATCGCGCTGGTCGACGCGCTGAATGACAGCGACGCGGTCGACGGCATCCTCGTCCAGCTGCCGCTGCCGGCGCATATTCGCGAGAGCGTGGTGCTGACCCGGATCAGCCCGGACAAGGACGTCGACGGCTTTCACCCGGTCAATGCCGGGCGGCTGGCGACCGGATTGCCGGGGTTCGTGCCGTGCACGCCGCTTGGCTGCCTGATGCTGCTCGAGGAGGAGCTGGGCGACCTGAGCGGGCGGGAGGCGGTGGTGATCGGGCGCTCCAACATCGTCGGCAAGCCGATGGCGGCGCTGCTGACCGCGAAGAGCGCGACGGTGACGCTGGCGCATTCGCGCACCCGCGATCTGGCCGGCCATGTCGCGCGGGCTGACATCGTCGTCGCGGCGGTCGGGCGGGCGCGCTTCGTCAAGGGCGAATGGCTCAAACCCGGCGCCACCGTGATCGACGTTGGCATCAACCGCCTCGACGAGGGGCTGGTCGGCGATGTCGATTTCGACGGTGCGGCGTCGGTCGCCGGGGCGATCACGCCGGTGCCGGGCGGCGTCGGGCCGATGACGATCGCGGTGCTGCTGCGCAACACCGTCGTCGCCGCGCACCGCAACGCCGGCGTCGCGCTTGCCGAGGACGCGATTTGATCGAGCTGTACCTGTCGGCGCTGATCACCTTTCTGGTGGTGATCGATCCGCCCGGCTGCGCGCCGATCTACGCCGGGCTGACCAGCGGCGCGACCGCGGCGCATTCCCGCGCGATGGCGATCCGCGCGGTGGGAGTGGCGACGCTGATCCTGCTGGTGTTCGCGCTGTTCGGCGAGCAGCTGCTGCGCTCGCTCGGCATCGGGCTGGACGCGTTCCGCATCGCCGGCGGGCTGATGCTGTTCCTGATCGCGATCGACATGGTGTTCGAACGCCGCACCCAGCGGCGCGAGGATCGCGCGCAAAAGGTGGCGGAAACGCCGGAGATCGAGGACGTGTCGATCTTTCCGATGGCGATGCCGATGATCGCAGGGCCGGGATCGATCGCGTCGGTGATGCTGCTGATGTCGCAGAACCAGGGGCTGGCGCGATCGGCGGTGGTGATCGGCGCGATGCTGACCGTGCTGGCGCTGACGCTGGCGGCGCTGCTGGCGGCCGGACCGATCATGCGGTTCCTGGGCGCCAAGATCGAGGCGGTCATCACCCGCCTGCTCGGCGTGCTGCTCGCGGCGCTGGCGACCCAGTTCGTGATCGACGGATTGCGCGCCAGCTTTGCCTAGCGCGCGCTAATAGTCGATCCGCCACAGCCGGAAGGGCGTGCCCCTGGGGAGCGGCACCGGGACGAGCCATTTCGGCACCTGATTGGCGGCGAGCTGGCTATAGAAGCCGCCCGGTGCCCGCGCGCGGTACAGCGTCGTCTCAGCCATGTTCGGGCACACCAGCAGCAGCCGCGCGCCATGGCGCTTCGCGATCGCGCGGAATTCGTCGGCGCCGCGGGTAAAGGCGTGGTGGACGTCCAGGATCGCGTCACCGTTGCGGTGATACGGCCCGGCGATCGCCGAATGATGCGTCAGCGCGATGAGGCGCGGACCAAGATCGACATGGGTGAATATGGTGGTGGGCGCCAGCGGTTCGAGCGGGCGCATCGCCGGAATGCTGGTGCAGCGCGCACCGGCGCGGCTGACGATCTGGGTGCGCTTGTCCGGCCGGTCGATCGGCAGGAAGCGGATCGCGAGCCCGGCGAACAGGCCGGAGATCAGCAGGAACCCCGCGACCGACCCGATCACGCGCACCGCGATCCAGCGATGGCCGAGCAGCCACGGCAGCACCACCCACGCCAGCGCGGTCGCGCCGATCACGCCGATCAGCTGCGCCGCCGGGCCGGCACGCACCTGCCACAGCAGCATCGCCGCGGCGAAGGCGACGAACAGGGCGACCGGCACCCAGCCGGAGAAGCGATCGCTGCCGCGCGCACGCCAGGTGGCGACGATCGCGCCGATCAGCCCGGCGATCGGCAGCGCCGCGATCGGCAGCGCCGCGCGCAGCGGATGTTTGTAGATCGGCTTGGCCTCGCGCACGTTGTCGAGCCAGGTACGCGCGAGTTCGGGCGACACGTTTTCAGGTCGGCCGAGGCATTGCGGAAAGGCATGGGCGAACGCCGCGACGACGACCGCGCCCGCGCCCGCCGCCAGCGCCAGCCGCGCGGGCCGGCTGGTCGGGCTGATCCACGACAGGACGAACAGCAGCGCACCGCCGCCGACCATCACCGACAGCCACACCGGGGTCAGCGCGTCGCAGCGCATCGCCATATTGTCATAGGATGCAAAGGCGGCGAAACCGATCGCGCTGCCCCCGCCCAGCGTCGCCGCATAGGCCGCCAGCCGCCGTGCCTCCTCCCGGTCCCACACCCAGCGCAGCGTGACGATCGCGCCGGCCATCGCGGCATAGGGCAGCATCTCCAGCCCGATCGTCAGCGAGATCGCGGTGGCGACGCCGACGATGGCGCCGCCACGCGCGCGGCGCGGATCGGCCAGGCCGGCGACGGTGACGCTCAGCATCGCCAGCTGCCAGCCGTGGTGGTCGACCCGCATCGGCACGTACATCTGCATCGTCGCGGCGGCGCCGAGCAGGATGATCGTCGACAGGATGTAGGCCGCGGGCGCCACCAGCCGGCGGACGGTGAACGCCAGCCCCGCCATCGTCACCGCCAGCGGCAGCAGCGGCGCGATGCCGCATGCCCAGCGTTCCGCCCAGGCGGTACCGAGGAACGGCTTGAGGAGCAGGATCAGCCCGGCGATCGGCAGATCGACCAACCGTGACCAGTGGATGTTGAACCCGCCCGGCGGGTCGAGCCGGTACTGGCGCAGGTCGTACCAGCCCTGCCCGGCGAGCAGCCCGCGCACCTGCATCAGCCGCATGTTGTCGTCGGTGTCGCCCAGCGTCAGCCAGGTGATGTTGGCCCAGCGCTGCCAGATGTACCACAGCGCGATCAGCCCCCAGGCGATCAGGGTCAGGCTCAGCCAGCGGCGTTCGATCGCCAGCTCGAAACGCGACGGGGCCGTCGGGGTGGCCGGGCTATCGTTCAATTCCGCTTCCCTCTTCGGCGGCTTGGGGATAGTGCGCGCCTGCACATACCGCTCGTCCTGAGCGTGTCGAAGGACCGTCTTTCTTCGGTTCGGCACGAAAAGGAAAGGGCGGGGCTTCGACAGGCTCAGCCCGAACGGGTCTTTGGGATAGCACGTGGTTTCCAGGGCACTCGATCACCTCAACGCCAATACGACATTGGGCCAGCTGGTGCGCTATGCGATCACCGGCGGCGGTGTGACGCTGATCGGCGCCGGCATCTACACCGCTCTGGTACTGGCCACGGCGATCCATCCGCAGGCGGCGATGTTCCTCGCCTATGTCGTGTGCGTCGCGATCGGCTATGTCATCCACAGCCGCTGGAGCTTTCGCGGCCACGGCACTCGCGACAACCCCGGCCGCACGACGCTGCGCTTCGTGGTCGCCAGCCTGATCAGCTACGCCCTCAACGCGTTCTGGACATGGCTGTGCACGTCGGCGCTGGGGCTGCCCGACTGGACGCCGGTGCTACCCTTGCTGTTCGTCACGCCGCTGGCGATGTTCGCGATCAATCGCAACTGGGTGTTCGGCTGATATGGCCAGGATCGTCTGATGGACCGAATCGTCTATGACCGCATGGCGGCGCATGATTCGACGCATTGGTGGTATCGTGCGCGCCGCGACATCCTGGCCGACTATCTGACCCGCTATGGCGCGCTGCCGGGCGACGCGCGGGTGCTGGAGATCGGCTGCGGCACCGGCCACAACCTGCCGATGCTGGGCGCGTTCGGGGAGGTCGACGCGATCGAGATCGATCCGGCCGCGCGCGATATCGCCAGCCAGCGGCTGGGCAAGCCGGTGGGCGAGGCGCCGCTGCCCGAACTGACCGGGGTGGCGCCGGCCAGCTATGATCTGATCGCGGTGCTCGACGTGGTCGAGCATATCGACGACGACATCGGCGCGCTGAAGGGGATGGCGGCGCGGCTGAAGCCGGGCGGGCGCATCCTGATCACCGTCCCCGCGCACCAGTGGATGTGGAGCGCGCACGACGTCGTCAACCACCACAAGCGCCGCTATTCAAAGGCGAGCCTGGATGCCGCGATCCGCGCGGCCGGGCTGACCCACAACGGCCTGCGCTATTTCAATTCGCTGCTGTTCCCGGCGGCGGTCGGCGCGCGGGCGTTCGGGCGGCTGACCGGCAAGGACGACAGCGACGATTCGCCGCCGGCAAAGCCACTCAATGCGTTGTTCGAGCGGGTGTTCGGGTTGGAACGCCACCTGCTCGGCCGCGTGCCGCTGCCGCCGGGGCTGTCGATCATCACGCTGGCGTCCAAGTCCCGCTGATCAATCCGCCCCGTTGGTGAGATTGGTGTCGCGAGCGACCACATCCTCCGCGCGGTAGCCCAGCGTCGCGCGGCCCTGCACCGGCCCCGCGACGTCGGCGACCAGGTACAGCGGCCGCCGCTTCGATTCGACGTAGAGCCGGCCCAGATACTCGCCGATCATCCCCAGCACGAACATCTGCACCGACCCCAGGAACAGCACGACCAGCATCGTCGATGTCCAGCCCTGCACCGTCTTGCCCATGAAGAAGCTGGCGACGACATAGAGCAGCACGATCGCCGTCACCCCGGTCAGCGCCAGCCCGACATGGCTGGCGAAGCGCAAGGGCGCGGTGGAAAAGCCGGTGACCGCGTCCAGCGCGAAGCGGATCATCTTGCCCAGCGGATATTTGGTCTCGCCCGCCAGCCGCTCGGCGCGGTCATAGACGAAGGGCACCTGCCTGAACCCGATCCACGCCACCATCCCGCGGATGAAGCGCGCCTGTTCGGGCAGCGACAGCAGCGCGTCGAGCGCACGCCGGCTCATCAGCCGGAAATCACCGGTGTCGAGCGGAATCGGCGTATCGGTGATGCGATCGAGCATCCGGTAGAAGATCGCGGCGGTCAGCTTCTTGAACAGGGTCTCGCCTTCGCGCTTGCGGCGCACGGCATAGACCACATCGGCCTGTTGCGCGATCATCGTCGCGCGCATGTCGGCCAACAGTTCGGGCGGGTCCTGCAGATCGGCGTCGATGATCAGGATCTGCTCGCCCGCGCACAGGTCGAGCCCGGCGGTCAGCGCGAGCTGGTGGCCGTGGTTGCGCGACAGGTTGATCGCGACAAGGCGCGGATCGGTCGCCGCGATCCGCTGCATCACCGCCCAGCTCGCGTCCTTTGATCCGTCGTTGACCAGCACGATCTCATGATCGTCACCCACCGCCGCGCGCGCCGCCGCCGATACGCGGGCGTGGAGCGCGTCGAGGCACCCCTCCTCGTTATAGCAGGGGACGACCACGGACAGTTTCGGGCGCGATGGGCTCTTCGGCATGGCCGCGGCATTTAGCGGCTTGCGACGCCCGCGTCACGCGGTCTCGCGGGGCACCGCGCCGCTCCGCGTGAGCGGCGAATCGCCCCGCCGCCCATGCGCCGATGCTCGCCCATTGCCGCGCATTCGACCAGTCGCCGAGCCACAGCGGATTGACGCCGCGCCGCGCCGCTTCTAACGGCTCCATGCAAATGAGAGTCACTCGCGTTAGCGGAAAGGGTTGAGATGACGATACGGTCGAGCTGGATGATCGGGGGGTGCGTCGCGGCGATCGTGCTGGCGGGCCCGGCGTTTGCGCAGGCGTCGGGCGGACCCAATGCCGGCGACGCGATCAACGGCGGCAACGACCAGGACCAGACCATCACCGTCACCGCCGCGCGGATGCCGGTCGCGGTGGAGGACGCCCCGGCGACGGTGACCGTGATCGATGCCGAAAGGATCGCCGACGAACTGGCCACCAACATCAAGGATCTGGTGCGGTTTGAGCCGGGGATCAGCGTCACCCGCCAGCCGGTGCGCTTCGGCGCGGCGCTCGGCACCACCGGCCGCGCGGGCAATGAGGGGTTCAACATTCGCGGCATCGGCGGCAACCGCGTGCTGATGCAGGTCGACGGCGTGCGCGTGCCCGACGGCTTCAGCTTTGGCGCGCAGTCGACCGGGCGCGGCGACTATGTCGACATCGGGCTGGTCAAGTCGGTCGAGATCCTGCGCGGCCCCGCCTCCGCACTGTACGGCAGCGACGGTCTGGCCGGCGCGGTCAGTTTCACCACCGCCGACCCCGCCGACTTCCTGACCGGCGGCAAGTCGATCGGCGGGGTCGCCCGCGCCGCCTATGCCAGCGCGAGCAACGAATTCTCCGAGACCGCGATCGTCGCGGGGCGCAGCGGCAACTGGTCGGCGATGGCGGCCTATACCCGCCGCGATTTCCACGAGCTGGACAACAAGGGCACCAGCGACGTCACCGGATCGTTGCGCACCACGCCCAATCCGCAGGACGGCCATTCCAACGCCGCGCTGGGGCGGATCGTCTATCAGGCCGGCGGCCACCGCTTCCGCCTGACCGGCGAATATCTCGACAATTACCTCGCCAGCGACGTGCTGTCGGGCCTCAGCTCGACCGTCGAGTTGTTGCAGGGCCGCGACACCGGCGAGCGCAAGCGCGTCGCGTTCGACTGGACATGGGACGGCGCTGGCCTGATCCAGTTCGCCCGGCTGGCCGCCTATTGGCAGGATGCCGACGACGTCCAGTTCACCGACGAAGACCGCACCCCGGCCGCCGATCGCGAACGGCTCAACACGTTCGAGAATCGCGTCTACGGCGGGTCGGGCGAGTTGCGGCTCGGGTTCGAGACCGGCGGGCTGCGCCACCGGCTGGTGTTCGGCGGCGACATCAGCTCGACCCGCCAGCAGGGCCTGCGCGACGGCGTCGTGCCCCCGGCGGGCGAGACCTATCCGACCCGCGCCTTCCCGGTCACCAACTACATGCTCGCCGGCCTGTTCGTCGCCGACGAGGTCACCGCCGGGCCGCTGACGCTCTATCCGGCGCTGCGCTTCGACGCCTATGATCTCGACCCGACCGACGATCCGCTGCTGCCGACCTTCGCCCCGGCCAAGCAGCACGGATCGCGATTGTCGCCGAAGATCGGCGCCGTGCTCAAGCTGACCCCGCAGGTGCGGCTGTTCGCCAACTATGCCCAGGGCTTCAAGGCGCCCGAGCCGAGCCAGGTGAACAATTTCTTCGAAAATCCGCCGGTCGGCTACATCAGCATCCCCAACCCCAACCTGCGCCCCGAACGCAGCGAAAGCTATGAGGGCGGCGCCCGTTTCACCAGCGACCTCGTCTCGGTCGACCTGACCGGCTTCCAAGCCAATTATTCGAACTTCATCGAGCAGGTGGAAACCACCGGGCTGCCGTTCCCCAGCCCGGCGACGCCGTGGATCTATCAGTGGGTCAACCTTGGCCGCGTTCGCGTTAGCGGCGCGGAGGCGCGGATCGTCGCGCGTCCCGCGCCGGGCGTGAATGTGTCGGTCGCCGCGTCCTATTCGATCGGCGACGAGATCGATTCGACCGGCGCGAAGTCCCCGCTCGAATCGATCGATCCGTTCAAATTGGTGACGGGCCTCGGCTATGACGCGCCCGGCCGCGCGTTCGGCGGGCGGCTGAGCATGACCTATGTCGGCGAGAAGGAACAGCACCGCACCGCCAGCACCTTTCGCGGCGACGAACGCTTCATCCTCGATCTGACCGCCTATGCCCGCATCACCCCGGCGGTGACGCTGCGCGGCGGCGTGTTCAACATCACCGACCAGAAATACTGGCTGTGGAGCGACATTCGCGGCCTGTCCTCGACCTCCCCGGTCAAGGACGCCTATACGCAGCCGGGCCGTAACGGTAGCGTGTCGCTCAGCATTCGTTTTTGATGGAGTCGCTAATGACCCGCACTCTCACCGCCGTCGCCCTCCTGCTGGCCGCGACCGCCGCGACGCCGGCGCTGGCCGACGGCCCGGTCAAGCCGCGCGCCGCCGCCGCCGAAACCGCGTCGTTCGAGGCCGATCGCCGCGACATCCTGGCGATGGCCGGCGATTACAAGGTCCGCTTCGACATGCGCGAGACCACGCCGTGGCAAGCGGATTACACGCCGATCCCCGACCACGTCGCCGGCGGGCACGAAGCGGTGCGCGTGATCGAGGATACCGGCCGCGTCATCCGGCTCCAGCACCTGCTGGTGGTCGATGCCGGCGGCAAGCCGATGGTGATCAAGCACTGGCGGCAGGACTGGGAATATGAGCCGGCGCGGGTGCTGGTCTACACCGATCGCGATACCTGGACCTGGGAAGCGGTGCCGGCGGCAATGCGTGCGGGTCGTTGGTCGCAGACGGTCTATCAGGTCGACGATTCGCCGCGCTACGGCGGCTGGGGCCAGTGGACGACCGAGGGCGGCGTGCGGCGCTGGCGCTCGAACTGGACGTGGCGCCCGCTCGCCCGCCGCGATGCGGTGCGCGGGCCGGTCTATGACCGCTATCTCGGCATCAACCGCCATCAGCCGACCCCGACCGGCTGGATCCACTGGCAGGACAATACCAAGATGGGCGACAAGGACAGCAAGCTGGTGCCGTTCGTCCAGGAATCGGTACTCAACACCTACACCCGCGACGGCGGCTTCAACGTGAAGGCGGCGGATGATTACTGGGCGGCGACCAAGGGCTATTGGGCGGCGATCCGGGCGGAATGGACGCGGATCGCCGATGCCAAGGGCGGCATCCGCATCACTGAGGAGGCCGATCACGGCACCGTCATCAGCGGCCGGGTGCTCGAGATCGCCGACGAGATCCAGCAGGGCAAGACCAGCGAGGCCAAGGCGATCGCCACGGCCAAGGCGCTGATCGACCAGGGGACGCGGGCGGCGAACTGAGCGGCTGATCCCTTGCCTCTGCCGCCATCGCGGCGCAGGCTGGGATCCATATTCAAGCAGGGCAACGCTCGTTGCCCCGAATCCCGGCCGGCGCCGGGGGGACGGTAAATCGCCGAGCGCCGGCCCCGGCTACAGCAGCAGATCCTGCGCGGTGACGGGCCCGATCGCGCCGCCGCCGCGCCGGCGCGCCAGCTCGGTCTGGGCGGTGAAGCGGATGTCCTCGTCGCGGTCGGTCAGGAATCCGAACAGCGATTCATTGTCGATCTCGCGCCATTCCCGGCCGCGATCGGGGCCATAGCGGACGCGCGGCAGCAGGCCCGGTTCCTTCGACCATTGGATCAGATCGGCGACCGGGGCTTCGTTGAGCATGTCGCGCAGGTGAAAGGCGGTGACATAGGCGTCGGGAAAGGCGCGGTGCGCCGGCAGGCCGCGTTCGTGCTCCATCCCCTGTGGCCGCCGCCAGTAGCGGAGCATCTGGTTGGAGAAGCCCGGTGATTCGGGCCATAGCCGCAGCGCGCATTTCCACGTGCAGATCCAGTCGGCACCATGGGTCAGCGATGCGGTGCAGAACTGCTCCTCGAAACTGGCGCGGTGCGCGGCGAGCGCGATCCGGCGCGGCCACGGGTCGAGCACCGGGCGCGCGACGTCGTGCCAGTAACGCGCGTCGGCGACATCCTCGTCGCGGATGTGGTGGACTGCCATCGTCACTGGCGGGATCGGGCGGCCCGGGTTGACCAGGATGCTGCCGCCCTCGCCGTACAGATCCCAGCGCCCGTCCGCGCCCAGCGCCACGTCCTGCCATCCGACCTCGCACACCGCATGGGTCGGCGGCGCGTTGCCGGTGGTTTCAAGATCGATGACGCGGATGATGGAGGGGGGTGGGGGCATCGCCGCTATGTGGAGCGCAATCCCCGGCGACGCCAGAAGAGATGTGCCCGCGAGACCGCGAAGCAAGAAGGAACCGAGGGTTCGCGCGGAAGCGGAGAACGCGGAGGGTTTCGCCTCTGCCGTCCGCCTTGAGACCTTCCGCCACCGGTAGCCGCGGGTGCGAAGGCCGCTGGTGCAGCGGCCCTCACCTCCAAACCATCCCCTCTGCGTTCTCTGCGCCTCTGCGCGAAAAAAAGCCTAGCGTCTTCGCGGCTGCGCCTGAGCCCTCTTCCCCGTCAATGTGCCGCCTGGGGCCCGCGCTTCAGCCCGCTCGCGGCGAGTTGCGCGTCGATCTGCGCCAGCAGCCGGTCGAGCGCCTCGGCCGACTTCGCCTCGGCCCGGGCGACCAGCACGTCCTGGGTGTTCGACGCGCGCAGCAGCCACCAGCCGTCGGGCGTGGTCACCCGCGCGCCGTCGGTGCGGTTGACGTCGGCGCCCTCGGCCTCCAGCCGGGCGAGCACCTCGTCGATCACCGCGAACTTGCGGCTCTCGTCGACCTGGAAGCGCATTTCCGGTGTGTTGACGAACGCGGGCATGTTTCCGCGAATCTCGGTCAGCGATTTGCCGATCATGTGCACCGCTCGGATCAGGCGGACGGCGGCATATTGCGCGTCGTCGAACCCGTAATAATCGTGCGCGAAGAAGATGTGGCCGCTCATCTCGCCGGCCAGCGGCGCGCCGGTCTCCTTCATCTTGGTCTTGATCAGGCTGTGACCGGTCTTCCACATCACCGGCTCGCCGCCCAGCTCCGCGATTCGGTCGAACAGCATCTGCGATGCCTTGACGTCGGCGATGATCGTCGCGCCGGGCAGCTCACGCAGCACAGGCTCCGCCAATATGGAGAGAAGCTGATCGCCCCAGATCACCCGGCCCTGGCCGTCGATCGCGCCGATCCGGTCGCCATCGCCGTCGAAAGCCACGCCGAAATCGAGGCTTTTCTCCGCGACCAGTCGTTTCAGGTCGGCGAGGTTCTTCTCCTCGGTAGGATCGGGATGATGATTGGGAAAATGGCCGTCCACATCGGTGAAGATCGTGTGATGCTCACCAGGGAGCAGCTTCACCAGCTTTTCGATCACCGGGCCGGCGGCGCCGTTGCCCGCATCCCAGCCGACGCGGTAGGCGCCGCCAGCATAGCCGGCGAACAGGCGGCCGACGTAGTCATCGACGATGTCGGCGTCGGTGACGCTGCCCGCCCCCTCGTCCCAGTCGCCCGCCTCGGCCATCCGGCCAAGCAGCTGGATATCGTCGCCAAAGAACGGCCGGTGCTGCAATACCATCTTGAAGCCATTGTACTCGGCGGGATTATGGCTGCCGGTTATCTGTACGCCGCCGTCCACCTCTAGCGTCGCCTCGGCGTAGTAGAGCATCGGCGTCGGCCCCATGCCAACGCGCACCACATCGACACCGCTCGCCGTCAGACCGGCGATCAGCGCGGTCTCCAGCTCGGGAGAGGAGGTGCGCCCGTCGCGGCCCACCGCGACGCGGGTGCCGCCAGCGCGGCGCACGGCGGTGGCGAAGCCGCGGCCGATCGCGGTGGCATCGGCCGTGCCCAGCGTCTGGCCGACGATGCCGCGGATATCATATTCGCGCAGCGAGGTGGGATCGAAACGATGCGTCATGGAACCTCCGGAAGATACCCTCGCCTAAAGCGCGAGCGCGGCGGAAGTTGCAAGCGGGACGCGCGCGTCAGCCCAGCCGGCGCAGCAGGACGTCGCGCGCCGCGTTGATCCGGCCGGTCAACTCCGCCGATCCGCCGCGATCGGGGTGGACCGCGCCGACCAGCCGGCGGTGCGCGGCGCGGACATCGTCGGCGGTGGCGGTGTCGGGGATCCCAAGGATCGCCCGCGCCTCCGCCACATCGGGCAGCGGTTTCTTTGCGGGTTTGCGCAGATACCACCAGATCGCGCCGACGATCAGGGCGACGATGACGACCTTGGTCACAGCCGGCGGCCGGTCACGCGGCGAACAACGGCAGCGCGGGTTCGGGCAGCGCCAGCGCGGTCATCATCTCGCGCAGTTCCTGCCGCGCGGCGACGTGCGACAGCCCCATCGCGCCGAATTCGCGCGAATCGAGCATGGTCAGCCCCTGCGGGAACATCTCGCGATAGATCACGCGCTCGCTCAGCCCGGGAATCGCGCGGAAACCGACGCGCTTGGACAATTGATCGATCGCCTCGGAAACGCGGCGCATGTTGCGCGCCTCGATATGCTGGAGCCGGTTGCGCAGCACCACCCAGTCGATCGTCGCGCCATCGGCCTTGGCGCGGTGCTTGCGCGTTTCCCAGATCAGCTCCGAATAGAAGCTGGGGCGGGTGACCTTGAACGTATCGGGATCGACCTGCCCGATCAGGTCGAAATCGACGAAGCTGTCGTTCATCGGCGTGACCAGGGTATCGGCGTTGGTCACCGCCAGCCGCGCGAAGCGATCGTCGCGGCCGGGGGTGTCGATCACCAGGAAATCGACGTCGGAGCTCAGCCGTTCCAGCGATTCCTGGAACCGGTCCATGCTCTCGCCGTCGTGAGTCTCGTGGAGCGGTGTCGGCAGTTCGTGGCCGGTGCGCCGCGCGGTGGCGGCGCGATTGTCGAAATAGCGGCCCATCGTGCGCTGGCGGTGATCGAGATCGAGCGCGGCGACGCGCGATCCGCGCGCGGCGAGGCCGATCGCGACGTGCACCGCCGTCGTCGATTTTCCGGTCCCGCCCTTTTCATTGGCAAAGACGATGACATGCACCCCACCCGTTCCGTCCGCCAAGACGCACACTTCCTTTGCTTGATCGCTGCCCACGCCCTCCATAGAAGGCCGCGCTCTGTTGCTTTATCGAAGGCCCCAACCCCGTGCAAACCATCCGTCACCTCGCTGAGCTTCGTCCCGCGACGGGGGCGTTCCGTGCCGCGGGCGAGTCGATCGCGCTGGTCCCGACCATGGGCGCGCTGCATGCCGGCCACCTTGCGCTCGTCACCGAGGCGAAGCGGCTGGCGAAGCGGGTGGCGGTGTCGATCTTCGTCAACCCGAAGCAGTTCGGGCCGAACGAGGATCTCGACAAATATCCCCGGCGCGAGGCCGCCGACGCGCGGATGCTGACCGAGGCGGGGGTCGACCTGCTGTGGACGCCCGGCGTGGACGAGATGTATCCCGCCGGCTTCGCCAGCAATATTTCCGTCGGCGGGGTCAGCGAAGGGCTCGACGGCGCGGCGCGGCCCGGCCATTTCGATGGGGTGGCGACGGTGGTCGCCAAGCTGTTCAACCAGGTCCGCCCCGATATCGCGCTGTTCGGCGAAAAGGATTTCCAGCAGCTCGCGGTGATCCGGCGGATTGCGGCCGACCTCGATACCGGGATCGAGATCGTCGGGGTGCCGACCCAGCGCGACGACGACGGGCTCGCGCTGTCGTCGCGCAACGCCTATTTGCTGCCCGAGGATCGCGTCGCCGCCGTCGCCCTGCCCCGCGCGCTGGGCGCGGCAGCCAAGGCGATCGGCGATGGCGGGGCGTTCGCGCCGGCGCTGACGGCGGCGCGCGATGCGCTGGCGGCGGCGGGGTTCGCGATCGACTATGTCGAACTGGTCGACGCGGAGACGCTGGGCGCGCCGGACGCCGCGCGGCCGATGCGCCTGCTCGCCGCCGCGCGAATCGGCGGCACCCGGCTGATCGACAACATCGCGGTCGCGGTCAACGAACAGGGTTAATCGTGTTAACCATTTGGTGACACCGTGTCGTCAGAACTGTGATCGGAGGAATGGATCACAGAGGGACGAAACATGGGCACGAGTTTGAAGAATGCGGTATTTCTGGTCGAATCCAGACTCCGCGACGCGGCGCGCGGCAGCGTGCAGGCGTACTACGAACTGGGCATGGTGTTTTCGAGCGGAGCCGAGGGCGCCGACGTCGACCTGATTGAGGCGCACAAATGGTTCAACCTGGCGGCGATGCGCGGCAACGCGCGCGCGCAGGAATGCCGGGCCGAAGTCGCGGAAGACATGTCGGCGCGCGAGATCGCGGCGGCGCAGAAGGCGGCCCGCGCGTGGCTGCAACGCTCGGCGATCCGCGCCGCCGCCTGACCCCTTTCACGCTCTTCGCCGTCTCGCGCGGCGCGCGGCCCCCATCCTAGAACAGCAGCGGCCCGCCCAGGTCCAGCACCGGCTTCGCACCGACATGCTCGACCCGTCGCTTGCCGTCCGCGCCCAGGCGATAGAAGCGCAGGCTGTCGCGCCCCTCGTCGATCTCTTCCAGCAGGCGCGCACGCAGCTGTGCCCATTGCGCGGGGTCGACCTCGCATTCGAACACTGAATTCTGGACCCGCTGGCCCAGGTCGAGGCACGCTCTGGCCACCCGCCGCAGCCGCCGACGCCCGGCGGCATCCTGCGTGTTCACGTCATAGGTGACCAGGATCAGCATCGGTCATTTCCAGATGAACGGAGGATAACCGTCGAGGTCGCCGCGCAGGTGGCGCGATAGCAGCAGCGCCTGGACGTGGGGCACCAGCCCCATCGGCATGGACTCGCCCAGAAAGGGATGGCGCAGGTCGCGCTTCTTGCGCTCCTGCCACGCCATCAGCGTCGTCTTTCGGCCGTCGTCGGTCAACGACACCGCGCCGCCTTCGTCGATGGTGAAATCGCGCGCCTTTAGCTGGCCACGATTGATCAGCGTCAGCGCCAGGCGGTCGGCAAGGACCGGGCGCAATTCCTCCATGAGGTCGAGCGCGAGGCTGGCCCGCCCCGGACGATCCGCGTGCAGAAAGCCGACCTGCGGATCGAACCCCGTGCTCTCCAGCGCCGAGCGGCAATCATGGCCGAGCATCGCGTAGAGAAAGGAGAGCAAGGCGTTGACCCGATCGAGCGGCGGCCGTCGCGAGCGCCCGCGAAACGCAAACGCGGCACGATCGCCCTGGATCATCGCGTCAAAGGCACCGAAATAGGCGACCGCGGCGTCGCCCTCGTGCCCGCGCAGCGTCGCGATATCGTCGGCTGCGGCGGCGCGGCGGGCCATATGGCCGAGGCGCGCCTCCGCCGTTTCGATCGCCGTGCGGGCCGCATCGTCCATCTTCGCACCGTGATCGCGCAGCGCGCGGCGCAGGACGGTGCGCTGGTTGGCCGCCTTGGCCGTGACGATCCCGCGCACGATCGGCACCGCGCGCGCGGCGTCATCGGCCGTGCGGTGCTGCGCGCGCCGCAGGAGGACATTGCCCGTGCGCGGCCCCTCCACCCGCGCGAGGAACCGGCCGTGCGGCGTCAGGAACGACAGCGCGATGCCCGACTCGGCGCAGGCCGCCATCAGCGCGGGCGAGGCGCCGGGCCGGGCAAAGCTCACCACGCCGCCGATCATGTGCAGCGGCGCCCGGCCGCGCTCGGCGCCGTCCACTTCGACCACGATGTTCTGCCCGTCCTTGCGCAGCCAGGCGTCCTCACTGGTGACGTAGATGGTGTTGAGGTGACGGCGCATGATCCTCAGTCCCCCGTTCAGTCGGCCAGTTGCCCGGCCAGCCACCGCTGCACCGACGGCGGCCTTTCCAGCCGCTTCGGGCGGCAGTGATCGGCGAGCGAGCAGTGTTTGCACGCGGGCATGGCGTGCGGCGGCGGCGTGCGGCTTTCGGCGATCATCGCCCGCACCTGTGCGGCGATCTCCACGGTCAGCGCGCGCAGCGTCGAATCGAACCCGACCGCGACTCGTTTCCGGGTCTGGGCATAGAACAGCGCGCCCTCCGGCACGCTCTGGCCGAACATCTCCTCAAGGCACAGCGCCTGGGCGCACAACTGGACTTCGTCGGCGCGATGCGCCTTGGGCCGGCCGCGCTTGTATTCGACGGGATAGGGCACCGGGACGCTGTCGGAAAACTCGACGGCGTCCGCCTTGCCGATGAGGCCGTGCGCGAGCGATCGCAGGGCGATGCCCCGCACCGTCCGCACCCCGCGCCTGCGATCGGGGCGCCCGCCGTCGACCCGCTCGTGCAGGATGCGGCCCTCGGCGGTGGCGCCGTCCTCCTGCCAGATCCGCTCGACATGGATCAGCGCGCACTGGCGCGGGCAGAACAGGTAATGTTGCAGTGCCGACACCGGCACCAGCGCATCCTCGACGGCGGGGTCTGGCGGCGGCGCCAACGTCATAGCCGCATTTCATCGAGCGGAGGGTATCGGACCGGCAAACGCTGCACCAGAAAAGGCAGATCGCGGAGTTCGGCTGCTCCCAACGCGCAGTCGAAAAGCGCTTCGCGCTCGCAATATCCAGCGCCCAGCTTGATATAGCGCCGCAGCACCATCAGCGGCGGGAAGACGCCGCGTCGCTCGTACCATAGAAGCAGGTCGACGCCCGATTTGGCGCTGTTGCAGCGACCGCAGGCCAGCACCAGATTCGCCCCCTCGTCACCACCGCCTCTGATCCGGGGAATCAGGTGATCCATCGTCAGCCGTTCGGTGTTCGCGCAATAGGCACAGGCGCGATCCGCCAGCATCTTCAGGCGCTCGTCGTCATAGAGCGACCCGATGGACATCCTGCCTGAGCGAAGGCCGCTGAACAGCCGTGCACGGATGATATGGTCGGTTCGAATATATTCGATCCGCCCCGCCGACAGCGCTGCATGGGCTCGCGCCAGATTGGCGTAGCTCCAGGCGATCTGGTCGAACACCGTCATGATCGGCGGGGTCGCCATCCCCGCTCACCGCTCGATGATTTCCACACCATCGGGCAGCCCCTCACGGTCGACGGTCACCTGGTAATCCCCCCATTTGCGCGCGGGCGGCAGATTGTCGGTACCGGCGCTGCCGATCTCATAGACCGATCCCTGATGCACCCGCTGCGTCGTCACGCGATCGAACAGCGACTGCGCCTGCGCATTGCCCAGCGCGCTCTGGTGGCGGAACAGGATCAGCTTGCGCTTGGCCATCTCACCGCGCGCGGCCGAACGGTCGAGGTCGAACATGTTGTCGAGCGCCTGCCAAAGCAGTTCGAGGTCGTCCTCGGAAAAGCCGGTGCCCTTGACCGGATGCGACGCGAGCGGCGCGGAGACGAAGCCGTGGGCGCGGTAGAGACCGTAGGGCACGATATGCTTGCGCCCCATCGTGCGGCCGCCCTTTTCCTCGGCATCCTTTTCGGTGGTCGCGGCCATGCGGGTGATCGAGATTTCCAGCGGCAGGATCGGTTCGACCGAGCGGGCGAAGGTGAATTGCACCGGCCCGCGCACCTGCCCGGCGTTGACACCGGTCGACATCACCGCGCCGAACGTGCGGATATCCCAGAAATTGGCGCACATCCATGCGGTGAGTTCACGCCCCTTCGCCTCTTCCTTGGGAAGCTTCTTGAACTCCTCCACCTTCGTCACCTCGGGCATCACCGCCGCCCAGGCTTCCTTGTGGAGCAGGTTCAGCGTCGATCCTTCGGACATGTAGATGCGGTTGTCCGAGGCCAGCGCGACATAGTTGCGCACCTTGCGCTTCAACGCGACGTCGGAGACCAGCCCCTGATTGGTCCCCGGGTCCAGTCGCGGCATGTTGCCGGCATCGGGATCGCCATTCGGGTTGCCGTTGGTGACATCGAAGAACAGGACGAATTCGTAGCGGTTGGTAACCGGAGTGCTCATGCGTCTTCCCCCTCTTCGGTGCCGGTGTCGTCCTTGTCGGCGAGGCTGAGTTCTTCACCCTTGTCGCTCTTCAGCCGGGTGCTGCGCTGGTGGTAGTAACCGATCGCGAACTCGGCCTGGTCCTCCAGCCGCAGCGAACGGGGGAGCGTGTGCGGCTCCGCCGGCACGATCTCGTCCATGATCGCGTTCAGCTCGCGCTCGATCAGCACCGCCCAGCCGGCGGAGGACTGGGTCTTGCGCGCCTTGGCCAGGTGATTCTGGCCATGGGCGATCACCAGCGGAAAGACGGTTGCCGGCGACGCCGCCGCGCTGGAGAAATATTGGTCACGCACCGTCGACTTCACGCGGGGTCCCTGCGCGGCGACCTGCGCCAGTTCGTACACGGCGAACAGACGGCCGAGCAGATAGCCGACGTTCCGATGGTTCCGGTCGAGCGCCACGGGCGTTTCTCCTTTTTCTGGACTATCGTGGTCCTTGCCTGACAAGCGCCGATCGCGGACCAGGACGGCGCGCATCACCGCCGCATGCCATCCGCTGCCGGGATCGTCGCCCGCGCGCAGCCGGATGATCGCGGCGGCCAGCAAGCTGCGCGGATAGCGGTCGCCGGTCAGCACCGCGCGCATCACTTCGCCCGCCAGCAGCGGCGGGATGTTCTCGAACTTCTCCTGAAGCGCGGCCGTGCGCACCAGCAGGCGGTTTACCGACGGAGCGCGCCAGCCGCGCGGCGCCGGTTCGATCTTCAGGTCGGCATGATGCTCGGCGAGGCGGCGGGCGAACTGATCGAGATCGTCGCTGAGCCAGAAGCGCACCGAAAGCCGCGCGGCGTTCGGCGACAGGCCGAGGACATGGAAGCGAGTCCCCGGTGCGATCGCCGGGCGCAGCTCGGCAAGCGGGCGTCCCTTGGCGAGCGCCTCCAGATCGTGCCCGACCTTCTCCGCCTCCTCCGCATCGCCGATGTCGCCGTCCAGCACCTCGCTAAACCACAGGTCCGCCGCCTCCGCCGCCTTCGCATTGCTCGCATCGGCCCAGAACACCACGGTGGAGTCGCCGATCGGGCGGCGCACGCGATTGGGCCCGTCACGGAGGAGGAGGTGATTGAGCGCGGCGCCGTAGCGAAAGGCGGCGCCCTGACTGGTCGGCGCGTTGGCGCCCTGCTCCTTGCCGAGCGAGGTGAAGGCGTCGTTATTGAAGGAGACCAACGGGACCTCCGCTGCAGCCGTCCCCCACACATTCTTGATCTTTGGATGCAGTCGAGCTGCTGGCCCCCTTTCCCCGGAAACGAGGCATTGGATTTCCGTCACATCCGCGGAAGGGGCGGCAAGGCGATCAATAATCGCCTTGGCTGCGGGGCGCTGATGAATAAAGCCAAGATCGGATTGCAGGCGGAATGCAACGTTCTCATCCAGATACTCAGGCAAGAAATACGGCTCGACGAACTGGTCCGGCGTCCACGCCCGCAGGAAATTTCGAAGAGCAATCAAGCCCTCGTCATTCGAATCTGACAGAAGCTGATTGTGCCATGCGACAAAAGTGGCGTGGTCTCGCTCTACCTTGTTCCCGGTCTTCCTACTGACCCCGAGAACGTATCCGGTATTGTCCCAGAGAAAAAACGGCGTCGACGCGGTTCCCGATCGCCCGAACCATTTGGGCACCGATTCGAGCTTCGGCCGGAATTTTTTCCCGACAGCTTCGACCCACGCCTCCGTGTCGACCACAGACCCCGTCTTGTCGAGAAGAATGACAAAGCCAACGGGCTCCTTGCTCCAGCCCGGCTCGGCCACCCCCTCCAGCCGGTGATAATAGCGGTCGAGCGCCTGGAGGATGGTCATCGCACCACCTCGTCGGCACCGAATGGGGGTACGTCGATCACCCCATCCGTCATCGTCGCGCGGAAAAAGCGCGATTCGTTGCCATGCGCAAAATCGATGTCGTGCAGCATCCAGCCGAAATCGGCATCGCGCCGGTCCGCCGCGAGTTCGCAGGGCGGCAGCGGGGCGCCGTCGCCGATCAGCGCGAACTCGGCGTCGAATTCGCGCGTGCCCAGGCAGGGGCGATGGAAGCACTGGCCCTGCGCGGCACGGCGGTTGAACATCGAGACGTGCTTGGCGGCGGTATCTTCCGCGCCGGCCCGGTCGGTCAGCGTGAAATGCGCCTCGATCACATAGGCGACGTCGATCAGCACCAGCGCCGCGCGCTGCTGGCGGTTTTCGTCGACAACGATGCCCAAACCCTCGGTCGTGCCGCGGTTCATCGCGCTGCGCGCATTGGCGGCGCTCGCCTTGGCGCCGACTTCGTTACGGCGGATCGACTGGAACCGGATGGGCTTGAGCACATGGATGCGATCGACGTGCCAGCGGATCGCCGGCTTCCAGTGGATCGCCTCAAGAATCCCGCGCGCGGCGGACGGGGTGATCACGTCATAGCTGACGCGTTCCACCTTCATTTCGGGCCGCGTGAAGCACGCGCGTTCGCCCCAAATATGCAAACGGATGCCCATCTGCGTTTCCCCCCGGGCGCGATATTCACGGCGATCGCCGCGAATTGCAAATCAGGCGTTCACCAATTGAAACCATTGTGAAGGATTTCGACCCGCGCACGCAAGGATCGGCGCCTGGCGACCCTCGATCCGGAAAATTGTTCTGGCGGTCGAACCGTGCCGCAGAAGTCGCCTTTCCTGGCGGTCGGTTACGAACTTCTCCTGTGCATAGGTCAAAGACGCATCGTTACTTGACCAGAAGCAGTCCATCGTCCTACCGCTCAGTTGCCTGCTCCCGTAGCAGGTCATCTACCCGTAAGGCAGAGCCAGGAACTAAATCTTCGCCAAATGAATTATTCACGCAACCATGCGGTTATCTTCTCATCTCCATGAAAACTTCGCACCTTGTCCGCCGGTCGGCTACAGCCAACACCCGAAAGGTGACCGATCGGACACCTTACCCTCGCGCCTCCGCCGCCATTTCGGCGTTGCGCCGCACCGCGGCGGCGATCGTCTCGCCGATCAGCCGCTGAAGCGCGTCGTCGTGGTCGAGCACCGCATAGCCCTCCCGGGTGGACCCGCGCGGGCTGGCGACGCGATCGGCGAGTACCGCTGGAGACACATCGGCCGCGGCGGCGAGCAGGCCGGAACCCTCGACCGTCGCCACCGCGAATCGCTGCGCCTGTTCGGGCGACAGGCCCTGCGCCACGCCGGCGGCGGCGAGCGCGTCGATGAAGCGATAGAGGAAGCCGGGGCCGCTGCCGGCGACGGCCGCCGCGACATCGAACAGCGATTCATCGATCCATTCGACCAGCCCGAGCGGCGCCATCAGCGTGTCGAGCGCGCGGCGCTGATCGGCGGTGGCGGCGGAACTGTGGAGCGGCACCACCCCCTTGCCGATCGCGACCGGCAGGTTGGGCATCGCGCGCACCACCGCGCCGGCCGAAAAGCGCGCGGCGAGCGTCGCTTCCTCGACCCCGGCGAGGATCGACAGCAGCAGCGGCACCCCGGCGATGCGCGCGCCGTGGGTGGCGGCGATCTCGTCGAGCTGGAATGGCTTCATCCCCAGCATCACCGCGTCGGGCGGCGGTCCTTCGGGAAAGGCGCGGCCCTGCGCCACCCCGGCAGGCAGGTCGCGGTCCTGCCGGTTGACGACGAACACGTCGGCCGGTTCGATCACGCCGCCGGCGATCCACCCGCGCAGCATCGCGCCGGCCATGTTGCCGCACCCGACCAGCCACAGGCAGCGTATCGCGCTCATGCCTCGCCCTGCGTCTCGATCAGCGCGGCGGCGATCGCTTCCTTGGGGCTCTTGCCGCCCCACAGCACGAACTGGAACACCGGGTAGAATCGCTCGCACTCGTCGATCGCGCTCTCGATCAGCAGTTCGGCGCCCGACAGGGTCAGCGTGCCGCCGTCGTCGCCGTCGATCAGCGCCGCATGGCGGAACAACAGGATGCCGCTCGACGACCACAGCTCGAAATGGCCGATCCACAATTGCTCGTTGACCAGCCCGATCGTCTCATAGATCGCGGCGCGGCGTTCCTCGGCGACGCGGACGTCGGGGAAGCACAGGAACTGGAGGACGGCATCCTCCTCGCGCCAGATCGCGCGCAGCTCATATTCGGTCCAGCTGCCCTTGACCTTGGTGACGATCTCATCCTCGTCACGCTCATGGGTCCAGCCGTGCGCGGCGTAATAACGCTCGAGCATCTCGATCGGCGCTTCGCCGTCGGAGTCGTCTTCAACTTCGTCGAGCATTCACCCTCCGGCCCCGCGCCTCGGCATCGCATGCCTCGCGACGGCGGGAGGGACAAGCGCGGACCGCCGAAAAGCTGTGGAAAACAGGCGTTAGCCGGCCTTCGGCGCCTTGGGCGCGCGCGGTGCGGCGGGGGCCGATGCCCCGGCCTCCAGCCTGTCCAACCGGGCGCGCAGCGCGTCGGCCTCGTCGCGGGCGGCGACGGCCATCGCCTTGACCGCCTCGAACTCGTCGCGGCTGACGAAGTCGAGCCCGCCGATCCATTCGCGGGCGCGCTCGCGGGCGCTGCCCTCGGCCTCACGCGCGACACCGGCAAAGGTGCCGGCGGCGCCGTTCACGAACTTCACGAAATCGTCGAAAATGCGGTTTTCACTCTGCACTGCGTAAAATCCCCAGAGCGATTTCAAGCTGGGCGGGATCAACCGCCGAATCAGAAATCGCGACAAAACAAACCCGGTTCAAACAAGAATTTGGGTGCTGTCGCCCGCCGGTACAAGGGTTTCGGCGCCGGGATTGAGCCGGTCGACCTCCCACACCAGCGCGAAGGCGAAGGCGATCCACAGCAGATAGGGCAGCAGCAGCGCCCCGGCGACCGGGCGGATGCGCCAGAACACCCAAGCGGTGAGCGCCGCCGCGACGAACATCGCCCCGGTCAGCGCGATCGCCGCGCTCACCCGGTGCAGGCCGAAGAACAGCGGCGACCAGGCGAGGTTGAGCGCCATCTGCACCGCGAACAGCCCGAGCGCGAGCGGCCGCGAGCGCGATCCGCGCGCGTTGATGATCAGCGCCAGCGCCAGCCCGAGCAGGATATAGAGCAGGGTCCAGGCGATCGGGAACGCCGCGTTGGGCGGCATGAAATCGGGCTTTGCGAGCGCCGTGAACCAGCGATTCTGGTCGCCCGACGGGGCGAGGCGCGCCGAGGCGAAACCCAGCAACAGGATCAGCGGCACCGTCACCGCAGCCCAGCGGAGGAACGCCGCCCACAATTGGCCCTTCGACGCGATTTCCCTCATCGCCCACCCTTTTTCGTCGGGGCCGTCTACTCCGCGGGCTGGGTCGTCCCCAGCGCCGCATCGAGCTTTCGACCCACCGCGTTCGGCGATCCGGTCCGCGCCGCCAGCTTCTTATAGAGAATCGGGATCAGGAACAATGTGATCAGCGTCGCCAGCGTGACGCCGAACACGATCACCACGCCGATCGAGGCACGAGCCGCCGCGCCCGCGCCGGTGGCGATCATCAGCGGCACGGCGCCAGCGACGGTGGCGATCGACGTCATAAGGATCGCACGCAGCCGTCGCACCGCCGCCTGGGCGATCGCATCTTCCAGCCCGACGCCCTCGTCGCGCAACTGATTGGCGAACTCGACGATCAGGATGCCGTTCTTGGCGGCCAGCCCGACCAGCATGACGATGCCGATCTGGCTGTAGAGGTTGAGCGAGGTGCCGGACAGCGCCAGCCCGATCAGCCCGCCGCCGACCGCGAGCGGCACGGTGGTGATGATGACGGCCGGATGGACGAAGCTTTCGAACTGGGCCGCGAGCACGAGGTAGACGATCAGAATGGTCAGCCCGAACACGATCAGGATCGATCCGCCGGTTTCCTTGAACGCCTGCGATTCGCCGCGATAGCCGATCGCGATCACCTCGGGCGACTGGCGCGCCTCTTTTTCGAGGAAGGTCAGCGCCTCTCCCATCGAATAGCCCGGCGCGATGCCACCCTGAAGCGTGATCGCGCGCAGCTTGTTGAAGCGGCCGAGGTCGCGCGGACCGGCGTATTCGCGCGTCGTCACCAGATTGGACAGCGGCACCAGCGTGTTGTCGCGCGCGCGCACATAGATCGAGGCGAGATTGCTCAACGCCGACCGGCCGCTCTCTTCCGCCTGCACGATCACGCGATATTCCTCGCCGCGATCGACATAGGTCGAGACGCGCCGCGAGCCGAGCAGCGACTGGAGCGCCTCGCTGACCGCCGACACCGACACGCCCAGATCGCCGGCGCGGGTGGTGTCGACGTCGATGCGCAGCTGCGGCTTGGTTTCCTTGTAATCCGAATCGAGGTTGATGATGCCGGGGTTGGCGGCGGCGGCGGCGATGATCCGGTTGCGCGCGGCGACCAGCCCTTCATAGGTATTGCCGGCGATGACGAAGTTGAGCGGCTGGCCACGCCCGCGGCCAAGCGGCGCCCGCACCTGCGCATTGCCGCGTACCGACGGCTCGGCGGAAAGGATCTTGTTGATCTCCGTCGCGACCTGCTGCGTCGAAACGGTGCGGTCGTTCCAGGGTCGCAGCAGGATGCTGAACCGCGCGTCGTTGAAATCGTCGCTCGACTGAAAACCGCCGGGCACCCGCGTGGTGATGGTCGTCACCGCGTCCTTGCCGACCATCGGCAGCAGCTTCTCTTCGATCCGCCGCGCATATTGGTCCATCTGCGCGAAGCCGGTGCCTTCGGGCGCGTTGACAGAGGCATCGAGCGATCCCTGATCCTCCGCCGGGACCAGTTCGGACTTGAGCGTCATGAATGCGCCGCCGGACAACGCCAGGAACAGCGCGACCATGATCATCGGCACCAGCGGCCGCCGCAGCGCGCCGCGCAACCGCCGCGCATAGAAATTCTCGAGCGCGGTGAAGCGGTCGTCGATCCAACCGGTCAGCCGCCCGCGACTTTCGTGGCGCAGCATCTTCGAGCACAGCATCGGGGTGAGCGAAAGGGCGAGGAAGCCCGAAAAGCCCACCGCCGCGATCATCGCCACCGCCAGTTCGCGGAACAACAGACCGGTCTGCCCGGCGAGGAAGCAGATCGGCACGAACACGGTGCACACCACCAGCGTGGTCGAGATGACGGCGAAGCCGACCTGGCGCGTACCCTTGTACGCCGCGACCAGCGGGCTCTCCCCCTGTTCGATCCGGTGATAGACGTTTTCGAGCACGACGATCGCGTCGTCGACGACCAGCCCGATCGCCAGCACCAGCGCCAGCAGCGTCAGCAGGTTGATCGAGAAACCGAACACCCACAGCACCGCGAAGCTGGCGAGCAGACAGATCGGCACTGTCACCGCCGGAATCAGCGTCGCGCGCCACGATCCCAGGAAGACGAAGATCACGATCACCACCAGCACAGCCGCTTCGGCCAGCGTGTGCCACACGCCCTCAATCGCGCGCGAGATGAACTGCGAATCGTCGGAGGAGATCAGGATTTCCATACCCGCGGGCAAGTCGGGCTTGATCGATTCCATCAACGCCTTCGCCGCGTTGGCCACCGCCAGCGTATTGGCGCCCGACTGGCGCACGATGCCCAGCCCGACCGCCGCCGCACCGTTCATGCGGAAGGACGAATAGGGATTCTCCGCCGCTTCCTCGATCCGCGCGATATCGCCCAGCCGGACAAGATAGCCGTCGGGGCCGCGTCCGACCACCAGGCCGGCGAAGCTTTGCGGCGTGACGAACTTGCGCTCGACACGCAGCGTCAAATTCTGCTGCGCGGATTCGATCCGCCCGGCCGGAAGCTCGACGTTCTGGCGCCGCAGCGCGGCTTCGACATCGGCGGGGGTCAGCTGATAGGCGGCGAGCTTGTTCGCCTGGAGCCACACCCGCATCGACGGCCGCGCCTCGCCGCCGATGAACACGCGCGCGACGCCGTCGATGTTGGTGAAACGGTCGGACAGCGTACGATCGACATAATCGGACAGCTGAAGCTGGGTCCAGCCCGGCCGCGAGATCACCAGGAACATGATCGGCCCCGAATCGGCGTCGACCTTGCGCACCTGTGGCGCCAGCGCGTCTTCGGGCAGGTTGTTGGCGATGCCGCCGATGCGGTCGCGGATGTCATTGGCGGCCGCGTCGATATCACGGCCCGGACGGAATTCGACCGTGACGTTCGACGATCCGTCGCGCGACCGCGACGAGATCGTATCGATGCCCTCGATGCCCGCCAGCTGTTCCTCGATCGGCTGAGTGATGCGGTTCTCGATCACGCTGGCCGCGGCGCCGATATACTGGGTGGATACCGACACCACCGGCGGATCGGTATCGGGATATTCGCGGATCGACAGGCTGAAAAAGCCGACCAGGCCGACCAGCGTGATCAGGATCGCCATCACCGTGGCGACCACCGGCCGCCGGACGGAGAGATCCGACAGAATCACGAGCGCGTCGCCTTGCCCTTGCCCGCCGCGGGACCGCGATTAGCCTGACCGGCGACCTTCACCGTCTGTCCGTCGGTGATCTTGACCACGCCTTCGGTCACCACGCGCTGGCCGGGGCGCAGGCCCGACAGGATCTCGACCCGGCCGTCCTGGCGCGTGCCGGTGTTGACCGGAATCCGGCGGACCTTGTCACCGTCGAGCGTGAACACGAAGCTCTGGTTGCCGTCGCCGACCACCGCCAGTTCGGGCACCGACGGCGCGGTGCGCGCCGCCGATTCGATGCGGACGTTGAGCAGCATCCCCGGTTTCAGCCGCCGATCGCCGTTGGGCAGCACCGCGCGAATCGTCGCGGCGCGCGTATCGGGGCTGAGCACCGGATCGATGGTGGCGACGGTGCCGCGGAACGGCTGTTCGGGATAGGCGGCGGCGGTCGCGTCGATCGGCATCGCCACGCGCACTTGCGGCAGCAACGTCTCCGGCACCGCGAAATCGAGCTTGATCCGCGAGATGTCGCTGATCTGGGCGATCGCGGTTCCCGCCGACACCACCGCGCCTTCGGAAATGTTGCGCAGCGACACCCAGCCGGAGAACGGCGCGCGCACCACGCGATCCCCGATGGCGGCGCGCGCCTGCGCCGCTTGCGCGGCCGCCTGCGACGCGAGAGCGACCTGGGTATCCACCGCGCTGTTGGTGGCGAAGCCGCGCGCCTTCAGCGCGTTGAGCCGCGTGAGCTGCTGTCCGGCCTCACGCTGGCGCGCGTCGGCCTCGGCGAGCTGGGCGGTTTCCTGGCCCTGCGCCAGCACCGCGATCACCTGCCCGCGCGTGACGTAATCGCCATCGTCGAAGTGGAGGCGCTGGATCCGTTCGGTCACCGGCGCGGAGATCGTCACCTGCTCATTGGCGCGCGCGGTGCCGACCGCATCGATCCTGTCGATGAAGCGCGTCACCGCGACCGGCGCGACGCCGACGGTCGGCGCCTGCTGCTGACGGCGCCCGCCGTTTTCAGCCTGCTTGCTGCAACCCGCGAGGAGAACCGTCGCGACGAGAATGATTCGTATACACTTCATGGAAGGCGCACGGCTAAAGTGCGGCCGGCACTCTGGCAAGGCTCGGCGACGATTTTGCACGCTTTGCCGCGATCAGAAACTCGATATTGCCCTCCGGCCCGGTGATCGGGCTGGGCGTGATTCCCTCGACCGTCCAGCCCTTTGCCTCGAACCACGCCGCGACTTCGGCGCAGACGCGCGCGTGGACGGCGGGATCGCGGACCACGCCGCCCTTGCCGACCTCCTCGCGCCCCGCCTCGAACTGCGGCTTGATCAGCGCCAGCGCGCGCGCATTCGGCGCGGCGAACTCCAGCGGCACGTCGAGCACCTTGGCCAGGCCGATGAAGCTGGCGTCGCACACGATCAGATCGACTGGCTCCGGGATATGGGCGGGGGTGAGCACCCGCGCGCTGGTCTGTTCCAGCACGACGACGCGCGCATCCTGCCGCAGCTTCCACGCGAGCTGGTTGGTGCCCGAATCGACCGCATAGACCCGCGCGGCGCCGCGCGTCAGCAGCACGTCGGTGAAGCCGCCGGTCGACGAGCCGACGTCGATCGCCACCGCGTCGCCCACCGGCCAGCCGAAATGATCGAGCCCGTGCGCCAGCTTGATCCCCCCGCGCGACACCCAAGGATGGTCGCGCCCGCGCACGATGATCGGCGCATCGGCAGGCAGCGTCTGGCCGGGCTTTTCCACCTTGCGATCGGCCGTGAACACCAGACCGGCCATGATCAGCGCCTGCGCGCGAGTGCGGCTCTCGGCCAGACCGCGGTCGACGAGCATCTGATCGGCGCGAAGCTTTGCCATCGGCGTGCTTTGGACCGCCCGGCGGATTGTCGCAACCGGGCCTCCGATCGGCGCAGCGCCTATTGCCTATCAAATTACTGGGATTAAATTCGGGGCACGGGAGGAGTCGGCCGTGGGCGCCCCCTAGAACGTCACCGGCCGGCTCAGCCCACCCGAGGAGAAGTCCCATGGCGTACCTGCCGCCCGACGCATCCCATCCGACCGTCCTGACCGTGCCGGGGCTCAACAACAGCGGGCCGAGCCATTGGCAGAGCCTGTGGGAAGGATCGCGCAACGATATGGTGCGCGTCGATCTGGGCATGTGGGACCGGCCGCACCGCAACGCGTGGGTGACCAAGCTTGACCAGGCGATCCGCACCGCGCGCGCGCCGGTGGTGCTCGTCGCGCATTCGCTGGGGTGCCAGGCGGTGGCGTGGTGGGCGGCGCTGTCGGGCCAGCCCTATGGCTGGCCGGTGGCGGGCGCGCTGCTGGTCGCGCCGGCCGACGTCGATCGCGGCGAGGCCCCGCGCGAGCTGGCCGGCTTTGCCCCGTCGCCGGCGATGATCCTGCCGTTTCCGTCGATCCTGGTCGCCAGCCGCGACGACCCGTGGATCGACATCGGCCGCGCGCGTGGGCTGGCCGGGCAATGGGGCAGCCATTTCGTCGATGTCGGCTGTCAGGGGCACATCAACGCCGCCAGCGGCATCGGCGACTGGGCGGAGGGGCAGGCGCTGCTCGACCGGCTGGTCGACGCCACCGGCGGCGTCCGCACCCCGGCAGCGATCCGCGCCGACCTGGCGGCATCGCTGACCGAGGTGCGCGCGGGGCTGTAGCGGCGCGCGCCAGCGGAAACGCGCCGGTTCTATGGCGAGCGACCATCAACGTTCGCAGGCGCGATCCTCCAGCGTCAGCGCCAAACCACGCGCCGACCCACGAACCTTATCCCCGATACGACAGCTCAGGCGCGCCTTCAGAACGGACTTTGATCCGAATGCTCCGTCCTGACTGCGCGCCGTAACCACGACCTCGTCGACATGCCATTTCGGCGTTGCGTGCGGTGCAATCGTGACCACAACCGCCCAAACCTCATGGCTCGGCTGCTCGGAACAGGCCGCCGAGGTCGTCGCCCCTGCTAACAGGCTTAGGCGCATGATCGGCATGGTTCCTATTGGGCGGCATCGGGCTATGCCTGCAAGTGCTGCGTCCCGCCGGGGCGGGTCACCCCCGCCGGTGGCTGCGCATCGCGAAGCTGGAGGTGATGCGCGACACGCCGGGCAGCTTTGACAGCACGTCGCGGTGGAAATCGCCGTAGTCGCCGATCCCGGCGATCTGCACGCGCAGGAAATAGTCGCCGGCGCCGGTCATCAGATACCATTCCTGAATCTCCGGGTGGCGGCGCAGCGCCGATTCGAAGCGGACCAGATACTCCTCGGTCTGGCGCTCCAGCTCGACCTGGACGATCGCGATCGTGCCGCCGTCGGACAGCCCGCCGCCGACGAGGGCGGTATAGCCCTGGATCACCCCCGAACGTTCGAGCAGCCTGACCCGGCGCAGGCAGGCGGACGGCGACAGCCCGACCGCCGCCGCCAGCGCGCTGTTCGGGATGCGGGCGTTGAGCCGCAGCCGGGTGAGGATGCGGCGGTCGGCGTCATCCAGGGCGTTCATCAACAATCCTCCCGTTTCGTCGCATATCGTTGCGTACACCGCGTGCAAACGCCCGATTCTGCCGGCAATTCGCTGCAACGTGCGCGATGATTGCGCTATGCTCATCACGGGAAGGGGTGTGATGGCAACAACGGTGTGTCCCAGTTACGCGAGCCGGCTGACCGTCGACCTTGCCGCGATCCGCGCCAATTACCGCCTGATCGCCGATCGGGTCGCCCCGGCCGCGTGCGCCGCCGTGGTCAAGGCCAACGCCTATGGCCTGGGCGTCGCCCAGGTCGCCCCCGCGCTCTACCGGGAAGGATGCCGGACCTTTTTCGTCGCGCAGCTTGGCGAGGCGATCACCGTGCGCGCGGCGATCGGACCGGACGCCACCATCCTCATCCTCAACGGCCTCAATCCGGGGTGTGAGGCGATGTGCGCCGAGGCGGGCTTCGTCCCGGTGCTCAACGCTGCCGGCCAGGTCGCGCGCTGGCGAGATCTGGCGCGCACCGGCGGCCGCCCGCTGCCCGCCGCGCTGCAGGCCGACACCGGCATGTCACGGCTGGGGCTCGATGCCGATGCGATCGTCGCACTCGCGCAGGACCGTGATTTCGCCGCGCAGGTGCCGCTCCGCCTGTTGATGACCCACCTCGCCTGCGCCGACGCGCCCGGCAATCCGGCCAACGCCGATCAACTCGCGCGGTTCGATGCGGTGCGGGCGCTGTTCCCCGGCGTGCCGGCGTCGATCGCCAACAGCGGCGGTGCGTTCCTGTCGCCCGACTATCGCTGCGATCTCGCGCGGCCGGGGGTGGCGCTCTACGGCGTCGCGCCCGCGCCGGACATCGACGGCCTGCGCCCGGTGGTGCGGCTCGACGCCCGGATCGTCCAGATTCGCACGGTCGGGGCGGGCGCCGGGGTCGGCTATGGGCTCGACTATCGCGCGCCGGCAGCGCGGCGGCTGGCTACGGTCGGGATCGGCTATGCCGATGGCTGGCCGCGCCGGCTGGGCGGGGTCGGCGCGGCGTGGCACGACGGTCAGCGGCTGCCGATCGTCGGGCGCGTGTCGATGGACAGCCTGACCGTCGACATTTCCGACGTTGCGCCCGACCGCCTGAACGAAGGCGATTTCGTCGAGCTGATCGGCCCGCACCAGACATTGGACGATGTCGCGCGCGATGCCGGCACCATCGCCTATGAGATCCTCACCAGCCTCGGCCCGCGCCACCAGCGCGCCTATGTCGACGGCGCCGCCACCGAAACCCTGCCACCGCGGAGCAGCCTGTGAAAGTCGTCATCCTCGGCGCCGGCGTGATCGGCGTCACGTCCGCCCATTATCTTGCCGAGGCCGGGCATGAGGTGACGGTGATCGACCGCCAGCCGGGCGCCGCGCTGGAGACGAGCTTCGCCAACGCTGGCGAGGTTTCGCCGGGCTATGCCTCACCGTGGGCGGGGCCGGGCATTCCGGCGAAGGCGCTGCGCTGGCTGTTCATGCACCACGCGCCGCTGATCCTTCAGCCGCGATTCGATCCGGCGACCGTGCGCTGGCTGCTCGCGTTGCTGCGCAACTGCACCGCCGCGCGCTACGCCCTCAACAAGAGCCGGATGGTGCGGCTGGCCGAGTTCAGCCGCGACGAACTGGTCGCGCTGCGCGCGCGGCTGGGGCTGGAGTATGATCAGCGATCGCAGGGGACGCTCCAGCTGTTCCGTACCCAGAAACAGCTCGACGGCGTCGGCGGCGACATCGCGGTGCTCGAATCCTACGGCGTGCCCTACGAACTTCTCGACCGCGCCGGCTGCGTCGCGGCGGAGCCGGGGTTGGCAAGCGCGCGCGACAAGATCGTCGGCGGGCTGCGGCTGCCCGACGACGAGACCGGCGATTGCCGGATGTTCACGCAGGCGCTGGCGCAATCGCTTGCCGAACGCGGCGTCGATTTCCGCTACGACACGACGATCGAGGCGATCGAGAGCGCTGGCGGGCGCGTCACCGGGGTGCGGACCGATCGCGGCACGATCCACGGCGACGCCTATCTGGTGGCGACCGCCAGCTATTCGCCGGCGCTGCTCAAGCCGCTCGGGCTGCGTCTGCCGGTGTATCCGGTCAAGGGCTATTCGATCACCGTGCCGATCGCCGACCCGGATCGCGCCCCGGTATCGACGCTGCTCGACGAGAGCTACAAGGTCGCGGTGACCCGGCTGGGCGACCGCATCCGCGTCGGCGGCATGGCGGAGATCGCCGGATTCGACCGGCGGCTGCACGACCGGCGGCAGGACACCCTGCTCCACGTTATGAACGATCTGTTCCCCGGCGCCGGCGCGACAGGCGAGACCAATTTCTGGAGCGGACTGCGGCCGATGACGCCCGACGGCCCGCCGGTGGTCGGCGCGACGCCGGTCGACAATCTGTTCCTCAATACCGGACACGGCACGCTCGGCTGGACGATGGCGTGCGGTTCGGGTCACTTGATCGCCAGCCTGATCGGCGGCACCACGCCGGCGATCGACCCCACCGACCTGGGCATCGCCCGCTATTCCTCCTGAACCACGCAAGGACCCTTCCCATGACCATTCAACGTCTGCATTCCGGCGCGCGCATGAGCCAGGCCGTCATCCACAACGGCCTGGTCTATCTGGCCGGCCAGATCGGCGCCCCCGGTGAGGACGCGACCGCTCAGACCAAAGCGGTGCTGGCGTCGATCGACGCGCTGCTGGCAGAGGCCGGGACCGACAAGTCGCGCCTGCTCCAGGCGACGATCTGGCTGGCCGACATGGCCGATTTCGGCGCGATGAACGCCGTATGGGAAGCGTGGATCGGCGGTGCCGACGCCCCGACCCGCGCCACTGGCGAGGTCAAGCTGGCGACCCCGGACTACAAGGTTGAGATCATCGTCACCGCCGCGCTCTGATCGCGACCGGCAGACCGACACCAGCGTGCAGCCGTTCCAGGCCCGCCTTGCCACCGCCGCCGACCTGCCCGCGCTGGGCGGGTTGATGCGGCTGGCGATCGAACGGCTGCAACGCGATTTCCTCAGCCCCGAACAGGTCACCGCCAGCAAGGCGGTGATGGGGCTCGACAGCCAGCTGGTCGCCGACGGCACCTATTTCCTGGTCGAATCGGGCGGCGCGATCGCCGGTTGCGGCGGGTGGAGCCGGCGCGCGACGCTCTATGGCGGCGATCACAGCGCCGGGCTGCGCGAACCGCGCCTGCTCGACCCCGCCAGCGAGGCGGCGCGGGTGCGGGCGATGTACACCCACCCCGACTTCGCCCGTCGGGGCGTCGGCCGGCTGGTGCTGTCGCTCTGCGAGGACGCCGCGCGCGCCGATGGTTTCGCCCGCGCCGAATTGATGGCGACGCTGGCCGGTGAGCCGCTCTACCGCTCGTGCGGCTATGCCGAGGTCGAGCGCGTCACCGACATGGTGGATGGCATCCCGGTCCCGCTGATCCGCATGGGGAAGAAACTGTAGCGCGCGCCGGCGTCAGCCGTCGCAATCGGCGCATTTGCCGCGCACTTCGATCACCGGGCGTTCGGGCTGGAACCCCGCGCTCCGCGCCGCCGACCGCACCGTGCGGGTGATCGCGTCATCGTCGATGTGCGTGGTCTGGCCGCAGCTGTCGCACACCAGGAAGATGCAATCGTGCAGGCATTCGGGGTGGGCGTTGGCGATGTAGGCGTTGGCGCTTTCCACCCGCCGCGCGACATTGGCGCCGACGAACAGGTCGAGGATGCGATAGACGCTGTTGGCGGCGACGCGGCGGCCCTCCACCTTCGACACCGCATCGGCGATGTCATAGGCCGATGCCGGCTTGTCGAACCCGGCCAGCGCCTCGAACACGCGCGATCGCATCGACGTCCACTGCTCGCCCGCCTTGGTGAGCGCGACCTGCGCCGCGCGGGTCAGCTCCGCGCCATGCGGCTCCTGGTGATGATGATGCCCGGACATGGCATGAATGTAGGCTGGCAAGCGGTGCGCGACAAGCGCGCCCGCCGCTTCAGATCACCGCGCGGCGATTGAGGTCGTGGCCCAGCGCGAGCAGCCCGACGCCGACCAGCGTGTAGAACGTCTCTCCGCCGCTGCCGTCGTGCGGCAGCGTGATCGCCCCGGCCATCACCCCGATGCCCAGCGCGCCAATCGCCGACGGCATCATATAGCCGTGGGTCCACATGCCGCGCCCCAGCGCCAGCGCGCCCATCGCGATCGCCAGCGTCAGCCCGACCTCATGGATCCACGGCGCGAGCAGCAGCCCGCCCGCCGCCGACGCCAGCGCGAGCAGCACGGCGGACGCCAGGCAATGGACCAGGCACAGCCCGCTCAGCCAGATCGCCCAGCGATCGAGCCCCAGCAGCCACGAGGAACGCAACGTCATCGACATCGTCCGGCCATTTAGGCCGTTTCGTGCAAAGTTACAACATCACATTGCAGGCGCCCGGTCGAAAAGCCGACCGGCGTGGCAAACGGGTGTCGCCTTTACCTGACCGCGTCCGCAGCCGGGCGCTGGCCGGTTTCCACCCAACGGCGCAGCGCGTTCCATCCGCCCACCGACTGCGCTTCGTTAAAACCGCAATGGGTATAGCCCTCGATCCCACCCACCGGCAGCGGCGCGCGTACCGGCGCGACGCCATATTGGGCCAGGTTGCGCGACCGCTTTGCCCGCGCCACCACCTCGGCCAGCGCCGCTTCCTGCGCATAGGGGACGAGCGAATCGATCGTGTTGTGCAGCGTGACCAGCGGGACGCGCAGCCGCCCGGTCGCCTTGTGCCATTGCCGCAGATAGGCTTGCGCGGCGGGCGTAGCGGCGATGCGCTGGATGCCGGCGTTGAGCGCGGCGGCTTCGTCGGCGGTCATCGTCGGCGACGCATAGACCTTGCCGATATTGCCATAGACCTGTCCACCCGCCGTCGCCGCCATGTCATCGGCGCCGAGCGCAGCGGTGACCAGCGGGTACGCGATCGACGCGGCATCGCGATCGAAGCCGCCGATCGCAGCGACCTGCGAGACGATGCGCGCTTCGCGGCCATCCGGGTCCTTCTGCGCGGCGGTCCACAGCGCGAGCACCGGCGTAGCGATCCTGGTGATCTGCCCGAACAGCCACGCCTGGGCGGTGTCGGCGGACGGCGGATCGGTCGGCAGGGCGTTGTGCCGCACGTCCTGCACACCAGGCAGCGCGTATGGAGTGCCTGCGGTGAGGAAATTATACGCCAGCCGCATGTCGATCAGCTGGGTGAACAGCGTCTGCCAATCGGCGACCAGGCCGCACCGGGCATAGCCGCCGGCGAAAGCCTTGGGATAGCGATCGAGCAGCGTCACGACGATGCTGCCGCCCATCGAATCGCCCATCACGTAGGTGCGGTTCGCGCCCAGCCGGGTGAGGAAATCGCGCAGCCGCACGGTATTTTTAGCCCCGGTCTCCACGCCGAGGCCCGCCTTGTCATAGGCGCTGTGGCCGACGGCGAAGCCCTGCGCATAGGCCTGCACGAAGACGCCGCCGCCGGGCGCCTTGGTGACCGGATCGTCGCTCACCGCCACGGGGGTGCCGGGGGTGGAATAGCCGTGGGCGTAGAGCAGCCCCTCGTGGTTCCACCGCGCCGGGATCGCCAGCGCGAACTGCGCCCCGCCCAGCTTGCCGCCGATGATCAGCCCGCCGTCCGGCGCGGGCTTCGTCGTGACGTCGCTTGCGCCGAGCGCGCGGGCCTTCGCCGCGAGCGCCTCGTCACCGGCGCGGGCGGCAGCCGCCGGCCGGTCATCGGCCCGCGCCACCCCGGGGGCCGAGCAGGCGAGCAGCACCGCCGTCGTCAGGCGGAATGCGGGACGGATCATCGATGGTCTCCTTCCAGGAACGAGGGCGGCGGGATCGTCATGCCGCCACCGGCGACGACCGGCGGGTAGCGAGCATTTCCAGCACGACGCCGTTGGTCCAGCCGAAGCCGTGTTCGACGGCATATTCGCCGCCGCCGCCGGCCTGACCGCGTTCGACGTCATATTTCTCGAGAAGCTGGCCGGTCGCGCGATAGTGGCGGGTGACCGCGCCAAGCCAGCGATCGGCGATATCGTCGGCCATCTCGCCGTGCCCGTAGCGCCGCAGCCCCGCCACCGCGACCCATTGCAGCGGCGCCCAGCCGTTGGGCGCATCCCATTGCTGCCCGGTGTCGATCGCGGTCGCGGCCAGGCCCCACGGCGCGATCAGCGCGCCAAGCGCGGTGACGGTCTGCGCGGCACGATCCGGCGCGGCGATGCCGGCGAACAGCGGAAAGATCATCGCGACAGTGGGGCGCTCGGCCGCCGCGCCGGTATCCAGGTCATGATCGGCGTAGTGGCATCGCCCGGAATGCCACAGGTGGCGTTCGATCGCCGCGGCGCGATCGGCCGCGCGGCGACGGAAATCGGCGGTGATCGGCGCTTCGCCCAGAGCGTCGGCCTGTTCGGCCACCGCCGTCTCCAGCCCATAGAGCAGGCTGTTGAGATCGACCGGCACGATCCGGGTGGTGCGGATCGAGCGCAGGTGGCGACCATCGCCCAGCCAGCGCGAGCTGAAGTCCCACCCGCTCTCGGCTGCGGCGCGCAGATCGCGCCACAGATCCTCGGCGACGCGGCCGGGCGCATCGGCGGCGAGCGCGACGTCCTCCGCCCAGGATTCGTCGCGCGGCGCCGCGCGGTCGTCCCAGTAACGGTTGAGCAGCGCGCCGTCGGCCAGCCGCACGACGCGGCGGTGCGCGCCCGGCGCCGCCAGCCGCTCCTCACCCGCCATCCAGAAGGCGTGTTCGGCGCGCATCCAGCCAAGCCGGCGCCGCCGCGCCGCTTCCGATCCGTCGCGCGACAGCGCCGCCATCAGATAGAAGAACGGCGGATGCGAGCGCGACAGATAGTAGCTGCGCGTGCCGTTGGGGATGTGGCCGTAGCGATCGATCAGGCTGCCGAAATTGACGATCATGTCCTCGACCAGGTCCTGCCGGCCCGACCGCGCCAGCCCCAGCATCGTGAAATAGCTGTCCCAGTAGTAGAGTTCGCGGAACCGCCCGCCCGGCACGACATAGCGCAGCGGCAGCGGCAGGGCCGAAGCGTGCGGCGGCACGGCCGGCGTCTCGCGCGTCAGTTGCGGCCACAGCGCGGCGATGTGCTCGACCAGCGGCCCCCGGTCCACCGGCGCCGCATCGATCCGCGGCGGCAGGTCGAAATTGTCCGCGACAAAGGCGCGCAGCGCGGCATCGTCGAGCGGCGCGCGCGCCTGCCAGTCGGCGACGATCGCGTCCGGGGCGCGGCACGGCACGGCATCGGCGAAGGTCTTGGAATCAGCGAACAGCCGCCGTTCCTGGACCTCGTTGAACAGCGCGCCCAACAGCAGGGAAGGCGGACGCGGGGTCATGCCCTCGCCTCCCGATCCAGCCCACCGCGGATGCGGGGGAGCATCGCCGCGATCAGCGCCAGCGGCAGCAGCGCGAAATAGAAGGCGAACTGGCCCGAGACGTGCTGGAACAACAGGCCGGTGATCAACGATCCCAGCGTCCCGCCCAGCGCGGAGAAGATCACGATCAGGCCCATCATCGCCGCATGGCGGTGACGCGGCAGCGCGCTCAGCGTCACCGAGCAGAGGGTCGGGTAGATCGGGGCCATGAACACGCCCAGCAGCGGGAACAGATACGCCGCCGCCGGCGCGTTGGCCCAGCCGATATCGGCGCGCAGCGTCACGCCGCGCGCGGCGGGAAGCGTCGCCACGATCAGCAGCGCGATGCCGCCCAGGCAGGCGAGCAGCACCGGCAGCCAGCCGACCTGGCGCAGGATCACGCCCGAACCCAGCCGGCCGATCGCGATCGCCCCGACATAGATGCTCGACATCTGGACGCTCATCGCCGCCGGCAGGTGGAGCACTTCGTTGTTGAAGGTCGGCAGCCAGGTGCCGACGCTCTGCTCGACCAGGACATAGCAGAAGATGCCGATCAGGAACGCCACCGTCGCCGGCAGCGCCGCCAGCGCCAGCATCGCGCCGATCCCGCCGGGCGCCGCGTCGTCGCCCGCGACCGATCCGGTTTCATCGAACGGCACCGCCCACCAGGCAAGCGCGAGCAAGCCGGCCAGCGCGCCGATCAGCCAATAGATGCGCAGCCACCCCGCGCCGGTGGCGTCAGCGGCAATGAAGCCGCCGAACAGCCACACGCCGACCAGAAGCCCGACCATGAACACGCCCTCGACGATGCCGGTGACGCTGGCGTGGTCGGCGGGGTCGCGGGCGAGCAGCCCGATCGTGCCATAGGTGGCGATCTTGGCGATGCCGAAGCACAGCCCGGTCGCCACGAACAACAGCTGCATGGCGATGAAATCACCGGCGAACGACACTGCCAGGCACACTAGCGCGATCGCCGCCATCACCCCGCCCAGCGCGCGGCGATAGCCGAAGCGCGGAATCCGCAACGCCAGCAGGAACGACGCGGCGACGACCGACAGATCCTTGCACGCCTCCAGCGTCGAACCCATCGTCTTGCTCGCGCCGAGATGGCGGATCGATTGCAGGATGACCGTGCCGACGCTGTTCATCAGGATGCCGAGCAGCGCATAAGTCAGCGCCAGCACGATCAGGACGCGCCAACGGTTCAACGCGCGCGCCCGCGAGATTCGGTGCCGAGATGCGCGTCGAAGAAGCGCGCGATCGTGGCATAGGCCTCGACCGATTCGGGCATGTCGGGCCACATGAAGAACGCATGCGGCAGGCCGTCGAACACGAACAATTCGCTGTCGATCCCGGCGGCGCGAAGCCGGCGGTGGGCAAGCGTCAGCGCGCTGACCGCGAAATCGCGGCCGCCGGCAAGCAGCAGCGTGGGCGGGAACGCCTTGATCTGAGCGTCTGATACCAGCGGATACGCCAGAGGATCGCTGATCGCGACGTCGGCGAGATAGGGCGACGGGATTATCGGCGGCAGCACGGTGACCGGCAACGGCGGTTGACCGGCGATCGGGCCGGCCAGGATCGGGCTGTCGCCGCTATAGGCCGCCGCCGTGCCGCAGAAGGTGCCGATCGCGCCGGGGCGCGGCAGGCCCTGCTTGCCGATCCACGCCACCGACTGCGCGGTGATCACGCCGCCGGCCGAACAGCCGTAGATGCCGATGTTTTGCGCCGGGTACGTCTTGAGCAGTTCGCGATAGACCGCGGTCACATCCTCCGACGCCGCCGGATAGCGGTGTTCCGGGGTCAGCCGATAGTCGACGGTGACGACCTTGATCCCCATCGTCGCGGCGATCGGGATCGCTTCGACCAGCGCGCCGCTGCCCGCGCCCCACATGAAGGCGCCGCCATGCACGTTGATCAGCACCCGGCCGCGATGGCGCGCGCTCACGCCCGCGCGTGGCGTGACGATATCGACCCCGACGCCCCCCATCGTCGCGTGTCGCTCGCTGGTGGCGAAGGCGCGGCGCATCTCGGCCAGGCGGCGGTCGTTCCAGTCCTGATAGAAGGCGCGCTGGCGGGCGACGTCGCCGCCCAGGTCCGGCGCGGATTCCGCCTTCATCCGCAGCAGCACCGCCTTGGCCTCGTCGCTCAGCTGGTTCGATGGCGGCAGCGCGAAGGCGGGCACCTGGACGATGCCGTCCTGCGCCGTCCCCGGCGCGGGGGTGATGGCAAGCGCGAGCGCCAGCGCGCCGCAAAGTCGCATGATCATGGCCTGGTGTCCGTCAGCGTGGTTTTGAGAAAGCGCGCCATGACCGCGAACGCCTCGTCGCTTTCCGGCGCCTCGATATAGCTCCAGAAGGCGTGCGGCAGGCCATCGAACATGACGAAGCGCGCGGGCGATCCGCCGGCGTCGAGCTTGCGGCACAGCGTGGCGGTGGCGCTGAGCAGATAGTCGCGGCTGCTGGCCACGCATAGCGTCGGCGGCCACCCTTCCAGCGGCCCGCGCGCGGGCGACAGCGCCGGATCGTCCAGCGCGCGCGTGCCGGCATAGGCCTGCGCCACCGCACGCAGCGGAGCGGTACCCGCCATCATCTCCGCCGAATCGCCCGGCTGCGACAGGTCGCCGCTGCCGGAGAAGATGCCGATCGCGCCGGGCAACGCCAGCCGATCGCGCCGCAATCGCGCGGTGAGCTGCGCGGTCAGGATCGCCCCGGCCGAGGTGCCGTAGACGCCGATCCGGCGCGGCGGCGTCGTCCGGGCCAGCGCACGATAGACCGCCAGCGCATCGTCCAGCGCCGCGGGGAACGGCGCTTCGGGCACCAGCCGATACCGCACCGCGATCACCTTGTACCCGGTCAGCGCGGCGACCGGCACATTCTCCGTGATCGATCCCGAATCGACGACGAAGCCGCCGCCGTGCAGGTTGAGCAGCACCGGCCCGTCGCGGCGCGCGCCGCGCGGCGTGAAGATGCGCACCGGCACCCCGGCGACCCGGCCCTCGGCCATGGTCACGCCATAGCGGCGGAGCTGGCGCTGGCCGATGTCCTGCTGGATCGCCTCGGACGCCGCGCGGCGCTCATCCATCGTCCTGGCCGTCTTCGGCCGCGCGGCATCGGCGGCCAGGCCGGCGCGGGCCTCCGCGCTCAGCCCCTCGGGCAAGGGCGCGCCCGCGACCTGCGCGGCGAGCAGCAGCAGCGCCCCGATCACGACCGGCCCCGGATCAGCTGCGCGTACAGCCGCGCCGAGGGCTTGGGCGTCCGCGCAAAGGTCGCGCGATCGACCGCGACCAGCCCGAATTTCGGCGCATAGCCCGCGAACCATTCGAAATTGTCGAGCAGCGACCAGTGGATATAGCCGATCACCGGCACGCCTTCGCGCCGCGCGCCGTCCAGCGCGGCGACGGCGGCGGGGATGAACCGCGCCCGCTCGGCATCGTCATTGGTCTCGATCCCGTTCTCGGTGACCAGGATCGGCTTGCCGGTCGCCCGGTGGGCGTAGCGGACGGCGCCGGCGATCGCTTCCGGCTCGAACGGCTTGCCATCGGCGCGGCGCGCGCCGCCGGGCGGCGGATCGACCGGGCCGTCGCGGCCGATGTAGCTGCGCTCATAGGTCTGCACACCGACGAACTCATCATCGCGCCCCGCCTCGAAGAACGGCTCATAGGACGCCCGGCGCTTGGCCGCGACCAGGCTGTCGTCGCCGACGGCGACATCGTCGGAAATGGCCAGGCTCAATCCGACCGGCAGGTCGCCGCGCACCGCCTTGATCGCGGCGCGGCCCAGCCGGTGGGCGTGCTGCACGTTGGCGATCATCGGCGTGGGATCGCCGCCATTGAGCAGGGAGAAGCGATCCGATCCGCTGGCGTGCGCCGCCGCCGCCATCAGCCCGGCCATCGCCGCGCGCGCCTTCGCATCGGGCTGGAACCGTGACCACGGGCCGGTGATCGACAGATTGGGTTCGTTGAAGGTCACCGCATGGCTGATCCCGCCTGCCATCGCGCGCGCCACCCGGTCGCAATAGCGGGCGAACAACGCGGGCGAATCCGGCGCCTCCCACCCGCCGCGCGCGGCGAACCAGCGCGGTGCGGTGAAGTGGTTGAAGGTGACCACCGGCGCCAGCCCCGCCTCACGGCAATGGTCGACGATGCGCGCGTAATGATCGAGATTGGCGCGGCTGAACTGGCCCTCGGCCGGCTCGATGCGCGGCCATTCGACCGAGAACCGGTAGCAGTTGAAGCTCAGCGCCCGCGCCAGGGCGATATCCTCCCGCCAGCGGTGGAGGCTGTCGCAGGCGTCGCCGGAGGGCTCCGCGAACAGCGTCGGCTTCAACTGTTCGAGCAGCCATACGTCGGCGTTGACGTTGTTACCCTCGATCTGATGCCCCGCCGTCGCCGCGCCCCACAGGAAGCCGCCCGCCTTCGCTGGCGCCGCCCCCGCCACCGCGGGCGATACCGCCGCCAGCGAAGCGCCTGAAATCGCGCCGAGCGCCTGTCGCCTGTCGATGCCGTCCATCTCAGAACCTCTCCGCTTGCGGCTTCCGGCCGGTTTCGACCCAATCGCGCACGATCGTCCAGATCTTGCCGGCCTGGCCGGGGGTGAAGCCGCAATGGGCATAACCGTCCAGCCCCGTTCCGGGGATCGGCCGCACCATCGACGGGGCGACCAGCACGAGCAGGTTGCCCATGTTGCCCGCCGCGCGCGCCTTGTCCCGCAGCGCGATCGCCTGATCGAGGAACACCAGCGAATCGTGGCGATTGTGGACCACGACCAGCGGCACGGCGAACCGCCCCGTGCTGGCGTGCCAGTCGTTGGCGAACGGCTGTGCCGCGGCATCGGCACGGATGCGCTGGATCCCCGCGTTCAGCGCCCGCGCGTCGGCGGCGGAGAGCAGCGGGCTGGCGTAGACTTTGGCGTCGTTGCCGTAGACGTTGCCGCCGAACGTCGCGCGCATGTCATCCATGCCGACCGCTGCCGTCATGATCGGGAACATGAACGATGCCGGGTCCTCTGGCACGCCGTTGATCGACGCGATGCGCGCCACGATCCGGGCTTCGTCACCGTCGGGTCGCTCGCGCGCGGCCTTGAACAGTTTGGCGATCGGCGACGACAGGCGCGAGACCTGCATGAACACCCACGGCGTACGGATCGCGCCCAGCCCGGCCGGCGGGATCGGATCGAGCGCGTTGGCCGCGATGTCCTTGTCGCCGGGCAGCGCATATCGCGTGCCGGCGGTGTAATAATTATAGGTCGCGCGCAGATCGGTCAGCTTGCCGATCTCGCTCTGCCAGCTGTCGGTCACGCCGCACGCGCTGATCGCCCCCGCAAAGGCGGCGGGATGCCGTTCGATCAGCCCGAGCACGATGTTGCCGCCCATCGATCCGCCGATCGCGAAGAACCGCGTCGCGCCCATGCGCTGCAACAGGCCGCGCAGCCGCAGCGTGTTCTCCACGCCGCTCTTCACCGCGACCGCCGACTTGTCGAAGACGCTCTGCCCGACCGCGAACCCCTCGCCATAAGCCTTGGTCAGCGTACCGCCCGACGGGTCCTTGAAGATCAGGTCGCTCGCCATCGAAATCGGCGTGCCGGGGATCGAATAGCCGCCGGCGAACAGCACCGCCTGACCATTCCAGTCGGCGGGCACGGCGATGCCGAACTGGCGGCCGGCCAGCTTGCCGGCCAGCGTCATGCCGCCGTCCGGCCGGCGATTGGTGGCGATGTCCGTCGCACCGGCCTGCGCCGCGATGGCGGCGAGCGCGCGCTGATCGGCGGTGATCGGCGCACGCGGCGGCCCGGGCTCCGGCCGCGCCAGGACCGCCGCCGCGACGCCGGCCAGGATCACCAGCACCGCGACCACGATCCAGCGACGCCGTGACAGGCGCATCCGCCGTGCCATCAGAAGCGATAGCGCAATTGCAGACCGTATTGCGCCGGCTCGCCGTAGATCGAGTTGATGAACCCGGAGTTGTTGTAGCTGGGGTTGGCGGTGACGCGATATTCCTTGTCGAGCACGTTGGTGCCAAAGATCGCCGCATCGACCGGCAGGCCCATCGCGCCGTTCCATTCAAGGCGCAGGTTGAGCAGGCCATAGCCCGCGATGGTGTCGAACGGCTGGACTTCGGGCGTGACGCGCTGGCTCGACTGATAGGTCCACCCCGCGTTCGCCGCGATCTCCCCCAGCGACGACGCCAGCGGCAGCGCATAGCGCGCGTTCAGCCCGTATTTGTGCTTGGGCACGAACGAGAACGGCGTGCCGGCAAGGTCAACGCTCGGCTGCGCGGCGGTCAGCGCCTGCGGGATCGCCGGGATCGCGATCGTGTTGTATTCCAGGTACTTGGCCGAATTGTACGAATAGAAGACGCTCAGCGTCAGGCCGCGTGTCGGCACCAGCGCGCCTTCGAATTCGAGGCCGAGCACGCGGGCGCGCTGGGCGTTGGTCAGGATGTCCGATCCGGCGATCGCCGCGCGCTGGATGACCTGGATGTCATTGTACCAGGTGTAGAAGGCGGACAGGTTGGTCCGCGCCTGCATGCCGCCGAAGTTCCAGTCGCGCTTCACCCCGACCTCCGCGTCGGTGACATGTTCGGGCCGGACCGGGAACAGCGGGTGCTGCTGCCCCAGGAACAGCGACACGATCGGGTTGGTCGCGCCCGATTTATAGCCGCGCCGGCTGACCGCGTAGAGCAGCGTGTTCGAATCGGGCTTCCAGTCGAGCCCAAGCTGCCAGGTCGGCCCGTTGCTTTCGCCGTTGAACGTCGGGCTGGTGCAGTTGGGATATTTGAGCGTCGGCAGCCCGCCGGCGGCGACCGCCTGATAGGCGTCGTAGACGCAAAGATCAGCATTGAGGCCGATGACCTGCGCCGCCTGCGCTGGCGTGATCACGCCCAGCGCGGCGAGCTGGTTGAACACCTGATAGCTGCCGGCATCCTGATAGCTCTGGATGTCGCCGCCGAACCGGTCCCACGTCCAGCGGAAGCCGGCGGTGGCGGTCAGTTCGGGGGTCAGCTTGTACTGGACCTGGGCGTAGGCGGCCTTGCTGCGCCCATCGACATGCGCCGACGGCTGCAGGCTGAGCGCCGGCAGCAACGGGCCATCGACGCCGAGCGCCGCCTGCACCACCGCCGGCAGGATGATCGGCCCGCCGCCGAGCAGGCCGCCGGCCTGCATCGGATTGATCGTCTGGAAAGTGAGCGGCGCGGGCGTCATCTGGTCGAGGAAGAAACCGCCCGCCTGTACGCGCAGCCGCCCCGATTCATAGCGGAGCTGAAGCTCCTCGGTGATGGTGCGCAGGTTGTTGTTGTAGCTGCCGGGATAGGCGCCGAGCAGGTCGGCGATCGGCAGCGGCGTCGAATCGCGATCGGTGGCGCTGGTCGACCGCGACCGGCCATAGCTGAACACGTTCTTGATCGTCAGCGAATCGCTGGCCCGCCACTCGGTGTTGTTGAGGATCAGCAGGTTCTTCGCCACTTCGCGCGTCGGCACGCTCAGCGCGGTCTCGCGCACGCCGCGCGCCTGCTGGGCCAGCAGATACGGCTGGAGCAGCGCGCCATAGGGCCGCGCCGGGTTGACGGCGAGCAGGATGCTGCCGCCGCCGTGTTCCTTGACGTCGAGATAGCTGACCGCGGTGTAGCTGCTGATCGTGTCGGTCGGGTTGAACTGGATGCCCAGGCGCAGGCTGTAGTTGTTGCGGTTGAGATAGTCGCGGCCGGTCACCGCATCGCGGACATAGCCGTCGCGCTTGTCGAACTGGCCGGCCACGCGGATCGCCAGCACGTCGTCGACGATCGGGACGTTGAGCGCGCCCTGGCCGCTGCGGCGGTTCAGATTGCCGACCGTGCCGTCGATATAGCCCTCGACCACGTTCATCTTTGGCCGCGCCGGCTCCAGCAGAACCGCGCCGCCGGTGGTGTTGCGGCCGAACAGCGTACCCTGTGGCCCCTTCAGCACCTGAAGCGAGGCGAGATCGTAGAAATTGCCCGGACCGCTGACGCTCGACGGCACCTCGGCGAAATAGCCGACCACGCCGGGGCCGCTGCCCGTGCCGGGGCCGCCGTTGCCGCCCATGCCGCGGATCGAATAGGTTTCCTGGTTGCGCGCGACATCGCCCAGCACCGACAGCGACGGCGTGAAATTCTGCAGGTCGGTGCCGTTGTTGATACCCTTTTCGCGCAGATTGTCCTGGCTGAAGGCGGTGAGCGACACCGGCACGCTCTGGCCACGCTCCTCGGTGCGGCGGGCGGTGACGATGATATCCTGGAGGCCGCTGTCGTCGACGACTTCGGCCGCCTGCGGCGCGTTCTGGGCATGAGCCCCCGTCGATCCGAGCAGCAGGGCCGCCGGCGCGGCACCCCGCACGAGCAATGCCATCATCTTCCGCTGAGCCATCCGCGTCCTCCCCAATCACCCCGGCTGTTTCGCCCGGTCCAGCCACGGCTATCGGTTTATGAAATGCATTTCAATAGATGTTTCACAAGATTTCGTCCGGTACCCAGAGCTTGCCTAGATGCATTTCAGCGGCATAGTCGGCCGATGAGCGATGAGGAATCGAGCCGCCGCCGGCCGCCGCGCCTGACCGGCGCGATCACGATGGACGATATCGCCCGGCTCGCGAACGTCTCCAAGCCGACCGTGTCGAGGGTGCTGGGCGGCAGCAGCCTGGTGTCAGCCAAGACGCGCGACCGCGTGCTCGCGGTCGCGCGGGAACACGGCTATGCGGTCAATCGCAACGCCCAGAAATTGCGGCAGGCGCGGACCAATACCGTCGCGGTGGTGCTCGATTTCGGATCGCACCGGCACGGCGCGATCGGCGATCCGTTCATCTTCGAGCTGCTGGCCGGCGTGTCCGAGGCGCTGTCGGTCCGCGACGTCGACCTGCTGCTGTCGCCGTCGGGACTCGACAGCGCCGCCGGCTTCATCGATCTCTATCGCTCGCGCGGCACCGATGGCTTCATCGTGCTGGGTCAGGGCGCGCGCGACGGGATGCTGCGCGATCTGGCGCGCAAGGACGTGCCGATGGTGGTGTGGGGCGCGGTGCGTGAGGACGCCGGCTATTGCGCGGTCGGCAGCGACAACCTGGCCGGTGGCCGGCTGGCCGGGGAGCGCTTTCTGGCGCAGGGCCGCCGCAACTGGCTGTTCGTCGGCAATGTCGATCATGAGGAGATCCGCCTGCGCCACGATGGCCTGTGCGCTGCCGCCGCCGGCCGCGACGACATCGCGATCGACCAGTTGCCGACCGGATCGATGACGTTCGCCGCGACCTATCAGTCCGTCACCGACCATCTGCGCGCCGGCGCGGCGCCCGACGCGGTGTTCGCTTTTTCAGACACCGCGGCGATGGCGGTGATCAGCGCGTTTCGCGAACAGGGCCGGGTGGCGCCGCGCGACTATTCGCTGGTCGGCTACAACAACATCCCCCCCAGCGCGCATTTCAATCCGGCGATCACCACGATCGAGCAGGAAACCGGCGTCGCCGGCGCGATCCTGGTCGAAAAGCTGATGCAACGCATCGACGGCGGCCGGCCCAGATCGGTGATGCTGCCGACCAAGATCATCCTGCGCGAAACCTGACCGCGCCGGGACCGGGACGGCGCCGGCCGCCCGATTGCGCCGCGGCGCACCCAGGCCCTTTCCCTCTCCCCACCCCGCTGCTATCGCGCGGCGACTCTCGCATTCGCCCGTCCGGGCGCGCTTCGTGCGATGGGCCGCGACCGACTTCGGCCGCCGCGCCCGTCGCCTCCCCGCCGCGCTCCCCATGGCTGGCCGCACAACAGGGAAGGACCCCCCATGACCGCCATCGGCCAGGATACGCTCTCCACCCGCTCGACGCTCACCGCGGCGGGCAAGAGCTACGACTATTACTCGCTGGCCAAGGCGGCCGCGAAACTGGGCGACATCAGCCGCCTGCCCTTCTCGATGAAGGTGCTGCTGGAGAACATGCTGCGGTTCGAGGACGGCGTGACCGTCACGCCGGAGGATGCCCAGGCGATCGTCGACTGGCAGAACAACCCGGTCGCCCCCGATCGCGAGATCCAGTACCGCCCGGCGCGCGTGCTGATGCAGGATTTCACCGGCGTGCCCTGCGTCGTCGACCTGGCGGCGATGCGCGACGCGATCACCAAGCTGGGCGGCGACGCGGCCAAGATCAATCCGCAGGTGCCGGTCCACCTCGTCATCGACCACTCGGTGATGGTCGACGAGTTCGGCACGCCCAAGGCGTTCGAGGACAACGTCGCGCTCGAATATCAGCGCAACATCGAACGCTATGAATTCCTGAAGTGGGGATCGAAGGCGCTCGACAATTTCCAGGTCGTCCCCCCCGGCACCGGCATCTGTCACCAGGTCAACCTTGAGTATATCGGCCGCGGCGTGTGGTCGACCGACAACAACGGCACCGCGATCGCCTATCCCGACACGCTGGTCGGCACCGACAGCCACACGACGATGATCAACGGCCTGGGCGTGCTCGGCTGGGGCGTCGGCGGGATCGAGGCCGAGGCGGCGATGCTCGGCCAGCCGGTGTCGATGCTGATCCCCGAGGTGGTCGGTTTCAAGCTGACCGGCAAGCTGAAGGAGGGCATCACCGCCACCGATCTGGTGCTGACCGTCACCCAGATGCTGCGCGCCAAGGGCGTGGTCGGCCGCTTCGTCGAATTCTATGGCCCGGGCCTCGCCACCATGACGCTGGCTGACCGCGCGACCATCGCCAACATGGCGCCCGAATATGGCGCGACCTGCGGTTTCTTCCCGATCGACGACAAGACGCTCGATTACATGCGCCTGACCGGCCGGCCCGACGACGAGATCGCGCTGGTCGAGACCTATTGCAAGGCGCAGGGCATGTGGCGCGAGGACAATGCCCCCGACCCGATCTTCACCGACACGCTGGAGCTAGACATGGGTGAGGTCGGCGCGTCGCTGGCCGGTCCGAAGCGTCCGCAGGACCGCGTGTCGCTCAACAAGGTCGACGAGGTGTTCAACGGCGACCTGTTCAAGGTCTACAAGAAGGAACAGCCGGTCCGCGTGCCGGTGACCGGCGCCGCGCACGACATCGGGGACGGCGACGTCGTCATCGCCGCGATCACCAGCTGCACCAACACGTCGAACCCGTCGGTGCTGGTCGCCGCCGGCCTGGTCGCCCGCAAGGCGCGCGCGAAGGGGCTGAAGCCCAAGCCGTGGGTCAAGACGTCGCTCGCCCCCGGTTCGCAGGTCGTCACCGACTATCTCGACAAGGCCGGGCTGACCGAGGATCTCGATGCGCTGGGCTTCAACCTGGTCGGCTATGGCTGCACCACCTGCATCGGCAACTCCGGCCCGCTCGCGCAGCCGATCTCCGACGCGATCAACGGCAACGACATCGTCGCCGCGTCGGTGCTGTCGGGCAACCGCAACTTCGAGGGCCGCGTGTCGGCCGACGTGCGCGCCAATTTCCTCGCCTCGCCGCCGCTGGTCGTCGCCTATGCGCTGAAGGGCACGGTGACCGAGGACATGGCCGAAACCCCGCTGGGTCAGGGGTCGGACGGCGCCGACGTGTTCCTGCGCGACGTGTGGCCGACCAATGACGAGATCGCATCGGTGATGGCCGCCAACATCGACGACGACATGTTCCGTTCGCGCTATGGCAACGTCTATCGCGGCGATGCCCACTGGCAGAAGATCGCGGTGGAGGGGTCGGACACCTACAATTGGCCGCCCGCGTCGACCTATATCGCCAATCCGCCCTATTTCGCCGGGATGACGATGGATCCGGCGCCGGTCACCGACATCATTGACGCGCGGCCGCTGGCGATCCTGGGCGATTCGATCACCACCGACCACATCTCCCCCGCCGGATCGATCAAGGCCGACAGCCCCGCCGGCCACTGGCTGATGGAGCGCCAGGTCAGCAAGGCCGACTTCAACAGCTACGGCTCGCGCCGCGGCAACGACAACGTCATGGTGCGCGGCACCTTCGCCAACATCCGCATCAAGAACGAGATGGTGCCGGGCATCGAGGGCGGCATGTCGCGCTACGGCAGCCAGGTGATGCCGATCTATGACGCGGCGATGCGCTACAAGGCGGACGG
>Ga0182736_1000630_pt1 | contig 48658 bp, 44 predicted proteins | sample eDN5th30CKraftBY_FD_128882 | JGI IMG/M metagenome (GOLD analysis project Ga0182736, IMG submission 128882) | Enriched backyard soil microbial communities from Emeryville, California, USA - eDNA 5th pass 30_C Kraft BY (version 2) (version 2) | ecosystem: Environmental > Terrestrial > Soil >... | reverse complement strand
TCTATGCCGCCGATCATCCGGGGCTGTTCTATCGCATCGCCGGGGCGATCCACGCGGCGGGCGGCAACATCATCGACGCGCGGATCCACACCACCCGCGACGGCATGGCGCTCGACAATTTCCTGGTCCAGGACCCGCTGGGCCGCCCGTTCGACGATGCCGGGCAGCTCGACCGCATCCGCACCGCGATCACCGAGGCGCTGGGCAATCGCTTCCGGCTGAATGACCGGCTGAAGGCCAAGCCGCTGCCGCGCGCGCGCGCCGATGCCTTTGCCATCGAACCCAATGTGCTGATCGACAACAATGCGTCGAACCGCTTCACCGTGATCGAGGTCAACGCTCGCGACCGGCCGGCGCTGCTCCACCACCTCGCCAACGCGCTGTTCCAGTCGCGCGTGACGATCCGTTCCGCGCACGTCGCCACTTATGGGGAACGGGCGGTCGATACCTTCTATGTCACTGATCTGATCGGGGATAAGATCGTCGGCGCGGGGCGGATCAAGGCGATCGAGAAGCGTTTGCTGGAAGCTTCCGCGGGCGATGCGGAGTTCGAAGTGGCGGCGTGACCTCGGTCGGACTGGAGTAGTGTTATGCCGGTGCTTGGTATGGGAGGGTTCTTCTGGCGGGCCCGCAATCCCGACGTGCTCTCCATCTGGTACAAGGAGCATCTCGGCATCGGCGGCGGCTGCGCGGCGGAGGGGGAGCCGGAGCCGCCCAACGAATGGGTCTGGCAGGTGCGCGGCGGGCCGATGGTGTTCGCGCCGTTCAAGGCCGACACCGATTATTTCGCGCCGGACAAGCAGTTCATGCTCAACCTGCGCGTGCGCGATCTGGACGGAATGCTGACGCGGCTGAACGCCAGCGGCATCCGCATCATGACCAACGACGCCTGGGACACGCCCGAAACCGGCCGGTTCGCGCGGATCCACGATCCCGAGGGCAATCCGATCGAACTATGGGAGCCGCCGGCCGCGTGATCCGCGCGGCGCGGGGCCGCGCACGCGCGCGACGCCGGTGCGGCCCAGCGCGCGCCGCGCCGCGATCTCGCCGATCGCCGGCCGGCGATATCGCTGATCGCGCGCCCACTCGATCGCTCGCACCACGCAGGCAAACGAAAAGGGCCGGGATCGCTCCCGGCCCTTCGTGTCGGTTGACGGTGACGCGCGGATCAGACCGCCGCGATCTCCGCGGTGTCGACCTTGATGCCCGGGCCCATCGACGAGCTCACCGCGACCTTCTTCAGATACTTGCCCTTGGCGCCAGCCGGCTTGGCCTTGACCACCGCATCGACCAGCGCGTCGAAGTTCGCGCGCAGATCCTCCGCCGGGAACGACGCCTTGCCGATGCCCGAATGGATGATGCCCGCCTTTTCGACGCGATATTCGATCTGGCCGCCCTTGGCGTCCTTGACCGCCTGCGCGACGTTCATCGTGACGGTGCCCAGCTTCGGGTTCGGCATCAGGCCCTTCGGACCCAGCACCTTGCCGAGGCGACCGACGACGCCCATCATGTCCGGGGTGGCGATGCAGCGGTCGAAATCGATCGTGCCGCCCTGGATGATCTCCATCAGGTCCTCGGCACCGACGACGTCGGCACCCGCCTCACGGGCCTCATCGGCCTTGGCGCCCTTTGCGAACACGCCGACGCGCACGGTCTTGCCGGTGCCCTTGGGCAGCGTCACCACGCCGCGCACCATCTGGTCGGCGTGACGCGGATCGACGCCCAGGTTCAGCGCGACCTCGATCGTCTCGTCGAACTTGGCGGTGGCGTGGGTGCGCGCGAGGCTGATCGCCTCATCGACGCCGTACAGCTTCTCACGGTCGACCGCGGTCGCCAGCGTCTTCGCCTTCTTGCTCAGCTTGGCCATCGGATCAGCCCTCCACCACTTCGAGGCCCATCGCGCGGGCGGAACCTTCGATGATCTTCGTCGCCGCTTCGATGTCGTTGGCGTTCAGGTCCTTCATCTTGGCCTGGGCGATCTCGCTCAGCTTCGAACGGGCGATCTTGCCCGCGGACACCTTGCCCGGCTCCTTCGAGCCCGACTTCAGGTTGGCCGCCTTCTTGATGAGGTAGGTGGCCGGCGGCGTCTTGGTCTCGAACGAGAACGAGCGATCGGCATAGACGGTGATCACGGTGGGCAGCGGCGTGCCCTTTTCCTGATCGCCGGTCTGCGCGTTGAACGCCTTGCAGAATTCCATGATGTTGACGCCGCGCTGACCCAGCGCCGGGCCGATCGGCGGCGACGGATTGGCGGCGCCGGCGGGCACCTGCAGCTTGATATAGCCGGTAATCTTTTTTGCCATTGTGGCTCACTCACTCTGTTTCAAGTTTAGCGGTCCAGACGACGGCGCAAGGCCGTCTCCCGCAGGGTTTCCATCGCATGACGCTGGAAGCGCGGGCCCTTAGCGGAGAACCCCGTCCGGCGCAACCACCGCCACCGCGCCCGACCCGGCGGTCGAGACGGGCGGATTCGCGGCGGCGCGGAATTTTGTCGAATATCGCGGTGCGGCGAATAAGAAACTTCGTGCCCCGCCCCGCGTAATGGCAGGGCGATCAGCGGGAGCAAATGATATTTCGGGAAAGAGCAAGCTGCGGCGCTGGTGGAACATCTGGGTGACGGGCGGCGTCGATCACGACGCGATCCTGCACCAGATCGCCGATGAATCCGGCTGGTCCGGCCGCTATGCGTTCCTCATCCTCGTCTCGGCGGCGATCTCGCTGCTCGGGCTGCTGATGCCGTCGGTCGCGGTGCTGATCGGCGCGATGCTGCTGTCGCCGCTGATGATGCCGATCATCGGGCTCGGCTTTGGTATCGCCACGCTCGATTTCCACGAAATCCGCCGCAGCCTGACCGCGCTGCTCGCCGGGTCGGCGATCGCGATCCTATTGTCGGTGGTGATGGTCTCTATTTCGCCGGTGCAGACCATCACCAGCGAGATCGCGGGCCGGACGCAGCCGACGCTGTTCGACCTGCTCGTCGCGCTGCTGTCCGCCATCGCCGGCGCCTATGCGCTGATCCGTGGCCGGGGCGGCACCGTCGTCGGCGTCGCCATCGCGATCGCGCTGATGCCACCGCTGGCGGTGGTCGGTTTCGGGATCGCGACGTGGAACTGGACGATCTTCGCCGGATCGTCGCTGCTGTTCCTGACCAATGCCGTCACCATCGCCCTGACGGCGGCGCTGGTGGCGCGAGTCTATGGTTTCGGCGGCCATCTGTCGCCGGCGCATACCGGCTGGCAACTCGCGCTGTTCGTCGTCGCGGTCGGGCTGCTGTCGGTGCCGCTGGCCGCGTCGCTGCACCAGATCGCATTCGAGGCGGTGGCGCAGCGTCAGGTCCGCGACATGATCCGCAAGCGCTTTCCCGAGGGCGCGCGGCTGGGGCAGGTCGACATCGACTATGCCGCCCACCCGATCCGGATCCGCGCGGTGATGCTCACCCCGCGGCTCGACGCCGCCGCCGATCGCATCCTGGCCGGCAACCTGCGCCAGCGGTTGGCACGCGACGTCGACATTCATGTCGATCAGGTCCGCATCTCGCAGGACGCCGGCGCGGCCGAAGCCGCGCAGATCGCCCGCGCGGTGGAGAGCGGCGCCGCGAACCGTCCGGACGCGCGCGACACCGCGATCAACCAGTTCGCCCTGCTGATCGGCGCGGCGCCCGCGACGATCAGCGCGGACACGTCGCGCCACACCCTGACCGGATCGGCGGCAGCACTGCCCGGGCTGGAGATGGCCGGTTATCGCGCGATCGAGGACCGCGCCCGCCGCGCGATCCCCGACTGGACGGCGCGCGTGGTACCGCCGGCCGACGTCGATCCGCCCGCGGTGTCGTTCGACGAAGGGGTGGTGGATGACGCCGCGCTGGGGCTGGCGGCGTGGGCGTCCGACCGGGTCGGGCGCGAAATCAGCGTGCGCGGGGGAACCGCGGCTCAGCGCCGCGCAGTCGCCGCCGGCATCGCCGCGCGCGGTGGCCGTGCGGAGGCGGGGAGCGCGGCCGGCGCGCTGCGCCTGGCCTGGGTGGAACTGCCGCCGCCCGAAACCGGGGCGACACCGGAGTTGCCGTGAGCGGCGGACGGCGGGTGGCCCCTGACCGGCAATGCCGGCGGGGCCGCCCGTCCGCAAATTACTTCGAGCGCTCGACCTGCTCGAAATCCAACTCGACCGGGGTGGCGCGGCCGAAGATCGACACCGACACCTTGACCTTCGACTTGTCGAAGTCGAGTTCCTCGACGATGCCGTTGAAGCTGGCGAACGGGCCGTCGAGCACCTTGACCGAATCGCCGATCTCGAAATCGACCTTGATCTTGGTCTTGGGCGCGGCGGCGGCCTCTTCCTTGGTGTTGAGGATGCGCGCGGCCTCGGCTTCGCTGATCGCTTGCGGCTTGCCCATCGCGCCCAGGAATCCGGTCACCTTCGGCGTGTTCTTCACCAGGTGATAGACGTCGTCGTTCATCGCCAGCTTGGCGAGGACATAGCCGGGGAAGAATTTGCGCTCGGCCTGGATCTTCTTGCCGCGACGGACCTCGGTCACGGTCTCGACCGGCACCTCGACCGCGTCGACCAGCGCCTCGAGGCCCATGCGGGTCGCCTCCGCCATGATCGAATCGCGGACCTTGTTCTCAAAGCCCGAATAGGCGTGGATGATGTACCAGCGCGACATGCGTGTTCGTTCCTGATTCCTAGTTCGCGAGGCTGAGCAGGCCGCGCACGATCGCGTCGAACACGGAATCGATGCCGAAGAAGAACAGCCCGAGCAGCACCGTCATGATCATGACCATCACGCCGGTCATCATCGTCTCGCGCCGCGTCGGCCATACCACCTTGCGCGTTTCCGCCTGGACCTGGCGGATGAATTCGATCGGGGTCGTCTTCGCCACATCAACCTCGTTGTTTTCGCGGTCCGCTCGCGCGCACAGGCCGTCCGCCCGGTCCTGCTCTGAGGAACCGGCGGAGCCCATCCACGCTGTCGGATTGGGAACCGTATCTAGCGATGTCGCGGGGTGTGTGCAAGCGGCGAACGGAGACTGCCGCCGGGAAACGGGCGCGCCGCGCGGTGGCGGGGCAGATGGCGGCGGGAGAGGGGCGATCCGCGACGATCGCAGGCGGTGCCGCGATCGCGCGGCTGGCAGGAGTGGAGGGATTCGAACCCCCGGCCCTCGGTTTTGGAGACCGATGCTCTACCAACTGAGCTACACTCCTGTGCGGCGCCGGGCTGTAGCCGTGCCGAACCACATCGGCAAGTCGCGTTTCGTCGATCAGGCCGCCTGGGCCTGATTGGATGCCCGGCTGGCGATGGTCCGCGCTTCCTCGACGGGAAGCGGGCGGCCGAAATAATAGCCCTGGACCTTGGTGCAGCCGAGCTCCTGCACCAGCAGATGCTCGTCCTCGGTCTCGACGCCCTCGGCGGTGGTCGCCATGCCCAGCGACTGGGCGAGCGCCACCACCGCGCGGATGATCGCGATCGCTTCCTTGACGCCCTTCGACGCGCCCTGGACGAAGCTGCGGTCGATCTTGATCGACGAAAAGCGCGTGCGGCTGAGATAGCCGAGCGAGGAGAAGCCGGTGCCGAAATCGTCGAGGCTGAGCCGGATGCCCAGATCGAGCAGCTTTTCGAGCGTCTGGGTGGCGGCGGTGCCCTCGCGCATGAACACGCTTTCGGTCACTTCCAGCTCGAGCCGGTCGGCAGGCAGCCCGGAATTGGCCAGCGCATTGGCGACGATCGCGACGAAGGCGGGATTGTGGAGCTGTTCGGCCGAAACGTTGACCGCGACGCGCACCGGCGTTTCCCAGCTTGCCGCTTCGTGACACGCGGTGCGCAGCACCCATTCGCCGATGGGGGCGATCAGCCGGGCGTCCTCCGCCAGCGGGACGAACTTGGCGGGGGAGATCGGGCCGAGTTCCGGGTGCGTCCAGCGCAGCAGCGCCTCGAACCCGGTCAGATGGCCGGTGCCGGCATCGACCACCGGCTGATAGTTGAGGTGGAGCTGGCTGCGCTCGAGCGCGCTGCGCAGCGCCATTTCCAGTACGCGGCGCTCCTCCGCCTGCATGTGGAGCTGCGGTTCGTAGGCGTGGAAGGTGCCGCCGCCAGCGTCCTTCGACCGGTAGAGCGCCAGGTCGGCCGACCGGATCAGCATCTCCGCCGTCCGTCCGTCGCGCGGGCCCACCGCGAGGCCGACCGACGCGCCGATGTACAGCGTGTGCTGGTCGACGTCATAGGGCTCGCTCAGCGCCGCGATGATCTTGTGTGCCAGCCGTTCCAGCCGGGCGACATCGGTGCCGTCGCGCACCACCACGGCGAATTCGTCGCCGCCCAGCCGGCCGATCATCTCGTCGTCGGTCATCAGCGCCTTCAGCCGTTCGGACACGCGGCCAAGCAGCCGGTCGCCGATCGGGTGGCCCAGCGTGTCGTTGACCGCCTTGAACCGGTCGAGGTCGATCATCATGAACGCGCAGCGCGATCCCCATTTGTCGGCATCGGCCATCGCGCGGCCCAGCGCCTCGTGGATCAGCAGCCGGTTGGGCAGGCCGGTCAACGTGTCGAACCGCGCCATGCGGTTGATCTTGTCGGCGCTGCGGCGCGCCTCGGTCACGTCGGAACCGACGCCGCGAAAGCCGATGAAGCCGCCCTCTTCGTCATAGCGCGGCGATGCCGACATCTCCCACCAGCGTTCTTCCGCCTCGACATAGACCGGCAGCAGCAGGTCGCGGAACGGCTCGCGCGATTTCAGCTTGTCGACCAGGTCGTGCAGCGCGGCGGGGAAGTTGCCCGCCTCCCATGTGGGCCCGGCCAGCACTTCCAGGAACGAGGTACCGTTGATCCGCTTGGGATCGAATCCGATCGACCGGGCGAAGCGCGGGCTGGCGCGCGCCACGCGGCGCTGGGCGTCGATCTCCCACAGCCAGTCGGCCTGGCTGTCCTCCTCGAATTCGCGCAGCAGCAGGCTGACCGTCTCGTCGCGCTCGGCCAGCGAAATCTCGTTGGCGCGCATCACCACCAGCGCGCGGCCGCGCGTGAAGCACGCGACGATCAGCAGCCCGGTGAACAGCGCGACGATCGCCGCGAAGCCATGCATGTCCATGATCACGAACGACGCCACCGCCGAACCGCCGACCACGAACAGGAAGACGAGGGTGGCCAGCGGCAGCGCCGCCATCGCCAGCGACGCGGCGGCCATCAGGATCGACAGCACCGCCCACAGGCCCAGCAGACCGGCCGAATCGTCGGTCATCAGCGCGAACACCGGCGACGGGATCGACCACACCAGCGCCAGCGCGATGCCGTCGATCACCGTCCCGCGGACGTCACGGACACTGGCTGTGGTGGTGGTGCGATGGCGGGAGGCGAGCCGGCGAAACGCCACGCCGACCGCGACCGCCGCGACGATCGCGGCCCAGCTCGCCATTTGCCAGAACGGCAGGCCGGGCGACAGCGCCAGCACCACCAGCGCAGCGCCGATCACGTTGGTCGCCAGCATGAACATCGCCAGCTGCGCGCCGGCGTTCATCTGCGCCGCGCGAATCGGCCCCCAATTGGTGGTGTCCGCCGGGTCGTACAGCCCCAGCAGCGCGCGTCCGTCGATGCGCGGCTGTGCAAATTGAGATGTGGTGTCCCCGCTCACGCCATGTGACTAGCGGGAGGAGGGTTGACGGTTGGTTAGGCGGCGGCGCTTTCCGCTGCATTTTTTTGACGATCGCCAACCGTTCGCCGCACGTCAGCCACAGGTCATGCCGCGATGGCGTAGGGCTTGATCTCACCGGTCAGGTAAAGGTTGCGGGCCTTGGCGCGTGACAGCTTGCCCGAGCTGGTGCGCGGCAGGGTGCGCGGCGGCACCAGCTCGACCACGCAGTTCATGCCGGTCACCGCGCGCACCCGCTCGCGAATCGCGTCGCGCAGCCGGCTGCGTTCGCCGTCGTCGCTGGTGCGGCACTGGACCAGCACCGCCGGGGTTTCCTCACCCCCCGGCGTGGTGATTGCGAACGCGGCGATGTCGCCGGCCTTGAAGCCGGGGAGCTGCTCGACCGCCCATTCGATGTCCTGCGGCCAGTGATTGCGGCCGTTGACGATGATCATGTCCTTTGCCCGACCGACGATGTAGACATAGCCGTCGGACAGATAGCCCATGTCGCCGGTATCCAGCCAGCCGTCGACCATGCACGCGGCGGTCGCGTCTGGATCGCGGAAATAGCCGGTCATCACCGACGGGCCCTTGCACCACAGCTTGCCGATCGCCTTCTCGGGCAGCGGCGTGCCGTCCTCCTCGCGGATTTCGACGGTCATGTCGCGCACCGGCTTGCCGCAGTTGACGATCGCGCGGAAACGTTGCGGCCGGTCCTCCCCGGCGGCGACGCCGGATAGCTGGGTTTCCTCGACCAGCTCGACGATGATCCCCTCGCCCGGCGGCATGATCGACACCGCCAGCGTCGCCTCGGCGAGGCCGTAGCTGGGCAGGAACGCCGATGCCTTGAACCCGGCGTCGGCGAAGGCGTCGACGAAGCTCTGCATCACGTCGGGCCGGATCATGTCGGCGCCGTTGCCGGCGATCCGCCAGCGCGACAGGTCGAACCGGTCGGACGCGCGCGTCTGGCTCGACATGCGCCGCGCGCAGATATCGTAGCCGAACGTCGGCGAATAGCTGACCGAGGTGCCCTGGTTGCGGCTGATCAGGTCAAGCCACGCGAGCGGGCGGCGCGCGAAATCCTCGGTCTTGACGTAATCGGTCGAGACCTGGTTGGCGACCACCGACAGGAAGCAGCCGACCAGCCCCATGTCGTGATACCACGGCAGCCACGACACGCAGCGATCGCTGCCCATCAGCTTCATCCCGTGGCTGTGCGCCGCCAGATTGTTGAGCAGCGAGCGATGGGTGACGGCGACGCCGTGCGGGAAGCGGGTCGATCCGCTCGAATATTGCAGATAGGCGATGTCGTCGGCGTTCGTCGCGGGCAGCGCCACCTCCGGCGCCTCGCGCTCGGCGAAGCTCTGCCAGTCGATCCCCTCGACGCCGGCGATCCGCGCCGCCTCGCCCGCCATCTGGGCCAGTTCGTTCGGATAGAACAACAGGCTGGGATCGCAGCTGGCAAGCTGGACGCGCAACTGCTCGATATAGGATTGCGCCCCGCCGAAGCTGGTCGGCAGCGGCAGCGGCACCGGCCACGCCCCGGCGTAGATCACGCCGAAGAAGAGGCTGGCGAACTCCGGTCCGGTTTCCGCGATCAGCGCGACACGGTCGCTCGGCGCCACGCCCATGGCGATCAGCCGGCGCGCCTGGACCAGCGCGTCGGCGCGCAGTTCGGCGAACGGATAGGCGCGCGACAGCGTGCCGCGCGCGTCGTGGAAATTGAGCCCACGCACACCCGACGCCGCATAGTCGAGCGCTTCGCCCAGCGTCGCGAAGTCGGAAAAGCGGCGCGGCAGCGCGTCCTCGGTCGGGGTGGGCGCCAGCGCCGCCGGCCGCTCCAATGTCGCCGTGGTTACCGAATTCATTCTTCGTCACGTCCCTCGTCTACGCGGTGGTCCCCTCAAGAGCCCCGCGGAATCCCGGGCTCCTGCCGCGCGCAGGCGTTTAAATTCGTTCGTCAGTGTGGCACAAACAAGGCGCATGTCATCGGCCCGCCCTCCGACGCCACTCGATCCGGCCCGGCTCGAACGACTGGCGCTGCGCTATGTCGAACGGTTCGCGACCACAAGGGTGAAGTTGCGGCGCTATCTCGATCGCAAGCTGCGCGAACGCGGTTGGGCGGGGGAGGCGTCGCCCGATCCGGCCGCGCTGGCCGAGCGGCTGGCGGAGCTGGGCTATGTCGACGACGTCGCCTTTGCCGAGGCGCGCGTGGCGTCGATGGCGCGGCGCGGGTTGGGCGCGCGCCGCATCGCCGGCGAATTGCGCCACGCCGGCATCGCGGAGGAGGATGCCGCCGCGCTCGATCCGCGGATCGCCGCCGGGGCGGAGGACAGCGCCTTCGCCTTTGCCCGCCGCCGCCGGATCGGCCCGTTCGCCGCGGTCGCGCCCGACCGCGCCGGCCGCGAACGCGCGCTTGGCCAGCTGCTGCGCGCCGGCCATGGTCTCGACTTGGCGCGCCGAATCGTGGCGATGGCCCCAGGCGAGGCCGACGATGTGCGACTTTGGGACGTTCAGGGGGGCGTTCGGGAAACGCTAAAGTAAAGACTTTGCACGATTCATCGCGTCTGTGTTACAGTTCACCGTGCGGGGGATGTTGTTGATGCGTACCGAGACGGGGCAGGTCGCGGCGAAACAGGATATGGACACGTTCGGTGGGGGCACCGAACCGGGCGGCGAATCCGCCGCGGCCGAAGTCCATACCGGCGTCGTGAAATGGTTTGATGTGACGCGTGGATTCGGATTCATCGTGTCCGATGATCCGGGCGTGGGCGATATCCTGCTGCATTTTTCGGTGCTGAACGCACTGGGGCGGCGCAGCTTGCCCGAAGGCGCGCGCGTGACGTGCGAGACGGTGCGGCGCGAACGCGGCGCGCAGGCCAGCGTCATCCTGGATATCGATCTGTCCAACGCGGTCGAGCCGCATCGCGCCCGGCCCGGCAACGACCGGATCGACCGGGTCAAGCTGATCGCGGAGGCCGGACCGTTCGAGCCGGTCGCGGTCAAATGGTTCAATCGGCTGAAGGGCTACGGATTTCTGGTGCGTCCCGACGTCCCGGGCGATATCTTCGTCCATATGGAGACGCTGCGGCGCGCCGGCATCGAGGAGGTCGAACCCGACGAGCGCCTGCGCGCGCGCATCGTCGCCGGCGAGAAGGGGCCGCTGGCGGTCGAGGTCGAAAGGGACGAGTGATGCGTTCGGGATTCTTGTGGAGCGTCGCGGCGGCCACGCTGGCGCTCGCCGCCGCGGGCTGCACCAGCGACGGCAGCGCCAACGCGGCGGCGGCGGCGGCCAGGACCACGCCGGTCACCATCACCAGCGCCAACGGCGCGCACGTGTTCCAGGCGGAGATCGCGCGCACCCCGGCCGAGCAGGAGCGCGGGCTGATGTTCCGCACCGACCTGGGCAAGGATGGCGCGATGATCTTCGCGCCCTATCCCGCCGACGGCGGCGCCCCGCGTGAGGCGAGCTTCTGGATGAAGAACACGCCGACCCCGCTCGACATCATCTTCATCCGCGCCGACGGCACCATCGCGACGATCGCGGAGAACACCGTGCCCTTTTCCACCAACCCGATTCCGTCGGGCGAGCCGGTCGCGGCGGTGCTGGAGATCGTCGGCGGACGATCGGCCGAATTGGGCATCGCGCCCGACGACAAGGTGACGTGGAAGAAGTAACCGGACCGATCGGGAGGGCGTGACGCGCGCCAGCCGCCGCGAATCGCGGAGGAACGCTGTTGGCACCGCGCCTCGCCTCGGCTAATCCGCAGCGCATGGGCATCCTGGCAAACACTTTCACCTGGTGGAACGGCGCCACCTTTGGCACCTGGCTTGGCCTGCGCGGCAAGACGCGGGTCGGCGACGACGCGCTGGGCAACGTCTATTACGAGGGCGGATCGGACACGAGCGGCCGGCCGCGCCGCTGGGTGATCTACAGCGGTTCCAACGACGCGAGTCGCGTGCCGCCGGAATGGTTCGGCTGGCTCCAGCATCTGATCGACGATGTGCCCGATCGCGCGCTGCCCCCGGCGCGCGCGTGGGAAAGGCCGGCGATGCCGAACCTGACCGGCACCAACGCCGCCTATCGCCCCGCCGGGGCGCTGGAGGCGGGCGGCCGCCGCGCCGCCGCGACCGGCGATTATGAGGCATGGACGCCCGGCGAATGAACTGGGGGCGCTGGCTAGGCGGCGCCGCGCTCGTGGCCGTTCTTGGGGTCGGCGCCTGGCAGGGTGCGGCGTGGCTGGGCCTGGGGCGCACGACGCCGCGCGCCGCGAACACCGCCGCGCCAGCGCCTGGTCCCGCGCCTGCCGCGTCGGCGCCGACGGTCGAGGAGGTCGCGCCGATCGATCGCGGCGAAACCCCGATGGCGCAGCGCGTCGCGGTGATCGGCTTCCTCAACAAGCGCAACGGCGCCAGCCGCGACCTGACGATGCGGCCGGGGCAGGCGATTCGCATTGGCGATGCGATCGTGCGGCTGCGCGCTTGCGAGATGACCGCCCCATGGGAACAGGATCAGCTGACCGGCGCCTTCCTTCAGCTCGACGTGCAGGGCGCGGGTGCGGACAAGGCGTGGCGCCGCGTCTTTTCGGGATGGGTGTACAAGGAGCGGCCGTCGCTGAACGTCGTCCAGCACCCGGTCTACGACGTCTGGCCCAAGAGCTGCACGATGAGCTTTCCAGCGACCGGGCCGGATACGGTGACGCTGTCCGCATCGCCATCGGCGCCGGCGGGCGGCCATGCCGCATCGAGCGCGCCCCAGTCGCCATCGACCGACGGCGCGCCCGAGGCGAGCCCCGCGGTGGTCGCGCCCAGCGCGGAGCCGAGCAACACGTTGTAATCGGCGCGCGGAATCTCGATCGCGCCCAACGACGCCAGGTGATCGGTCTGGAACTGGCAGTCGAGCAGGTGGAACCCGCCAGCGCGCAGCCGCGCCACCAGCCAGCCGAGCGCGACCTTTGACGCATCGCGCGCGCGGCTGACCATGCTCTCGCCGAAAAAGGCGCGGCCCAGCGCCAGCCCATAGAGGCCGCCGGCCAGCCGGTCCCCGTCCCACACCTCCACCGAATGGGCGAAGCCGCGCTGGTGGAGCGTGACGAACACCTCCGCGATGCTGGCGTTGATCCAGCTATCGTCGCGGTCGGCGGCCGATTCGGCGCACAGCGCGATGATCCGTTCGAACGCGGTGTCGGTGGTGACCCGGAACCGGTCGCTCGCGATCGCCTTGCGCAGCGAGCGCGACAGGTGGAACCCGTCGAGCGGCAGCACCGCGCGCTGCTTCGGCTCGACCCAGTAGACCCCGGCCGAATCGCGCGAATCGGCCATCGGGAACACGCTCATCGCATAGGCGCGCAGCACCAGGTCGGGATCGAGGCGGGTGGGGGCGGCGGGCCGGCTCACCGCGCGAGAATAGAGCATATCCCGATCGGATTGAATCGGGATATCGTCCGCCGTCCCCGTTTGCCGCATTTTGCCGACCGTCAGGGGAATTTGCCCGACGCGCCGGACAGACGCGCCAACAAAAAGGGGCCGGCGGATCGCTCCACCGGCCCCTTTTGGACTTAGGAAATTCGTTGAAGGGTCAGGCCTTGCAGCTCTGTGCGCCCTTGCCCGGCGCGATCAGGTCGATCTGCTTGGCATTGCCGGTGACGGTGTAGCCGCTGCCCTGATAGGGATTGCCCGACGCATCCGCCTTCAGCTGGATCGGGGTGCCGCCCTTTTCCGTGCGCAGGTTGGCGATTTCATGGCCCTGGAAGAAATCGACGTAGACCAGGCTGTTGTCCTTGCAGCGGAACGTCACCGTCGCTTCCATCGCCGGCGGCAGCTCGACCGGCGGCGCGTTCTTGATCTGCTCGGCGAGCGGGTCCTTCGACCGCGTGTCGACGACCTCGGGCTTGTTCTCGCAGGCGGCGAGCGGGAGTAGCATGGCCGCGGCGAGCGTGGGGAGAAGGAAGGTTTTCATAGCGCGGCCCGCTTCGCGCACGCAGCAACCCCCGTCAAGAGCCAAGCTTGGCAGCAGTTTTGCCCTTAATGCACCGCAGCAATTCTCTCCGAATCTCGCATATGGGCCGGAACCGACGGATTTTATTCGTTAACACGCCGGAATCCTCAATCGGCGGCGTGCGATCGGCGTTCCCCGCCGGGACGGTGCTTCCGGATATTTTCTACGGTTTTGTCGCGCCATCAGGGTGACAGCGGCGTGTCCCCGTAGCGCGGCGATATCAAAGCGACGTCACAGCGCGTCGCGCAGCGTCGCCCATGCCGGCTGCTTGGCGGCGAGACCGATCGTGTGCAGCGGGCTCGACGATGGCAGCGCGACGATGGCGAACGGCAGCCCGGCGAGCAGCTTCGCGCCGTGGCGGTGCGCGGTGCCGCCGTTGAACGCGACCGTCCGCAGCCGGGGCAATCGCCGCGCCAGCGCCGCCAGGTCGTTGGCGGCGGGATCGCGGATCGCGGCATCGGTGCTGCCGTGCCGCCGCGCGCTGGCGACGACGTCCCACAGCCCGATCCCGGCGGCGAGCAGCGCCGCCAGCCGCGCGGGATAGTCCAGCGTGGTCAGATCGCGCCCGGTCGCCGGGCTGATCAGCCGCCAGAACTGGTTCTGCGGATGCGCGTAATAGCGTCCGGCGGCCAGCGACGCCTCGCCCGGCAGGCTGCCGCACACCAGCAGGCGCGTGTCGGTGTCGACCACCGGCGGAAAGCTGTGCTTGATCGTGATCGGGGCGTCGGAGGTCAGCGTCATTGTCCGCCAAATAGTTTCGATCGCTTGCCGCCGCCGCGCGGCCGCGCCATGTCTTAGGGCATGACGATCACCCCCGACACCCTCGCGCTTATCGGCAACACGCCGCTGGTGCGGCTGCGCGGTCCGAGCGACCTGACCGGCTGCGACATCTTCGCGAAATGCGAATTCGCCAATCCCGGCGCGTCGGTGAAGGATCGCGCCGCGCTGTTCATCGTCGAGGACGCCGAACAGCGCGGGCAGATCGCGCCCGGCGGCACCATTGTCGAGGGGACCGCCGGCAACACCGGCATCGGCCTGGCGCTGGTCGGCAACGCCAAGGGCTACAAGACGATCATCGTCATGCCCGAGACGCAGAGCCGCGAAAAGATGGACACGCTGCGCGCGCTGGGTGCCCAGCTCGTGCTGGTGCCCGCCGCGCCCTATTCGAACCCCGGCCATTTCGTGCACACCTCGCGCCGGATCGCGGAGGAGACGCCCAACGCGATCTGGGCCAACCAGTTCGACAACATCGCCAACCGCCGCGCCCACATCGTCGGCACCGCCGAGGAGATCTGGGAGCAGATGGACGGCCGTATCGACGGCTTCACCTGCGCGGTCGGCACCGGCGGCACGCTCGCCGGGGTCGGGCTGGGGCTGAAGGCGCGCGACGCCGACATCACCATCGCGCTCAGCGATCCGCACGGCGCGGCACTGTTCGACTATTACGCCTGCGGCGAATTGCGGGCGGAGGGATCTTCAGTGGCGGAAGGGATCGGGCAGGGGCGGATCACCGCCAATCTGGACGGCGCGCCGATCGACACCCAATACCGCATCAGCGATGAAGAGGGGCTGGAATGGGTCCGCCGCCTGCTGGCGGAAGAGGGGCTGTGCCTGGGCCTGTCGTCGGGGATCAACGTCGCCGGGGCGATCCGGCTGGCGCGCGATCTGGGGCCGGGCAAGCGGATCGCGACGATCCTGTGCGACACCGGCTTCCGCTATCTCTCCACGCTCTACAACCGCGACTGGCTCCAGCAAAAGGGGCTGAGCGTGCCGCCGTGGCTGGTGGGTATCTAGGGTATCGCGCGTACGTTCAGGCGCGGTTGCCGATGTCTGGTACTTTGTTTCCGGCCGGGATCGGTCCGTCGACAAGGTCGGCGCGATCGCGGACCGCAACCGCCAGCCTGCCGACATTCCAGCGCGCCGCCGCTGCTCGCTTCGGCCGCCGAATCGGCTCGGCTCGACAAAGCTTTGTTGAGATGTTACTTTTATACCACAGGTATGAAGGTTCTCCCTCAGGACTCCTCTCAGGCGATGCAGCGCGTGCGGGTCGGCATGACCGGCCTGGCGTCGGTGCTCGTGCTGATCGCGCTGGCGAATGCGGTGTTCAGTTCGGCCAGTCGCGCCCCGACCGAGGCGGTCGGCGCGTCCAAGGCGGCGACCGTCGCCAACCTGGCCGACACCGCGCTGGCCAACAGCGCGATGACCAGTGAACCGCTGGCCGAACTCGGCGTCGCCCCCAGCACCGCGACGGCGGACGGCCACAAATAGCGGCTCGAACGCCGCGCCGCTCCGGCGCGCACGGGCCTTGGCTGGCCATCGCGAGCATCCCCGCATTCGATGATGACGGCCGGCGCCCGCCCGCGCCGGGACGCAAGGTCGCTGGTGGTCGGGCGTCCTTACCGCCCCACGCCCACCAGCGTCAGCCCGGCGCGCGCGGCTTCCTCGGGCGGGTAGATGTTGCGCAGGTCGACCAGCAACGGCGTCTTGAGCGAGCGCGCCACGCGGCCCAGATCGAGCGCGCGGAATTCATCCCATTCGGTGACGATCACCAGCGCGTCGGCACCGTCGATCGCGTCATAGGGGCCGTCCTTGAAATCGACGTCCTTGAGCAGTGGCCGCGCCTGTTCGACGCCTTCGGGATCATAGGCGCGCACGTTGGCGCCGGCGTCCTGCAACGCCTGGATGATCGACAGGCTCGGCGCGTCGCGCATGTCGTCGGTATTGGGCTTGAAGGTCAGGCCGAGCACCGCGACCGCCTTGCCGCGCACCTCCCCGCCCATCGCCTTGATCACCTTGCGGCCCATCGCGCGCTTGCGGCTCTCGTTGACCTGCACCGTCGCCTCGACGATGCGCAGCGGGGTGTCGTTGTCGTCGGCGGTCTTGAGCAGCGCCAGCGTGTCCTTGGGAAAGCACGACCCGCCATAGCCCGGCCCGGCGTTCAGGAACTTGCGGCCGATGCGGTTGTCCATGCCGATGCCGCGCGCGACCTCCTGCACGTCGCCGCCGACCTGCTCGCACAGGTCCGCGATCTCGTTGATGAAGGTGATCTTGACCGCCAGGAAGGCGTTGGCGGCATATTTGATCAGCTCGGCGGTGCGGCGGCCGGTGAACAGCACCGGCGCCGACTGGTTGAGCGACAGCGGGCGGTAGATGTCGCGCATCACCTGGATCGCGGCCTCGTCCTCGGTGCCCACCACCACGCGGTCGGGGCGCTTGAAGTCGGCGATCGCCGCCCCCTCGCGCAGGAACTCCGGGTTGGAGACGACCTTCGCGCCGCTGTCCGGCGCGACCTCCGCCACGATCCGCTCGACCTCATCGCCGGTGCCGACCGGCACGGTCGATTTGGTGACGATCACCGCCGGCTTCGTCAGATTCTCCGCGATCTCGCGCGCGGCGGCGAAGACATAGGACAGGTCGGCATGGCCGTCACCGCGCCGCGACGGCGTGCCGACGGCGATGAACACCGCGTCGGCGTCCTTCACGCCTTCGGCCAGATCGGTGGTGAACGACAGTCGTCCGGCGCGGACGTTGGCCGCGACCAGTTCGGCCAGGCCGGGTTCGTAGATCGGCATGACGTTTTCATGAAGCGCGGCGATCTTGCGCTCGTCCTTGTCGACGCACACCACTTCATGCCCGAAATCGGAGAAGCAGGCACCGGACACAAGGCCGACGTAACCGGTCCCGATCATCGCAATCCGCAAAACACGTCCCCTTGGAGCTGGATTTCACCGCCGCATCTAGGCCGCCGGGCCTTAATAAAAAAGGCCGGGATCAATCCTCGCGGATCAGGCTCTGGTCGCGCGTGTCGCGCATCAGCGCGTAGGTGACCAGCGACACCCCGATCATCGCGGTGACATACCAGTAGAATCCGCGCTCGAATCCCGCCTGCTTGAACCACAGCGCGACATATTCGGCGGTGCCGCCGAACAGCGCGTTGGCGATCGCATAGGGCAGCGCCACCCCCAGCGTGCGGACGTGTGCTGGAAACAGCTCGGTCTTCACCACGCCGGAGATCGCGCTGTAACCGGTGGTGATCAGCAGCGATGCCAGCACCAGCGCAAAGGCGGTGCCGGCATCGCGCGTGCTCTCCAGCGTGACGAAGATCGGGTAGGTCAGGAGCACGCCCGCCACGCCGAACGACACCATCAGCGGCTTGCGGCCGATCCGGTCGCTCAGCGCGCCGGCCAGCGGCTGGACGAGCATGAAGATCAGCAGCGTCCCCGCGCTGATCCAAGACGCGGTCTCTCGGCTGAAGCCACTGGTATTGACCAGGAATTTCTGCATGTAGATCGAATAGGCGTAGAAGGCGAGCGTGCCACCGGCGGTCAGTGCCAGCACGATCATGAATTCGCGCGGATGTTCGCGCAGCAACAGCCCGAACGAGGACCGCGGCGCGCCCTGGGCGCGGGCGTTCGCGAAGCTCTCCGTCTCCGACAGGCGGCGGCGGATGTAGAACACGACCACCGCCAACGCCGCGCCGATGAAGAACGGAATCCGCCATCCCCAGGCATCGAGCGCCGCCTCGCTCATCGTCGCCTGCAGCACCAGCAGCACGCACAGCGCGATCAGCTGGCCGGAGATCAGCGTGACATATTGGAAGCTGGCGAAGAATCCGCGATGCCTGCGCCCGGCCATCTCCGACAGATAGGTCGCCCCCGCGCCATATTCGCCGCCGACCGAAATCCCCTGCATCAGCCGCGCCACCACCAGCAGCGCGGGCGCGGCGACGCCGATCGTCTCATACCCCGGCGTCACCGCGATCAGCAGCGAGCCGAGGCACATCAGCGTCACCGACAGCGCCAGCCCGGCCTTGCGCCCGTGGCGGTCCGAATAGATGCCCATCCACCACCCGCCGATCGGCCGGACGAGGAAGCCGACCGCGAACACCGCGGCGGTGCTCAGCAACTGCGCGGTGCGATCCCCGGCGGGAAAGAAATGCGGCGCGAAATAGAGGGTGAACGCCGAATAGGCGTACCAATCATACCATTCGACCAGATTGCCCGCCGACCCGCCGACGATCGAACGCAGCCGATTCGGCCGTGGATGTGCGGTGGCGATGGCGGTCTCTCCCGGTCGATTGTGGCCGGACGGTAGTCACGGACGGGCACGCCGGGCAACCCCGCGCGGTCACCGCGACGGGTGGGTCACCGATCCTGCACGCGGTAATAGTCGCGATACCACGCGGCGAAGCGGTCCAGCCCCTCGGCCAGCATCACCTTGGGCGCATAGCCGGTAAGCGCGGACAGCGCCGAGATGTCGGCATAGGTGGCGGTGACGTCGCCGGGCTGCATCGGGCGCATGATCTTGTCGGCCTTGCGCCCGATCGCGCGCTCCAGCGTCTCGATCATCTCCATCAGCCCGACCGGCTGGCTGTCGCCGATGTTGAGGATGCGCGGCGCCTTGCCGTCCGGCGGCCGGTCGAGCGCGCCGACGATCCCGTCGACGATGTCGTCGATATAGGTGAAGTCGCGCGCCATCCGCCCTTCGCCGAACACCTCGATCGGCTCGCCGGCCAGGATGCGGCGGGTGAAGCTGAAATAGGCCATGTCGGGCCGGCCCCACGGGCCATAGACGGTGAAGAACCGCAGCCCCGTCTGCGGGATGGCATAGAGGTGGGCGTAGCTGGCGCTCATCAGTTCCGCCGCCCGCTTGGTCGCGGCATAGAGCGAGACCGGCGCGTTGACCGCATCGCTCTCGCGAAACCCGGTGCCGCCCTGCGGCCGGTCGCCATAGACCGAGCTGGACGAGGCATAGACCAGATGCGCGAACCCCGGCGCGTGGCGCGCCGCCTCGAGTATCGACAGGTGCCCCTGCAGGTTCGAGCGCTGATAGGCGAACGGGTTGTCGAGCGAATAGCGCACCCCGGCCTGGGCGGCGAGGTGGACGATGCGGGTGACGCCGCCGCCGCGCACCAGCGCGGCGATGGCGGCCGAATCGGCGATGTCGGCGCGTTCCATGCGGAACCCGGCGCGCGCGGCCAGCGTGGCGGCGCGGGCCTCCTTCAGCGCGGGATCGTAATAATCGTTGAAATTGTCTACCCCGATCACCGTCTCGCCGCGATCGAGCAGCCGATGCGCCACCGCGTGGCCGATGAACCCGGCGACACCGGTGACGAGGATGGGGCGGGGGGTGGTCATAGGATCGGCTTTCACTCGCGCGTCCGTACGGCGCTAGGGCCAAATCGTCACTTATCCGTTGCCGGCGCATGAGGCCACGGCTTGTATAGCGTGGCGGTGCCTGCTAGTGGCGCCCCTTCACGCTGCGGGTGTTTGCCCGCGGCGCATACCCATTTGGATCGGAGTTTGGCGGGTTTATGCAGATCATCGTTCGCGACAATAACGTCGACCAGGCGCTGCGCGCGCTCAAGAAGAAGCTGCAGCGCGAGGGCGTCTATCGCGAGATGAAGCTTCGCCGTCACTACGAGAAGCCGAGCGAGAAGCGCGCGCGCGAACGCGCCGCCGCGATTCGCCGTGCGCGCAAGCTGGAGCGCAAGCGCGCCGAGCGCGACGGGGCGAAATAAGCCGCGGGCGGTCCGCCGCCCGTTGCGACCCTTTGCCTTTGTAACTTTTCCTATATCGCGCCGGCGCGTTGGCCGGGGTCAGGATGCCAGAGATGTCGACGGTTACCGCCGTTCCGATTCCACCCACCAGGCGGCGGGTGATCGTCTATCTCGTGCTGGGCATCGTCGCGGCGATGATCGCCGCGGCGGCGCTGGCGTGGCAGGTGCCGGTCGACCCCAACAGCGCGCTGCTGGGCAAGAACGCCCGCCAGGCCGGCGTGGTGACGACCGCGTCGGGCCTCCAGTACAAGGTGCTGGCCAAGGGCGACGACAGCGCGTCGCCGACCGACACCGACGTCGCGCTCATCAACTATGAGGGCAAGCTGGCCGACGGCACCACCTTCGACAAATCGGAGCAGCCGACGCCGATGCCGGTGGCGGGCGTCGTCCCCGGCTTCTCCGAGGCGCTCAAGCTGATGCACAAGGGCGCGAAATACCGCGTCTGGATCAAGCCCAGCCTTGGCTATGGCGACAAGAGCACCGGCCCGATCCCGGCCAATTCTGTGCTCGTGTTCGACATCGAACTGCTCGATTTCCTGCCCGAAAGCGTGCTGCGCCAGATGCAGATGCAGCAGCAGATGATGCAGCAGGGCGGCGGCGGGATGCCGGGCGGCCCCGGCGCGGGCGCCCCGGGCGGGCCGCAACCGGGGCGGTGACGGGCGATTCGGCGCGGGCGCGCGTATCGTAGACTGCGCGGCCGCCGCTGGAGCATAGCTCAACGGCGCAGCGCCGCTCCGAGACCCAGTTTGCGCGCGATCCAGAACAGCGGGCGCCCGAGCGTCGCGATGACATAAGCGGAGCGCGACCCGCCCAGGCTTATGACCGTCGGCCAATCGACCAGGGCGTGAGCTATCTCATGCAGAGTAAAGCGGCGATCGCAGCGCAATAGCGGACTCATGACGGCCATTGCGGTCGACGTGAAGCGGGTGGTGCCTGGTTCAGTTTGCGCGCGGAGTTGTTTTTCGGCGAAATTCACGAGCCACTGGGTACGTCGCGATATCGCGACGCGCGCCGAAACTTCGGTCGGGACATCCATGCCATAGATCCGGTTGAGTAGCAGCAGCATTTGGCCGGCGACGATGTCCAAGCCATTCTCGCAAGCATATCGGTGGAATCGCTCACACGCCGATACATCGTGATCTGCCAGCAAGGCATATACGTCCGCCAGCCATTTGAGCCTGAACCAGTGATGTCGCGCGCCATGGGCGCACAGGTGGAGCATAAGATCGTCCGCGGCGAGCGTATCGACGCGAAGCGTTCCCATCGCGATCGTCTGTCGCGACTCTGCGACGCTCGCCGGCAGGAGATGAGGGTTGTCATTGAGTCGCCAGTGAATCTCGACCAGCGCGCCACTGGCTTCATGATACAGGCTGACGTCCTTCATCAGTCGAACCCATAGATCGAGTCGACCGGAGTTCGCGAAGCCCGCGGGCGAAACCAACGCGAACCCTGACGAGCACAATATTGCAAGCGCGCGCTCGACATCATGCGGAGCGATCAGAAGGTCCAAGTCGCGGCATTGTCGGCTGCTTGCGTCGCCAAAGGCGACCAACCCTAGCACGGGCCCTTTGATCGAAGCCGATGGGATCCCCGCGTCGACGAGGCATGTGGAAACGGTGGCCAGCGCCCCGACTAGACGTAGAGCCTGAACGCGTGCGCGCTGTGCCTGATTGCGGAGGTCGTGCCGGGGTTCGTCCGGTATCGCGTCCAGGGTTTCGCGCAGGCCTTCGAACGCAAGCGGTGCGATGCGATGTCGTGCGACGAGCCTTGCAAAGCGCGGCCAGTCGATTGCCGGTCCCGCCGTTGCGATCACCGAACGGTGATGCGCGGTCATCGGACGCGCCGTTGCTGCAACGAGCAGCGCAAACTCGAGGTCGACAGGTGGGGTTGCCGTCACCGGTCAAGAACTAGGAGCGGGGTTGACTAGTGGCAATGGCTTCTGGTCCCCGCTCCCCGGCAGGGCTACAAGGGAGCGGCGCGAAAATCAGAACCTGCCGATTAATCGTCTGCCATGCCTGCGAAATTCTCCGAATTGCTGTTCAGTACATAATATGCTCTTTTCCGCCTGCCCCATTCCTGCGCCATCCAAGGCATGACCCGAGCCATTTCTGCGACTGATCGCGGATTGCGTATTTGCAACTGCGCGACTATTCCGTCCCATGGGCGAGAATCCGGTGTATCCTTGCCAGTGTAGTAACTAAGCGTTGGCTAAATATGGTAAAAATCATCTCAAGAGGAAGTGGTAACAACCTCCTCGTACGAATTCAGTTGATCGGAGCTGTCATATTTGCCGCAGTTCTACCATTTGTTTTTCGCTCACTTTCGTTAGGCGATCTATATATTTATAGTTCATCAACGTTAACTTTTGTTGGCGTTCTGACATCGATTTTGTTCGGTACATGGCTATTCAGAAATATCGGATCCTTTCCCGGGGTGAAGGCGAGCGCCTACGCTCTTCCATCCTTCTCCATCGTTTTTGGTGGGATGCTCATTATTTTCGTCCTCGGGCGCCTGCCCTATGACCGATTGCTCTTGGCGGCAGGGTACGGGATAACGCTCGCGTGGTTTTACGGTGTTCAAATCACCTTCCCGTCACGCGTCGCGATCATCGGAACCTTGCCTGGGAGCGCTTTGGACATCACAAGTCCGGCCTTCGAAATTGTTCCGCTCGCTCGCCCGGACGGTCCGCTCCCTGCGGTTGACCTGGTGGCTGCCGATTTGCGATCGGATTTGTCCGATGAGTGGGAAAACTGTCTGGCACGTTACGCGCTCGCTGGCTTGCCGGTGTATCATTCCAAATATTTGATGGAGTCGCTCACGGGGCGCGTTGAACTTCAACATCTATCGGAAAACAATTTCGGTTCATTGAGCCCTGTAACCGCGTTCGTGCAGATAAAGCACATCATCGACGCGCTGGTCGCGATGATCGCGGGATTGTTCTTACTGCCAATTCTCTTGCTGATTGCCCTGGCGGTTCTGCTGACATCGTCGGGACCTGCGCTGTTTAAGCAGGTTCGGATCGGCTATCGAGGAAAGCCGTTCACCGTATACAAGTTCAGAACGATGCGGAAAGAGAACCCGGCAGGGGACGCGCGGTCGGCAGCGATCACGCGACCTGCGGACAATCGTGTTACCCGATTTGGCCGTTTTCTCCGCACGACCCGGCTCGATGAATTGCCCCAGATTATCAATATCATCCGGGGGGAAATGAGTTGGATAGGCCCTCGGCCGGAAGCCGAGGTGCTCTCAAATTGGTATCAACAGGAAATTCCATACTATGCATATCGCCATATCGTCCGACCGGGAATTACTGGATGGGCCCAAGTATGTCAGGGACATGTTTCAACGATAGATGAGGTAAAAGAAAAGCTGAATTACGATTTTTACTATATTAAAAACTTCTCTCCATGGCTGGATATTCTCATTGGAGCGAAAACATTACAGATTATGCTTACCGGCTTTGGTTCGAAATAGCGAAGATATCTCTGGACGAATTGTCATGTACATCTGGCAAATCAACGAAACGGCATACATGCCGACAGTTGATATCATCAATGCTGATAATCCGAACCGGGGAACTAAAATATACAACAATGAAATCTTGAACATAACGGTGATGGCCGCGATTATGGAAATGGATCTATATTGTCCGGTCGCCGCCATCCACTGAACCATCGCGGTGCTGGCAAAAAACAGCGGTAGCTGAAGAATCCCTATTTTGATCAAAATCTCTACTGTAGCGGTGTCGTTCTGATTGAACGACCCTCGCTGAAGCAGGAGCCGCACGGCAGGTTCGATGAGAAACCAAGATGCCGCGACAGTGGCGACTCCCGCAGCGGCACAAACCCAGGTCCAGGACCATGCCTGGCGCCTTGATGAAATCCCGTCGGCGGCGTTAGCGGCGAAGAATGGCAGGAGCGCGCGTGCGATGACGAGCGTGGCGATGCTCGTCCCCATGCCGATCAAACGATTGGCATAGTTAAGGGAGGCAACGGCGCCTGTGCCTAGCCTGGCCGCAAAGGCCTGTTCGACCGGAACTGTGATCCACAGTACCGCAGCGCCGATTGCCAGCGTTCCGACGGCGCCGCGGATCAGTGGCCACTGCTTCGACGTGAAGCGTAGCGAAAAGCCGCCTAGCGTGTCGTCACTTCGGGAAAGCAGCCGGATCAGAAAGACCAACTGAACCGCGGTTCCCACCAGCAGCCCCGTCGTGAGCGTCCATCCGCCGTTCCACTGTATCGGCAACAGCGCCGAAAGCGCCACGCCCAACGGCGGGAAGGCTTCTCCCAGGGTATATGCGTAACGTTGCTGGGCCTGCAGCCGCGCCGCCAGATATCCGGCCAGAACTCCCAGGCCGGCGACGGGGGCCATCTGCCGGATCATGTCATGCGTGAGTTCGAGCGTGGTCGAGGTCTTGGCCCCGGTTATCATAGAGCTCGCCCACGGAGCGATTGCCAGCGCGACCGCGCAGAGCAGGATCGCGACAAGCACTGCGGTCGCGTTGAGTTCCGCCAGCATCCGGCGATGTTCGATCGGGTCGCGCACGCTGGCGACGAGCAGCGGGACCAGGCCCGTAGACGCGATACTGACCAGCAGGACCGGTAACCAGGTTGAAACCGTGAACGCCATATTGAACGCGTCGATTTCGACGCCCGTTCCGTAACGATAGGCGAGGGAGGCCTCGCGCAGTACCGTGAAGAGTTTGGCCGCAATGGCGAACAGTGCGACCTTCACACCGCTTGACAGGACGGAGCGACTGCTCGGATGCATGCCGGACGCCGCGTTGACGATCCGCCGAAACGCGTTCATCGGCCGGCGTCCTGGCTGTGTAGGCTAGCAAAGCCGCGTCCGATGCTGACCGCGAACAGGTCAATCAAGACAAAAAGCCTCGGCGCTCGGCATCGACGTACCATGACATCGCCTCAGCCAGACCTGTATCGACCACATGGCTGGGTGCGTAGTCGATTAGCCGTTGCGCCTTGGTGATATCGGCCTGCGAATGTCGGACGTCGCCCGGTCGAAAATCCGCATGGACCGGCGCCAGCGCATAGGGCTTTTGATGACGCGCCAATTCCGCCTGAATGCGCGCGAACAGATCATTGAGCGAAGTTCGCTCGCCAACCGCGACGTTGAAGACCTCGCCCTGGACGTTCGAAGGGGCAAGCGCCGCACGGATATTGGCCTGTACCGCATTGGCGACGTAGCAGAAGTCCCTACTTGTCTCACCATCACCGTTGATGATGATTTTGTCGCCCGCGATCATTGCCGCTGCCCATTTCGGGATAACAGCGGCATAGGCGCCGTTCGGATCCTGCCGTGGGCCGAACACGTTGAAATAGCGCAGACCCGTGGCGGCAAAGCCATAGGTGCGGCGATAGACGTCCGCATAAATTTCGTTCACCAATTTGGTGGCGGCATAGGGGGAAAGCGGATTGCCGATGACGTTCTCCACTTTCGGCAGCGCCGAATGATCGCCGTAGGTCGAACTGGAGGCGGCATAGACGAAGCTTGAAACGCCGGCGCGCCGCGCGGCGTCGAGCATATTGACGAAGCCCATCACGTTCGTCTGGGTAGATGTGATCGGAGATTCGATTGATCGCGGGACCGATCCGAGCGCGGCCTGGTGCAGGACATGGTCTACGCTGCCTACGCACTGTCCGCAGGCATCGGCGTCGCGGATATCCGCGTTCCGGAACGTAAAGCGAGCTTGGCCGTCCGAACCCACCGCTGCGGCGATTTCATCGAGGTTGCGTTGATGCCCCGTCGCGAAATTGTCCATTCCGACGACGATCTGGCCGTGTCGCAGCAACGTTTCCACAAGGTTCGAGCCGATGAAGCCGGCGGCGCCCGTGACCAGCCATCGGCGCGGCGCGCGTCGCAGCTCGCGTGCCAACTCGTTGTCGATCCACGGTATCATCTCATACTCCTGCACTGAACACTGCGCGCGCGATCACCGCTGCCGAACGATCGTGAAGCCAGGCGCCGCGGGCACGCTGGCCTTTGCGGCGCGCCCCTTCAAGTAAACAACAACGGGTGTCGGCGGCAAACTGTAGAATCTGAAAGGCGTGCCCGCCCGGTCGATGTCGCCCGAAATGGTGATGTTGCTCCACACGTTATGCGTCGGCCCGGCTTCCAGCACATTCTTCGCATAGCTAGAGAAGCCGACGCCGACGACGTTCGCCAAATCGAACGCGTGGCGAATGTCGAATGTGACGCTGATATCGTCGACGCGCGCAATCGTACCCGGCGCGGGCTGATGTTCAATCTTCACCAGATTCGCGAATCGTGCGGCTGACCCTTTCAACGTGATCGCCAGCACGATCTTGTGGGTATCGAAGAAATAGCGTTTGATGAGGCAACAGGCGTCTGCACCCGGGCTGGCTCCATCATGCTCCACCTCGAGGCGGATATGATGGTTCGTAATGCCATAGGCGAAATAGGATCGGCGGCAGCCACGCGTTTTTAGCGTCGCATGTACGTCGTCCCCATTTTCGGCGAACACCATGCCGTAATAGCATCGCAGCGCGGTGGAGCGGACGATACGGATGCCCCGTACCCGCTGCGACAAAGTGCCCGCGACATAGAGGAACGCAACCGCATCGGTGACCGTCACGTCCTCGATTAGCAGATTCTCGCAACTGCCCAGGTTGGCATCGGGCGATACGAAATAGAGTCCGCGCCACTCCACATTGATATTTGTGCCCGTGTCGGTGGCCGCGAGCGATCGAATCGTGAGGTTCCGGAAGTCTCGGAAGGTAAAAAGATAGGTCTGACAGCGGTCCCCTGCAGAATGTGCACGCAATCTCGCGCCGCGGCCGTCGATGGTCGCGTCACGCAGATGGTCGATCATGAAAATGCGGCTGACATGATCCGAATAAGTGCCGACGAAATAGCGCCGCCCGGCGGTGAACGCCAGCGTGCCCCCGACATTCTGCCAATGGGCGATCGCTGCCTGAATCGCCTCGCGATCATTGGTCTGATCGTTGCCAATAGCCCCGAAGCGATCGACCTCGACTGGACCACTGTCGGCAAGCGCATAGCAATGCCCGTCGCGGCTGACGATTACCGATCGCGACGGACCGCTATCGGGCGCGCGCGCGATGAGCCGGTAATCAGCGGCCCCGATGCCCGGACTGTCCCATCCGCGTGTCCGCACCGTAGCGGCACCGTTCGTCACCGTTGCGGCAATGGCTGCGAAACTGTCGACCACCAAAGGGCTTACGGGATCAATCCGGCTCGCAGCGACTGTGGCAAACGGAAGAATGGCGATCGCAGCGGCAACCCGCCTTCTGTCGAACAAGTCTGGCGGATCGGGCATCGTCACGGCCCATTCACAGGCTCCAGTATTGGACTCCCGGCGGAACGCGGGCGGGGTCTACGGCGGACTTGATGTCAATGAAGACGCCATCGGGATGCAGGCAAGCCAGCAACGTCTCGATCTGATCGAGGTAGACGCGGTGATTGACGGCAAGAATGAGAACGTCAACGTCGGCCAGGGCTTCAGGGCCGGTGAACGTCACCCCATATTCATGTTGCGCCTCCGCCGGGTCGGCCAGCGGATCATGGATCAGGGCGCTGATGCCATAGTCGGCGAACTCTGACAGGATGTCGGGGACTTTGGAGTTGCGCAAGTCCGGTACGTCTTCCTTGAACGTCAGGCCCAGAACAGCGACTTTCGCGCCGGTGACGTTGCGGCCGCGCTGAATCATCAACTTGATTGCCTTGCGGGCAACGTGTCGCCCCATATCGTCGTTGATACGACGCCCGGCCAGGATGACTTCGGGGCGGTATCCAAGCTGTTCGCTGGCATGGGTGAGGTAATAGGGGTCAACCCCGATGCAGTGGCCACCGACCAAACCGGGGGTGAAGCGGAGGAAATTCCATTTAGTAGCGGCGGCGTCGAGAACGGCTTTGGTATTCACGTTCATTAGATCGAGAATAACCGATAATTCGTTCATCAAGGCGACGTTCAAGTCGCGCTGGGTATTTTCGATGACCTTGGCGGCCTCGGCTACCTTAATGGTCGGCGCGATATGAAGGCCGGCATCGATTATAGCCCCATAGACCGCCTTGATGCGATCAAGCGCTGGAGCGCTGTCGGCGGAAACGATCTTCGTGATGGTTTCCAGGCGATGCTCTTTGTCCCCCGGGTTGATCCGCTCGGGCGAATATCCCAGCGAAAAATCCCGACCGTGCTTCAGGCCGGATTCCCGCTCCAGCAGCTGGCCGCAGACATCTTCGGTGACGCCAGGGTACACGGTGGATTCAAAAACAACCATCGCGCCGGCCGTCAGGTTGCGGCCAATCAGGCGGCAGGCGCTGCGGATGGGTTCGAGATCCGGTTGGCGCGACGCATCGATCGGCGTCGGAACGGTGACGATGAAGAGCGTGCGGTCGGCGAGATCCTTCGGATCAGCCGATATGCGCAAAGGACACCGTTTCAAACGCTCGCTGGCGATTTCGCCTGTTCGATCCGTTCCTAGCTGCAATTCGGCGATGCGGGCGCCCGAAATGTCGAAGCCAACGACGTCGGGAAATTTTTCGGCCAGCGCGACTGCCACGGGGAGGCCGACATAGCCAAGGCCAATGACGCCGATTTTCTCTTGAACGCTCACTACTCGTCAAACTCCATTGGGAAGCGGGGACGAAAGTCCGCTTCGCCCGTGGCCGAATGGGCGTCGCCTTAAGTGGGGGCCATCTGAGGCGCAAGGTAGGCGGCGCTGCGCCGCGCCGGAACGCGCCGATTGCTTGCCGAATGGAGCTGGCCCGCGTAATATATTCATCAATAGTTGCGTTATGAGGCGCTGGAAGAGATCATGGAAAATTCCAAAGCTGATGATTTGTCTGTGATGGACAGGGCTGGTGTCGCCTATTGGGATAAAATTTGGTCAGAAAAATCTAAGCAAAAATATAATCCATATGCTTATGATAACGCAGATCTTACTAAGATAATCGATAAATGGCTTATAAATACTAATAAGAGTGATAGTGTTATTGAAATAGGATGTGCTGATTCAATTATTCTCCCATATATTAATTCAATGGGATACCCCACTGTCGGAGTGGATTATTCACAGGCTGGTTGCGAAAAGTTCGCTGCGCAATCCCCGGGGTCTGAGTTGCATTGCGCGGATATGTTTTCTCCCCCCGAACACTTGATAGGCCGGGCCGGTGCGCTAATTTCCATGGGGCTTGTCGAGCATTTCAACGATACCAGAGCCGCGGTTGCTGCGTTAGCTGGGTTCTTGAAGCCAGGCGGCACCATGTTGACTGTGATACCAAACATGTATGGTTCGGTTGGATTCCTTCAGCGCGTGTTGAACAGGACGGCGTACGATGTGCACGTTCGCCTGTCGCCCGATGATCTGGCGGACGCCCACGCGGGGTTGGTCGATGTTCGGTCGGGGTATTTGTCCGCTGTTGGATATGGCGTGGTGAATCACGGATATAAAATGCCGGGGCGTTTGATTGTGGCGGGGCTGGCCCGTTTCTCGACGCTGTTGGCCGGGATCGACAACCACCTCGGCTTGCCCCGCACACGTGCCTTCTCACCACACTGCTGGTGTATTGCAACCAAACCCGCCTGAAGCGAAGCCGGAGCAAGGGTCGGCGCAGAACGGGTGATTAAGCGAACGTGCATTCTATCCTTCGGGGAATATCGGACAGCGGAAAAGTGTTTGGCACCTCGTCAACACCTGTATCGCTAAAATAACCGATGCCATCATGTTCGCCGTTTTTTATGGCCACGAAAGAAATTTGATCTTTAAAGCTTTCAAATGTTTCATTTCCTATAAAAATCAGGAAATCTTCTTTTATTTCTTTGCGATACGACAAAGTCACGAACAGGTCCGTCCCCCTGTTATCTACCTCGAAAATATTTTCTCCTTCACTGTCGTTTGCCGAGAGTAAGCGCCTTTCGGCACTGGCTGCTTGCGCCACGTTATCGCATGTAATCAAGAAATCACGCGACATACGGGGGGACACATCTTTGAAGTCTATACCAATATTCTTCAGAAACGCGGCATGATCGCTCAATCGCCAATAAAATGCGGGATTTTCATAAGGAACCTGATGAAGCCCCGTCGCAATCATCAATCTGGCATCGGGAAATGCACGTCGGATATCGCCCAGAATTCTGTCATAGAGACTATAGACGTCATAGACCGGATCCTGGCCGGGTTTCACATACCATGCGGGATTAGCATGCGTTCCTTCGTAGGCTGCCGAATTGAACATATAGTGATGCTGGATGTGGGCGGCGGCGTTCAGAAAGAGCGTAACAAAATCCGGCCGATGCTTTCGCGTCAGGCGGATGAACATGTCGGCGAGCAGGCGGTCGAGGAATAATGCCTTGTTCCAAGGTTTCGAACGGGATTCACCGACCAGCTTAGCGTATACGGCATAATTCTGCGGCGCGGCGTTGCGCAATCCGCCGACCAGCAGATTGGCCAGCGCGCTCGCAGAGCTCTTGCCCGTTGCATTTTCGTTAACCGCTTCACGGATCGCGCCGTATAGTCGGCGGTCGATGCTCGCCGCACGGATTTCGGTGTCGGTCCAAGGATCGGGAACGAAAAATGCCGGCGAACGCAACCGAAACTTTGCGTTCATCGGGCTTATCGCGCCGACTTTCAGCCCCCGGTCTTCCAATATTTCCCAGATCTGGGGAATGTCATGCTGGACGATATCGCCGAGGCGAAAGATTCGATGCTTGTCGAATGACTGGCCGGTATGCGCCGTTACCCATTGAATCCAGGGCTCGAGATGCTCGTACTCGGTTTCAGATGTCGTTCTGGAATAGCCTCGGCGGAACAGGTCGGCGAAATGAGGTAGGTCTCCCCGCGCGATATATTTCTCAATCGCGTCGAAGTTGAGTTCGTTGAGTTCGAGGAACAGAAGCTGTCGGGACTGTTTCATCGTTTCATCGTACCTAGCGGATCGGAAGGGGGGCGCTCCATAGGGCTGATCGGTTGCGGTTTTTGGCCGACTTCCTCGGATGGCCCATCAAGAGGGCAGATATTCATTTCCGCCAGCATGCGCCGGTTGATTTCACGAACATCGAACCGGCTTTCCGCGAGCGACCGACTGGCCAGCCCCATGCTGGTGATCAGAGCGGGATCGTCGAGGAAACGTCGCATCGCCGCCGCCAGTTCCGGCGGATCGCGCAACGGCACGAGAAAGCCGTTCACACTGGGTATCACTGTCTCACGACAGCCGACGGTATCCGTGGTCACGACAGCGCGGCCGATTGCCATCGCTTCCTGCGTGCTGCGCGGAACCCCTTCGCGCCACGACGGCAGCACATAGACGCTGCTGTTGCGAATCCAGGGGAGAACGTCATCGACATGGCCGGGCCATTCTATGACGCCCTCGTCGCGCCAGGCGGCAACCTGCGCGATCGTGAGCCCTCCGGGGTTGGGATCGGGCCCTCCAAGCAGGACGAACCGTGCATCGGGGAAGTCGCGTTTCAGAATGCGGGCCGCTTCGACGAACTCCGCGATGCCTTTCTCCCGCAATAATCGCGCCATCAGCAGAAAGGTGATGGGTGCTGCGGGGGGGGCGCTGGGAAAGAGTTTTTCGATGTCGACGCCGGTCCCGTTAAGTCGAACGCCGCGGCCGCGATCGATCAGTCCGGCATCGACGAACTGATCAAGGTCGTCCTGATTCTGGAAGAATACGCGGTGCGCAAATCGGAGCGCGATACGGTAGAGTTGCGATACGACATGCTGGAGGATTCGCCGGCGGAGTGGCGGCGGCGCTCCGTCCGGGGTGAAAACGTAACCCAGCCCGGCGATCAGCGCGTGGCGACGTGGCACGCCGGCGATGGCGGCCGCCAGCGTGCCGAAGATGACTGGTTTGGCGAAATAGTTGAACGCGAGTTCGATCCTCAACCGCCGCAGGACCGCTGCGAGGCGGATCATGTCGGCGATATCGCGAACCGGTTTCATCCCTGTACGTTCGAGTGAAATGTCAATCGGCTCTGCGCCGAGTGCGCGTACGCGCGCCCGTGTCTCTTCGTCATAGTCGGGCGCGAGCGCATAGACGCGGCCGCCACAGGCGATCATGTCCGCGATCAACGGTCCACGAAAATTGGCCAGAGAATAGGCGATGCTAGAGATGATCGCGATGCGCGTCACGCCAGATTATGCCCCTTTCCGCGTGATCGCGGCGCGGTGTTCATCGAGCCATGCCTGGAACATCATGATATCCCACGTCCGGTAGACCGCGCTGCTGCCCGATCGAGTTTCTACCGCCTGCTGAAGGCCCGCTATGATCGCCGGGTCGAAATATCCTTCTGCGGCGATCCGATCGGGCGCGAGCAACGCATGGCGCCAGTCGCGCAGCGGACCGGTCAGCCACATTTCCAGCGGTACTCCAAACCCCATCTTGGGCCGGTCGATCAGGATCCTGGGAACATGACGGTACAGGATCGTGCGCAATATATGCTTGCCGACGCCGCCATTGACCTTTGCGGAAACCGGCAACCGCCAGGCGAATTCCGCGACGCGCGGATCGAGAAAGGGAATTCGCGATTCCAGGCTGGACGCCATCGACGCCCGATCAACCTTGGTGAGGATGTCGCCGGGCAGATAGGACAGCGTATCGAGATACATCATTACTTCGCGGAAATCGTCGAGCGGCGGTCGGGCCATGCCGGTGATGCCGGCCGGCTCGCGCCCACCAAGCACGGTGCGTTCCGGCGTTACATCGTGCGAGATCAGGCGACGGTACAGGTCCTCGGAAGTATCGCATCGCAACACCTGGGCAACCTTGCGAAGCCGCTGGTCGAGAGGGATGCGCCGATAGGCGGATGGAATAACGGGGCCTATTGCCCGCAGAATTGCGCCGGCGACCGCCGAATCGAGGCCTGCCGCAACCAGATGTCGAAGCGGCTGTGGGACCGGCCGCGTCATTGTACGAAGACGCTGCGCGTGAATATAGCGATTGTAGCCTCCGAACAGCTCGTCGCCGGCATCGCCGGACAAGCTGACGGTGACATGCTGGCTGGTGAGGCTCGAAACGAGAAATGTCGGTATCTGCGAAGAATCGGCGAAGGGTTCGTCCCAGATCGACGGCAATCGAACGAGAAGGTCCAGCGCCTCCTGCGGGCGCGCAGTCAGTTCGGTATGCTCGGTGCCGAGATGGGCAGCAATCGCGCGGGCGTGATCCGCTTCGTTGAACCGTGGATCTTCGAAACCGATGGTAAAGGTCTTTATCGGACGTGACGACTGGATTTGCATCAATGCCGTGATGAGCGAGGAATCGATTCCTCCTGACAGGAACGCCCCGACTGGAACGTCGGCGTCCATGCGTAGGCCAACCGCGTCGATCAGCAACGATTCGAGCTGATCGACCGTTTCGGGTGTGTCGGGGAGGGGCCTGGTCCTTGCTTCGGAAATCATCCCCAGCAACGTCCAATAGGGTCTTGGCCTTGCCGACGTGTCGGTAGGCCGGATTTCAACGAAATGGCCGGGTTCCAGCTTGGCGACGTCTTCCCAGATGCTGTACGGGCTCGGAATATAGTTATGGCGAAGATAGAGCGTCAGCGCGTCGCGATCGATTGTCGCGGCGAAGTCGGGATAGGCATAGAGCGCCTTGAGTTCCGACCCGAACAGCAACGTCCGACCGCCCTGCCAGCCATAATATAACGGTTTCTCGCCAAAGCGGTCGCACGCCAGGGTGAGCACGGCACGATTTCGATCCCATACGCCCAGCGCAAACATGCCGTTCAGCCGGGGTAGGGTCTCTTCGATTCCCCATGCGTCGAATGCCGCGAGAATGACTTCGGTATCGGAGTGTCCACGCCAGACCGGAGCACTCCCCGTAGCTTCCAGCTCACGTTTCAGGAGGCGATGATTGTATATCTCTCCATTGTAGACCAGTTGATAGCGCTGGCTCGCAGAGGCCATCGGCTGATGCCCGGCCGGCGATAGATCGATAACGGAAAGTCGCCGGTGTCCCAGCCCGATACCGTGCGTCGGGTCGAACCATAGTCCACCGTCGTCCGGTCCACGATGGCGGATCGCCGCTGTCATGCCGCGCAGAATCGTTTCGGGATCGTGAAGGCTAGCGCCCGAGAGAAAGCCGGCAATGCCGCACATTATTCAGTATCCATGGCGTAGGAAACAAGAAGGGGGATAAACCAGCGCTCGATTAGCGCAAAGCACCTGGCCGGCGCTTTGCCGCGATATCGGCGTAGAGTGCCGCATAACGCCGTGCCATGGCTTCGCGGCTGAAGTGTCCGGCGATGTGGTCATGGCCGGCTTGACCCAATGCCGCACGATCGCGGGGGGGGGTTCCGGCCAGGCCGATCATGGTTTGCGTGAGTCCGTCGATGTCGCCAGGACGGACGGCGATGCCATGATCGCCCAGCAGTAGTTCGGTATCGCCTACGGCGGTCGCGATGGTGGGCAAGCGCGCCAACATGCCCTCTGCCACGGCATTCGGCAGCGCCTCGCTCCACGACGGATTGACCAGACAGTCCAGCCCGCTGAGGAGAGTGGGGACGTCATCACGCTCCCCCAGGCCGTGGACGCGATCCGCGATCCCCAGCTCGATAGCCAGAGATTGGATCGGTCCGTCGCAACTATCGGTACCGGCGCCAATCAGAACCAGCCGGACGTCTGCGCGCGCGCGCGCAACGGCCGCGAATGCGCGCAGCATCACCTCATGCCCCTTGATCGGATGGCTGCGCGCGAGTTGGCCGAACAGAAAACCGCCATCCGGTATGCCGAGTTGTTCGCGGAGCGCTTGAGCACCGGTAGGCGCCGCGGGGATATCGTGCGTGAGAAAGCCGTTCGGGATGACGGCGCCCTTCGCCGCCGGATAACCGATACCCTCGTGCTGGCATCGACTTGTCTGAGAGACATAGCAGATGCGGTCGGCGCGGCGGCTGAGAAGCGCAAGCCCGCGAATAATCGCGATGCTACGAAATTTCTCGCCGGCCAGGCTGTCCAGCGAATGGTGAATACCCAAAACGAGCGGCAGGCCGTGCGGCACCACGGTCAGCAGCGTTGCCGGGTGGATCAGCCAGGCGTGGAGGATATCCGGCTGGCACTTCGCGACCAATTTTCGCCAGCGCGACCAGACCGCGGCGGGGCCTCCTCCGCCCACGGGTTCGACCGGGACGCCCGCCGCCCTGATGCGGCTCGCCAATGCACCGTCGCGTCCCGCCAGCGTGGCAACGCCGACATGCTCGATTCCGTCGGGGGTGGGCGTCTCGAAAAGTCGCGCCATCGAAACCTCCGCCCCACCACGCTCCAGACTGGTGATGAGATGGAGGACGCGTAGCGGCGTTGTCATATCGAGGTTTGCGGGCGTTTTGCGGGGCTGATGGCTTTTGCCGCCATGGAAACCAGCCATAACGCGAGGCAGCAATACAAACTTCGATTTACCAAAGTGATGCTATTGGCAATATCATTGCGGTGTATGTAAAATGCAATAAACGCGCCAATGAGGGCCAGCGCTAATTTTGCAAATCCATCCCGACGGATCATATATTTACTTATATAAACAAGTGCAACATTTTGTATGAAAATATATACTACTACCCCTGGATATCCCAATCCGGCATAAAAATTTGCATAAATATTTGAAGCGACTCCATATCTTAGATTGGGGAAAAGTTGTTCCTGGAAATTGAACGCGATCTGATCAACCGACAGTGACGTGATTACGTTGGAAAATGGAATGATCGATGCAAAAGAGGCAACGAAATTGGAGAAATCGATATGAAAATCGCGAGCGATAACCTCATTTAGAATTGATTGCGTAATAAATGGCTCTGATTTTAAGAAAATTGATGAAAGAAAATCTGAACTTTGTATGATCTGTGCGACCATATCCCAGCGTCCCATTTTCACGCTAATATAGAGAAATTTGTAGGCAAATAGAAATACAACGACAAATGTTAGAAGGAATAGATTTCTTAATTTGAAGAAAGAGCGAATCCCGTTGCGGTGTGCGATCCAGACCAGAATTGATAGGGAGGCAATCGCCAGTTCGGCGCGAAAGCCGACGAAAACGAGAAACGCGACGGCGAATATAGAGGGTATGGCGACCAGATAACGTTTTTGTACCAAAAACAATGCCAAGGTGACTTGGCTTAGCGTGGCGAACAGGATGACGGGACGATCCTGAACGCTGAGCACGTCATTTTTGTCCGGGCTGAATAACGCATCGCCGCCCGACAGGATCGCGACGATGAACGATGCTCCAAGCAGGCCAATGATCGCGAAATCCGCAATCGGAGTGGTGAATGGCTGCGCCATTTCGCGCCTCGCGGCCGGGCCAAGGGGAGCTGGATTGTAGAGGAGTCCCGTGACGATTGATCCCAGCATGGCTGCGATCCAAACGGCATAGGTCGCATTTGACACGATTTCGATCGGAAAGTCGTCAGGATAATAGGGATTGAAGAGAAGCCCGTGGAATCCAGGCATGAAATATACCACGCAGCCGAAGAACCCTGCTGACACAAAATCGAAAACCGGGCGCCGCAGGATGAAATAGTAGGCCCCCACGATCGCGACGGCATAGAACAGGGCGATCATAAGCTGCGGTCCGGCGATGCACGGAATGACGGGATGTCGCCGAGCAATATTTCGCGGTGAGCAGCGACAGACGCTGCCTCGGTGAAACCGGTGACGTTCACGGAGGGCGGCGGTATCGCCCCGTCGATATTGGTCTCGATTGCCGCGGCGAGGGCTGCGACGTCGCCTACGGGAACCAGCGCAGGCGATCCTTCGCCGAGGATCTCTCGCGGGCCCGTTGGGCAATCGGTGCTCACGACCCGCGCCCCGATCGCCAGTGCCTCCACAAGCACGCTCGGCATGCCCTCTGAAACAGAGGACAGAACAAAAACGGAAGCACGTTTCATGAATCCCCATGGATTGGCTTGGCGTCCGGGAAGGTCGACCCGGTCGGCGATGTCCAATCGTATGGCCAGCATCGTGAGTTCGTCCCGTAGCGGACCGTCGCCGACGATGATGAGGCGGATCGGACGGCGCCGCGCGATCATGGCCACGGCATGGATCAAGGTGGCGAAATCCTTTTCGCGGACCAGCCGTCCGACCGCGACGACGACGGGAGCATCATCCGAAAGCCAGGGGTGTCGCGGGTCCTCGTGCGCGAGTGCGAGCAACCGGGGCGAAATCACCGGGTTGTATACAGGAAAGATCAGTTCCTTCGAAATTCCCAGCCCCGTGCTAAGTTCATCCGCAAGCGTCCCAGACACGGTTACGATCGCATCGGCACGCCGGTACAACAGGCGCATCGCGCCGCGGAGCAGCCGTTCCTTTGCGCCACGCTCGGCGTGTTTGAGCGCGGCGAAACTCTGGCGCTCGCTGATCACCAGCCGCGCGGCCGACGCGGCCAGGCCATGGGCCAGAATCGCGATCAGATTGGCGTGGTACATCGCGGAAAACAGTGCGCTGGGTCGCGCGCTTCGCAAATAGCGGACGAGGCCGGGGAGCGCGGTCGCCACGCGCGAACTCTGCAAGTCGACGATCGACACGGACGAAGGAACATCGTCCCGAACAGGGCCGGTCGCGGTTCCTACGACAAGGTCAACAGGCGTACCGCGTCGGCTGAATGCCGCAGCCAGCCGGACAATCGATTTTTCCGCGCCACCTCCACCCAACGAAGGGAGAAACATGGCGATCTTCTCCGTCGCGGGTCCTGCCGGTTGGTACGCTTTCAAATCCAACCTCGGAATCGACGCTGACACTATACCGGGCCGGCGGAAAACCCGCCTGACACGACCCGTACGACGCATATTACCACCCGCTCGGCGCATCAGGCAAGGGGAGGGGCGTCAAGGCGGCGCAATGGCTTGAAAAATCGGTGCAAACCCCGCACGACAATCGCGAACTCATGCGAAGCTATCGTTCCCGATGGACGCCCGAGCGGAGCGTACGATTGGCGCGACGCGGATGGAACGAGGAGGCAATGATGATCGGGATTGGCTCGAGCCGCGACGCGGCGCCGCTAAATATATTATAGTACTGGAGTATATTTTTGTTCTCCAGTCGAAAATAGCTGGCTTTATTCAGTGTATTGTTACGAGTAGGGAGTATTTGTTGTGTCCAGCAGGGATGTGGTTTGGGAAATTTCAAACAACACTGGAGTTAGCAAATCTCTAAATAATAATGATATAGATAAAATATTTTACCTTGGGTCAGATGATATATATGAATCTATAATTCAATCTGATACGTATTCAGATACGGGAAACTTTGCCATTTCTGCATGGAAATGGATGATGGATATATCAAATCATGGCACTCCTTTTAGTGGTGCGATGTGGTTTCACGAGCCCGTGCTATATGTAAATTCTCTTGGGTTCGGGTATTGCGACGACGTCGCAAATGTCCTTGCCTCTATCCTCACCGATGCCGGAATTTCAGCGAGGGTATGGCAACTTGAGGGGCATATCGTATGTGAAGCGTTGATCGATGGGGATTGGGTCATTCTAGATCCGGATCTGCAGACGCTATATGCGGATTCTTCCGGTAAGTTGGTTGGTGTTGAATACGTTGCCAGTCATCCCGATGAGGACTGGTCCAATAATATCGCAAAGAGCCGATTGGGATATCTGGTCGATTTGAGCGTGGCAGAATTTTCCTACGGATCTAGCGTAGTAAATGCAATTTACGCAACAACTTACGACAATTACGTTTATAACGATGCCATGATATACGAAATAAAATCAAATGACTTCGTATTCAATCCGTATTCGTCAGCGGTATTGTTCAAAGATACGGGAAATAGTGTCGAATTAATTAATGGTGATGAGATAGTTTCTCCCTTCCTCATGGAGCTCACGTTAAAAAGTGGAGATGAACAAGTTGTTACACTTCCTCTGGCACTTTTGAAGATAGAGGGGCGCGGATCGGTAATCGTAAAGGGAATAACATATGAAATTGGTAGCGAAAGTCTGAATAATTTAATCGGTTATAGGGCTCAGATATTTGATGGCATAACTATAATCCCGGCCGAAGGCGATGTAAAAATTACATATCTTGTTAATAGTAACCTTTTTGATTTTTCCGGAGAAAATTATTTGACTTGGGGAAATTACGAAGGGGCGGTGTATCTGGACGATGACGGTGGAAAGGCCATCTCGCTCGATGGCCGAGCGGTGATCGTCGGCGGCGATGGCGACGATGTTCTGCGGTTGCATTCGACCGAGGTAAACGGTTCGGAGGGCTCGCGCTTGGAAGGTGGTGCGGGCAATGATCTTCTGGTGCTCGACGCCTCCCAATCCTATTCCGAGACCTATATCCTGATGTTCGGCGGGCAGGGAAACGACGTCATCCAGGTCGGATTGGAAGAAGGACAATATACCGGTTCGGTCCAGATTGAAGGCGGCGACGGGAATGACGTCATCGCGATCGGTCATATCCAGGGAAGCCGGCACGGCTATGGTTATGTCGACGGTGGAGCGGGCGATGACGTCATCTCGGTATCGGCGACGTTGTCGGGAATCGGAATCTGGAGCAATTCACGCTTCCGCCTGCTAGGCGGCAGCGGCGATGATCAGTTTTCCATCGAGGGGATCGTGGTGAACGTCCTGGGTGACGATCAAGGCGTCGTGCTCGATGGCGGCGACGGGTTCGATACCCTTTATTGGACGGGATTGTATCACCTCACGCTGGGCGGGCAGCAAAGCTCGGAGACGCTGTCTTTCAACGGATATCGCGGCGAACTCGATGTCAGGAACATCGAAAGCATCGACCTGAGCAAGGCCGCGATCGCCAATGCCTCATTGGCGTTCACGTCATTGGATGTTCACACCATCACGCGGGGAAGCGATTTCGAGTTGGCCACACTGGGGCTTGGTCTGCGCGGGCAAGGCGGTATCCTGTTCGTGAATGTCGCGGGCAAAGGGGTGCTCGACCTCTCAGGTTGGAATCCCGTCGGTGGGGCGTCGGTGCACGGCGGCGACTATATGATCTATCGCAGCGGCGACGCCTATCTTGGCGTATTGCAGGACGCCCCGGTCACGAGGCCGGCGCTCGCTTCGATTGATGGCGACCAGTTGCCGCATGGGTATGCCGCAAGCGCTATCCTCGACAGCGATGCGACGGCCGCCGTATTCCATGGCGAGGACCGCGAAACGCTCGTGACGGATGGATCAGGGGCAGAGGCCGTTCCCGTCCGCGTAGCCGATGTGAACGATGGCGCTGATCCCGCGGGGAGGGCGAACGGTAGCAATGAAGGAATGCCGGCGTCGGATGATGGGGATGCCTCAATCATCCAGTTTCCGGGCGAGGACCCGAGTGCCGGGCGTGGCCCACACGATCAGATATTCGTGCCTGATGGTCTGGAAGACATCGCGCCGGCCCACGATATTTCGAAGCCGGATCTCGTTCCGACTGATTTTGGCCATGGATTCTGAACGGAATTTGGCGGGCGGCACCTTGGAATGCCGTCCCGCCGATGGCGTGCGCCAGGTTATTTCGCTGAATTGACCGGCTTCGGGATCGGCGCGGCGCCGGCGGCCGGTTACTGCACGGAGGACATGTCGCCCGACCGATAGCGGGTCATCGGCGGGGATGGCTGTTGCGTTCGCGGGTTTCGGCTTCGGTAAACGGCGTGCTAGCATTGCCCTGCGGGTCATAGTCGCGGTCAATACGATTGCGGATGCGATTCTGCACGCGGTTGGCGATGCGGGTGTCGATGCGCGCGAGCGGTTTGAGGTTGGGTGCTGCCTGGTCGCGCGTCTGGCGCTGGCCGACTTCCCCGACGGCCGATTGCGCGGTTCGTCCTGCTTGCGTGCGCGTGGCCGCCGCCTGTCGCTGCCGCTCAAGCAGGTCTTGTAATTGCTGTTGCTCGTTGTTTGCCTCATTCGTTGCGTCGTTCTCGATCACGCGGGTCTGAGCGATCGCCGGCACGGGCGCGAGCGCGAGCGCCATCGACACTGCGCAAAACGGCGGGCATCGACGGGTCATGGCGACGGTTCCAGCGCGAGCTGGTCGATCTGTCCTGAAAGACCACCGACTGCATCGGACGGTCGACCGATGAGGGTCAGCATCTGGGCGGGGCAATCGTCGGGTACGGTGAAGTCACCAGTGAACCTACCATTCGCAGTGCTGGAGCTAGGCACGATGACGCGACCTAGCTCGCGTCCGTCGGCGCGACAGGTGAGGCTCCAATAGGGAAGTGCGCCCGCTGGCTGCGCGATTCCGTCGCTGTGGCCGGTCAGGCGATAGCGGCCCGGAGGCAGAAGCTCTGCCTGTTGAACCAGCGATCCGCCCATGCTGGCGGGTGCGGCGAAGGCGAACACACCTTCGTCGATTGTGGTGATCACGCCGCCGTCGTTGATCGTTACCCAGTCGAGCAGCGACGGCGTTTTGAGTCCCGCCTTGAAATCGGCATCGCGCGACCGCCGGCGATCGGCGTTGCGATGGAACGTGGTATAGTAAGACCACGCCTGCTCAAAATGTCCGCCGGCAAGCAGCGCATTTACCGTTTCGGCGCGCGCAGCCTCCGGCACGGGCACGCCGCCCTTTGCCAGGCCGGCCAACAGTGCCGCCGCCGCGCGCGGATCGGCGCTGTTCGTGGCGGCATAGATAATGAACCTCTCGGCCCATTCGGGCTTTTCCGCCAGTTTGCGGATCAATTGCATACGGATGGCCGGATCGGCGCTGGCGGAGGCGAGCACCGGGTAAAGCAATTCCGACATTTCGGGAGAAACGCGCAATACGATGTCGTAATGCATCAGCGCCTCCGCGATGCTGCCGCGCGCGACGGCATCCTCAATCCACCACAGCTGCGACAGTTTTTCGCGTCGCGACAATGTTTGGGCGTAGGTGAAGTAACGCCGGGGCGCTGCCTTGTCCCCACCCAGATCGGCGACGAGCCCGAGTGCTGCGACCGCCGGAACCGCCGTCGGATCCCGCCGTAAGGCGTCCTTTGCCAGCCTTTCGACGCGACGCCGGTCGGCGGATGTCGCCTCCGGTGCCGCGAGCGACGGGGCGAGCGACGCCGCGAGGCGCCCGGTGATCCGCCCGTCATAGGGCGCGAGCCGATGCGCCACGTCAGGTGCGTCGGATGCTATCGCCTGCGCCAGCGAAAAGGTGACGCAGTGATAGCCAAGCATTGTCGCGAGAAGGGCCAACGCAATCCGGGTCGCCCATTCCATGCGCGAACGACGCGGGAGCATGACGCGGAACGGAGGCAACCTCCTACGTGCTTTGCGTGGTGCGGCCATAGCTGTAGCCATATTCATAGCCATTGCCATAGCCGTAACCGGCCCGGCGGGCCTCGAACTTGGTCAGGACGGCCCCGATGATGCGCGCATTCGCGCTGGCGAGACGGCCAAGCGCGGTCTTGACTAGGCTTGAACGGATACCGTGCGATTCGACGGCATAGATTACGCCCTCCACTCTCGCCGCGATCAAGGGAGCATCGGCCAGCCCCATGACCGGGGGCGAATCGATCACGACATGATCGTAGCTTTGCAGCAGCCGGTCGATGAGCACCGCCAGCCGATTCCCGGTGAGCAATTCGGCCGCGTTGGGTGGGATAGGGCCAGCTGACATAGCTGTGAAACCCAAATCCGTCATCGGGAACAGCAACGATGGGATGTCGTCATCGCCAGCAAGGAAATTGCTGAGACCGCGCTCGTGCGTAACCCGGCCAAGCAGGTGCACGGAGGGCGAACGCAAGTCACCATCGACCAGGATGACCTTGCGGTCTGCGCGCGTCAACGTCGTCGCCAGCGCGAGCGCGGTGGTCGACTTACCTTCCGCCGGGCGCGTCGATGTGACCGCAAACGATCGCGGTAGGCCATGCTCCGTGGCAAAGGCGAGGTTGGTCTGCACCGCCATATAGGCGTCCACGATTTCCGATCTGCGGTCGAGCAGCGCATCGCGTGGTTCGACGTCACCACGGACTTTGGGCACGGAGCCGAGCAGCGGAAGGCCAAGCCGACGCTCGACTTCGCCGGGATCGGCGATGGCTTCATCCATCTGTTCCAGTCCGAAGGCGAGCAACGCACCAAGGCCGACGCCAGCCAGCAGCGCGACAAGAAGGTTGATCATCAACCGCGGACTGGACGGGCGCTGCGGGATGTCAGCGGTATCGACGACCGAGATATTGTTGATCCCGACCCCGCCGGCGACACCGATTTCTTTGAAGCGTTGGAGCAGGCCATCGTAGAGTGCGCGGTTGGTATCCACCTCTTGTTGATAGATATTGTACTGGATCGAGCGGCGACGATTGTCGAGAAAACTCGACTTGAGCTGATTGACCTTGGCAAGTAGCGCGGTCTCGCGATCCTTGGCCTCGCGATAGTCCGCCTGCATCGATCCCGATACACGGTTTTCCTCGCGGCCGATCGACTTGTCCAATTGGTCGATCTGCGACTGGACCGCCTTGGCCGCCGGATACTCGGGTTCGAACTGCACCATCAGGCGCTGGTACTCGGCGGCCAGTTCCGCGCGGCGTTGGCGCAGGTTGTTGATCGCGATATTGCGCAGGGCCTCGGTCGATGCGCCTGCACTCCCGGATTGGCGGAGACGGGCCTCGGCCTGGATGCGTTCCGCCGTCGTCTGGGCGAGCGCGGCATTAAGCGCGGCGAGATCGTCGGCGACAATCGGGCGTTCCGACGTTGTCCTGCCGTCCCCGCCACCTTGCGACGGCAGGTTGATGATCTGTTCGCTCGTCGCATAGCCGACAAGCTGGCGCTGGCTCTCGTCGAGTTTCTGCTTCTGCATGACGAGCTGTCGTTCGAGCAGATTGCGGCCATAGGACGTGGCTTGGATTTTCCGTTCCAGGTTGGTCTGGATGAAATTCTCGGCCCAGGCATTTGCCACCACGGCGGAGAAACCCGCATCCGGGCTGGTGAAACCGATATCGACAAGGCGCGACAGGCGCGTAGGGCTGACGGAAAGATTGCGCAGCAGGATCTCGCCGGCGACGCGCTGTCGTTCGGCCCGTCCGGCGGGAAGATATTTGCCGTTGACCTTACGAAACGCGGGCTTGTCGGATGAATATCGGAAACGTTCGTAGAAGGACGGATCATCCACGGCACGAAGTTGTGCCGCGACGCGCTCGGACAGCGCGCGTGAGCGCAACAGGCCATATTGCGTCTGATAGAATTCCTGATCGAACGCGCTGGCTTCCCGTTCGACGCCCTGGATGTCGGTAACCTTGCTCGATTCCCGCGCAATCTCGACAGACGCGACGGCCGTGTATTTGGGCGTCATCAATAATGTGAGGATCAGGCCCAACAGAACGCAGGCTGCGATGGCGCCGAGGATCACATATTTCCAGCGCAAGGCGACGCGCAGATACTGGCGAAGCAGGGGCATCCCTTCGCCTGCATAGCCCGTGTAGTTGCGAGTATTGAGTGCGCCCGTTGCGGCTGAGCCGCTCTGCAGGTCTGACGTAAGCAGGTTCATCAAATTTCCTGACGCTTTACTGCAGAACTGCGACCAGCGGCGCTGCAAGCAGCGGCGCCAGCGAGACGAAATCGCGGAACAGGCGGCGCTGGGGCGAATCGCCGACGATAATGACGTCGTTAGCGTATACGGCGGGATCGTCATACGCGCCGCGACGAATCGCGGCAATGTTGTAGAGGCCGGCCATCTTGCGCCCGTCGACGGTTCGCAGAATGACGACGTCGTCTTGCCGCGCGAACTCTGTCAGACCCTTTGCGGAAGCGACCGCGCGCATTAGCGTCATCTGGTTCGTGACCGGATAGAGCCCCGGTTCGACGACCTGCCCATCGAGCGTCACCACCTGGCTGACGGAGCTCTTGATGTTGACGGTGACTTCCGGGTTGCGGACATAGCGCCCGCGCAATGCAGCTCCGACCGCCGCGGCGAGTTCCTGTGCGGTTTTTCCCCGCGCATCGATAGTGCCGATCAGCGGCATCGCAATACGGCCGCTGGCATCGACCTGCATCTCGCGGCTGAGATCGGGCACGTTGAACACGTCGATCTGGATCGTATCGAGCGGGCCGATCAGCGCGGGGCGATCGGCCGCGGTCAGATCGTCGCGATTGGGCGCCGGTAAGCCACTGTTTGTCTCTACGACGGTCAGCCGCGGGGTCGAAACCAGCGGGTCACGACCGGCGCATGCCGACAATGTCAGCACAACCAGCAGCACAGTACAGGTTTTACGCATGCGTTTTACAGACGCTTTCTGAAGCTGGATGAAAGGCTGCACGGCTATAGATAACCGCCATCCCGCAGTAAAGCGGACGGAATTGGGTAACCAGCCGCTTTGGCGCACCCAGCATGTGAACTATCGCGTTATCATCGGGTTGCCGATACTACGCTGGCGCCGCAGCGTCTCGATATTTGCCCGCTATTCCCGCGCGGTTCGGCGAGTGCGCGCATCTTTCGGCGGCCCCATTTTTACATAAGGCGAACCCGCGCGAGAAGATCAACCCCATTGCCAGCAATGGGGCCTGTCCCTAGGCAAATGAGATATGTCCATGCGTTTCCGTCAGCGCCGGTTTGTACCCAGCCTGCCATTCGTCCTGCTGGTGATATTCCTCGGCTCGCTGCTGTTGTCTGGCGGAGCGTCCCGGGCCGATGCGCTCGGCCAGGCGCTGGCGCGCTCTGGGGCGTGGATCGTTCTGATCATCGTCGCATTGTTCGGAGCGAGAAATCCCGATGCGAAATCGCGCGCGCTGCAACCGGTCGCCGTATTTCTGGGCTGCATCGCGATTATCGCCGTCATACAACTTATCCCGCTGCCGCCGTCCTGGTGGCAACTGTTGCCGAATCGCGCGTTGCTGGCCGACGCCGCGCGCGCGACGGGAGAGGTTCAGCCTTGGCGGCCCTGGTCGATTGCGCCATCGGCCACGCTTAATGCCTTGTTCTCGCTGGTGGTTCCCCTGGCGACGCTTGTGATGGTGAACCGGCTGTGCGACCGTGAATATCAATGGCTTCCGGGGCTGGTTCTCTGCCTCATCGCGGGATCAATGCTGGCCGGTCTTGTCCAAGTCGCTGGCCTTCCCCTCGACAATCCCCTCATCAATGATGCGGCTGGCGTCGTCAGCGGCACATTTGCGAACCGAAATCATTTTGCGCTGTTCCTGGCGATCGGCTGTATCGTTGCGCCTGTCTGGGCCTTTCAGTTCGGTTCGGATGCGCCATGGCGCGGTCTGGCCGCACTCTCGCTTGTCGTGCTGTTCAGCCTAACGAATCTTGCCACCGGCTCACGTGCTGGCATCGTTCTGGCGATCGTTGGTCTGGGGGGCGGGCTTTTCCTGGTACGACGCGCGATTTTAGTGTCGCTTCGGTGGCATTCCCGATGGGTCAAAATCGCCATCTTCGGCGGAATCATTGCCGTTCTTGCTTCATTCGCAGTGGTTAGTATCGTCAGCAACCGGGCATTGTCAGTCGATCGCGCGCTGGCGCTGAATCTGGGTGATGATGTTCGATCACGAGCTTTGCCGGCGATCATGACTATGGTTCGCGAGTATTTCCCGTTTGGCGCGGGGCTGGGAACTTTCGACGCGTCTTTCCGGATACAGGAACCCATGGGGTTGCTCCGCACTACCTACCTCAATCATGCGCATGATGATTGGCTTGAACTCGTCCTCGATGCGGGGCTCCTCGGACTTGTTCTGCTTGTCGCTACTATTGCTTGGTGGTCGTTCGCCACGGCGCGGGCCTGGCGTGGTGGGGTGGGGCGGGAAGCGCTGCGGTCCCGTTTGGGCTCGGCGGTTCTTCTTCTGGTGGCGGGGGCCAGCGTGGTCGATTACCCTGCGCGCACGCCAATCATCATGTCGATCATGGTGATCGCGGCCACGTGGCTGAGCAACAGTCGAAAAGGCGATCGCGCAAGCAGTGCAAATTTGTCGAAGACTCCCCGATCCGAACCGCAAAGCCGCGCAACGTGAGCGAGATGCGCTAAAGCCCGTTCGATCCCCGGACCGGCATCCGCAATAAAAAAGGCGGCCCCGAAAGGCCGCCCTTTTCTATTTGGAAAGTCGCAAGGACTCAGGCGCTCTCGGGTTCGCCGCTGTCCTTGTCGATCACGCCGGTGGCAAAGCCGACGCCGGCGATGAAGACGATCGCCGCCACCACGCCGAGGAACGGCGAGAAGTGGCTGCTGTCCTTGGTCTTGGTCCCGGCGCGAACCGAAGCCTTCGAGGCCACCGACAGGCTCGCTGCCGGGTTGGCCGTGGCGGCAAGCGCGGGGCTCGCCATCAGCATCAGCGCCGAAGCGGCTGCGGCGATAGGTGCAATACGCATACGTAACTCCCTTTTTTGACCATTCCGCCACGACAGCGGACACACAGTCCCGGCCCCCTTGGCACAGCCAGCCGCGCCAGACAACCGGGTTTGGTTCCGTCCGTCCAATCCCACCGCGCGCTAAAGGTTCCCTTAACGGCGGCGGATTTCACGCATTTTCGTATCGGCGCGGCGGGTCGACGGGGGTCTCGGCGCCGGTCGCCAGATACCAGCGCGCATCGCCCTCCAGCCCGATCGCGGTGAGTACCCCGCTCGCATAGGCGCCGGTATCGATGCCGATGCGGTTGGGGCATTCCTCCACCGATTCCGACACCGAATGGCCGTGGACGATGACATGGCCGTGGTTGCGGCGCGAGGTGAGGAAGGTGCCGCGGATCCAGCGCAGATCGGCGTCGGATTGATCGTCGAGCGCGACGCCCGGCCGGATGCCGGCGTGCACGAAGGCATAGCCGCCCGCCACCACCATGCGCGGCAGCGCGTCGAGGAAGGCGACGTGCGCTTCGGGCACCCGTTCCAGCGCCAGCGCGCGCAGGTCGCCGAGCGATCCTTCCTCGAACTCGTCGGGGGAGATGCCATAGCTCAGCAACGTCTCGCGCCCGCCGCAGCGGATGAAGAAGCGCATCGCCTCCGACCCCTCCGAACGCAGCGCGGCGAGCATCATCTCCTCGTGATTACCCTGGAGCACGGTGACGTCGGCGTCCCCGGCGCACAGCGCGATCGCCCGTTCGACCACCCCACGCGAATCGGGGCCGCGATCGATCAGGTCGCCGAGCAGGATCAGCCGGGTCCGCGCGGCGCCGCGTGCCGCGTCGTCCTGCGCGATCCGGGCGAGCAGCTGGTCGAGCAGGTCGAGCCGGCCGTGGACATCGCCGATCGCATAGAGGCGTTCGCCATCGGGAACCGCCGGACCGGCACCGGGCGCGGGTGCCCGGAATCTACGCAACAAATTCAAAACCATCGGTCACCTTCGCGAGCGACGGGACATAGGCAGCCCGACGCCCCGGCGCAACGTCGGGCTTTGTCGGCGGCGGCGGGCGCGCTATCGGGTTCGGCGTGAAGCGATTGCGTAATGTCCTGATCGCGCGGCTGGGCGCGGCAGCCCTGCTGGTGTCGGCCGGGCAAGGCGCGGCGACGCCGGCGGCGTCGGGCGTCGCCGCCGACGATATCGATACGGTGCTGGCCGCGCTCAGAGCCGAGGACCTGCGCATGGCGACGATCAGCGAGCGGCTGGCGGTCGCCAACGCCGCGCTGTGCAGCGATCTGAAGCCGT
>Ga0182736_1000629_pt1 | contig 48730 bp, 44 predicted proteins | sample eDN5th30CKraftBY_FD_128882 | JGI IMG/M metagenome (GOLD analysis project Ga0182736, IMG submission 128882) | Enriched backyard soil microbial communities from Emeryville, California, USA - eDNA 5th pass 30_C Kraft BY (version 2) (version 2) | ecosystem: Environmental > Terrestrial > Soil >... | reverse complement strand
GGGCTGTTCTACGGCGTGCAGACCTTGCTCTCGCTTACGCCCGCGGGCGGCGGCAGCGTGCCGGCGATGACCATCGAAGACGCGCCGCGATACACGCATCGCGGCATGCACGTCGACGTCGCGCGCAACTTCCGTCAGCCCGCCACGTTGCGCCGTCTGATCGACCAGATGAGCGCATACAAGCTCAACCGGCTACACCTGCATCTCACCGACGATGAAGGCTGGCGCATCGAAATCCCCGGTCTGCCGGAGCTGACCGAAATCGGCGCGAAGCGTTGCCACGATCTCACGGAAACGCAGTGCTTGTTGCCGCAGCTCGGCTCCGGTCCCGACAATCGCTCGGGCGGCTATCTGAGCCGCGCAGAATATGTCGCGCTGCTTCGTTATGCTGCGGATCGCTTCGTCGAAATCATTCCGGAAATCGACATGCCAGGCCACGCGCGCGCCGCGGTCGTGTCGATGGAAGCGCGTTACCAGCGTCTTGCGGCGCTCGGCAACAAGGCGGCCGCGAACGCGTACCGTCTGCTCGATCCGGCCGATACATCGAACACGACGACCGTCCAGTTCTACGACCGCCGCAGCTTCCTGAATCCGTGCTCGGACGGTGCGCAGCGTTTCGCATCGAAGGTGATCGGCGAAGTCGCGTCGATGCATCGCGAAGCGGGCGCGCCGCTTTCCGTGTGGCACTTCGGCGGCGACGAGGCTAAGAACATCCTTCTCGGCGGCGGTTTCCAGCCGCTCGACGGCACCGATCCCGGCAAGGGCCGCGTGAACCTCGCGTTGCAGGACAAGCCGTGGGGACGCTCGCCGCAGTGCGCGGCGATGATCGCGTCGGGCAAGGTTGCATCCGTCGACGAACTGCCGTCGATCTTCGCGCGCCAGGTCAGCCAGATCGTGCGCGCGAACGGCATCGGCACGATGGCCGCGTGGCAGGACGGCATCAAGCACGCGAACGGTCCGCAGGATTTCGCGACGTCGAACGTGATGGTGACGATGTGGGACACCATCTTCTGGGGCGCGTCCGACACCGTGCAGACGCTCGGCAGTCAGGGCTACAAGACGGTGCTCGCGCTGCCGGATTATCTGTACTTCGACTTCCCCTATGCCTTCGATCAGCGCGAGCGCGGGTATTACTGGGGCTCGCACGCGACGGACAGCTTCAAGACGTTCTCGCTCGCGCCTGACAATCTGCCGCAGAACGCGGAGATCATGCCCGATCGCGACGGCAAACCGTTCGAAGTGACGAGCGCTGGACCGGCGCCGCGTATCGAAGGCATTCAGGGACAAGCCTGGGCGGAAGTGATGCGTACGGATCAGCAGTTCGAGTACATGGCGTATCCGCGCTTGCTTGCGCTTGCGGAACGCGCGTGGCATCGGGCCGCGTGGGAACGTCCTTACGTGCAGGGCGAGCGCTACAAGCTCGGCGACACCGACAAGGTCGACAAGGCCGCGCTCGCAGCGGACTGGGCGGGCTTCATGAGCGTGGTGCAGAACCGCGAAATGCCGAAGCTGACGCGCTCGGGCGCGGTGGTCAGGACGAAGCTGGGCGGTTGACGGCCCATGAAACGGCAAAGCCGCCCGAAGGGCGGCTTTGTTACCAACGAACAAGCAAGCGCGCTTACTTCACCACCGCCTTGTTCCGCAAGCCTTCCTCGAACGCCTGCAGCTTTTCCTGCTGCATTTGCTGCGCGATCTGCGCCTTCACCTGATCGAACGGCGGCGGGGCGACATCACGCGCATCGTCCAGACGGATGATGTGCCAGCCGAACTGCGTCTTCACCGGCTCGGACGTCATTTCGCCCTTCTTCAGCTTCTCCGCGGCCGCGCCGAATTCAGGCACGTAAGCCGAAGGCGAGGACCAGTCCAGATCGCCGCCGTTCTTGCCCGATCCCGGGTCCTTCGAATATTGCTTCGCGAGATCTTCGAAGCTCGCACCGGCCTTGATCTTCGCGATCAGATCCTTCGCCTGCGCTTCGTCCTCGACGAGAATGTGATGCAGATGCAGTTCCTTGCCGCCGCCGTTCTGCTTGACGAGCTCGTCATAGCGCGCCTTGATCTCGGCGTCGGTCGGCGTGTTCTTCTTCACGAAATCTTCGATCAGCGCGCGCAACACCACGGTCTGCTGTGCGACGGCGACCTGCGCCTTCACGTCGGGACGCGTCGCGATGCCTTCGCGCGCGGCTTCCTGCATCAGGATTTCGCGGTTGATGAGTTCCTCGCGCACCGCCTGCTGAAGCTGCGGCGAATCCTGCTGACCTTGCGCCACGAGTTGCTTCACGAGCGCATTGGCGCGCGACGTGGGAATCGGCGTGCCGTTGACGACGGCGATGTTTTGCGCAAACGCAGGAGCAGCCGCGAATGCAGCCAGCAACACCCAGACGCGGGTTTTTTTCAAAGTCATCGGAGGTTCCTAACTGAACAAACAGACGCCTTCAAAGGCGAGATTTAAGAGGCAAGGCTTAGGGTCGAACCGCGCGCGGGTTTATTCGAATTGTTCTGCGAACTCTTGCGGCGTGTAGGCCCGGATCGCGAGCGCGTGCACGCCGCGCCGCATCTCCTCGGCCAGCGCATCATACACCAGTCGATGTCGCGCCACGCGTGCCTTGCCCGCGAAGCATTCCGCGACGATCGTCACCGTGTAATGGCTGCCGGCGGCCGCGCCCGCATGGCCCGCGTGCGCGGCGCTGTCGTCGTCGATATGCACCGACTGCGGCTGCAGCGTGGCATTCAAACGCGCTTCGAGATGCGCGATCTTGTCCGCCGCCGATGCGCTCGTGAAATCGAACGATGCGCTCATTGCCCGTCCTCCTTCATGTATTTCGCAAGCCAGAAGCTTTGCGCGACGATGAACAGGACGAGACAGCCCGTCGCGCCGAAGAGCTTGAAGTTCACCCACTGATCCGTCGTGAAGTTATACGCGACGAAAAGATTGACGATGCCGAGCAGCGCGAAAAACACCGCCCAGGCGACATTCAACTGGCCCCATACGCGATGCGGCAGCACGATCTGCTTGCCCATCATCGCTTCGATGAGATTCTTTCTGAAGCCGATCTGCGCGACGATCAGCGCGAACGCGAAGAGCCAGTAGAGCGCCGTCGGCTTCCATTTGATGAAGGTATCGTTGTGCAGCACGAGCGTCGCGCCGCCGAACACGACGACCACGCCGAGACTGACCCACAGCATCGGATCGACCTTGCGATGCCGAAACGCGACCCAGGCGATCTGCACGAGCGTCGCCGCGATCGCGACCGCCGTCGCGGTATAGATGCCCCAGACCTTGAATGCGACGAAAAAGAGAATGATCGGAAACAGATCGAACAGAAATTTCATTGGCGTGCGGACGTGATGGGCATCGGATGGATGCGAGGCGCGCGAGAAAAAAGCGCCCGCGAGAAGCGGCGGGCGCCGGTACGACGAAATGGACGGGCTCGCGCTTACTTGGGTTCGAATTGTAGCGCAGCCGAGTTGATGCAATACCGCAGGCCGGTCGGCGCGGGGCCGTCCTCGAAGACGTGGCCGAGATGCGCGCCGCAGTTCTTGCACACGACTTCGATGCGAAGCATGCCATGCGAGCGGTCGGTCTTCTCCTGGATCACTTCGCCGTTGATCGGCTTGAAGTAGCTCGGCCACCCGCAGCCGGCGTCGAACTTCGTGTCCGATTCGAACAGCGGCGTGCCGCAGCACACGCAGTCATAGACGCCGCGCTCCTTGTGATCCCAGTATTTGCCCGTGAAGGGGCGCTCGGTCGCGGCGTGGCGCGTGACCTGGTACTGCATGTCGTCGAGTTCGCGGCGATACTCGGCGTCGTCCTTTTGCAGCGGATAGCTCGTCGGGGTGGCGTCGTGGCTCATCTGTCGTTCCTTTGATCTGGCCGGGAAGGCCTGGTATATGAGGGCGATCCTACGAAGAACAACTGACTTCGAGATCGCTCGCCCAGTCGGGCGGCAGGCCCGCGTAGGCTTCGTATTCGGGCTGTTCGTCGTATGGATGGCGCAGCACGTCCAGAAGACGCGCCACTTCCGAAAAATCCTTTTCCGCCGCGCGCCGAATGGCGTTTTCCGCCAGATGATTGCGCAGCACGTACTTCGGATTCACGCGATTCATCGCCGCGGCGCGCTCGGCGTCGTCGCGCGGCTCGTGGGCGAGGCGCTCGCGATACTGCGCGGCCCACGCATCGAATGCGGCGCGATCGAGGAACAGATCGCGCACGGGCGCGTCGCGGCTCGCGTCGGATTTCGAGAGCTTCGACAGGTTCCGGAACGTCAGCGTGAAGTCCGCGCGATTCGCATGCATGATTTCGAAGAGACCGTTGGCGAGCTTGTCGTCGCCTTCGCGCTCGATATCGAGGCCGAGCTTCGCGCGCATCTTCGCGACGAGCGCGGGCCCGAAGCGATCCTTGTAGCGTTCCATCACCTTTTGCGCCTCTTCGACCACGCGCTCGGCGCGGCCTTCCTCGGGCAGATTCGCGCCGAAGAGCGGCACGAGCGCCTGCGCGAGACAGAAGAGATTCCAGTACGCGACCTGCGGTTGGCGCCCATACGAATAGCGTCCTTGCGTATCCGAATGATTGCAGACGTGATGCGCGTTGAAGGCATCCATGAAGCCGAACGGACCGTAATCGATCGTGAGGCCGAGGATCGACATGTTGTCGGTATTCATCACGCCGTGGCAGAAGCCGACGCCTTGCCACTCCGCTATCAGATCGGCGGTGGAGCGCACGGCTTCGTCGAGCAGCGCGAGATACGGATCGTCGGCATCCCTGCAATGCGGATAGAACCGGTCGATGACGTGATCGGCGAGCGTCTTCAGCTCGTCGATGCGATCGTTCGAATAGAAATGCTCGAAGTGGCCGAAGCGCACGAAGCTCGGCGACACGCGCGTGACGATCGCCGCCGTTTCGACGATCTCGCGCCGCACCGGCAAGTCCGAGCCGATGACGGTGAGCGCGCGCGTCGTCGGGATGCCGAGATGATGCATCGCTTCCGAGCACAGAAACTCGCGGATCGACGACCGCAGCACCGCGCGGCCATCGCCCATGCGCGAATAGGGCGTGCGGCCCGCGCCCTTCAGTTGCACTTCGAAACGCGCGCCGTCGTGCTCGGCTTCGCCTAGCGTGAGCGCGCGGCCATCGCCCAGTTGTCCCGCCCACACGCCGAACTGATGCCCCGAATAGACGGCGGCATAGGGCAGGGCATCGGCTGGCCAGTCGCGCGTCGGATTGCCGGCGAAGAAGGCGGCGAACGCGTCTTTCTCAGGGCCGGTGGCGACTTGCGGATCGAATCCGAGCGTTTCGGCCATCTCGCGCGACATCCCGACGAGATACGGATCGGGAACGGGCGCGGCAGGAAGACGGGTGAGAAAAGCGGTGCCGAGCGCGGCGAAGGAGCCCGGCTCGCCGACCCGGATCGCGCTGGCGATTTCGTTCACGGAACGCGCGTCGGCGGGCGTCTCGTCGCGCGCCGCGCGCACGGCATTGCTTGGGGAAAACGACATGTTGAGCGCCTCTGAGTTAAACGATATTGTAATTCCGCGCCCGCGGGCCTGCAGAGCGCGGCCCGGCCATCCGATCAGCATTCGCCAGATTCGAGGACTTCGCCTATGACGTCGCCGCTCTACGGGCAGATGATGGACATACCGCTGCTCGCGTCGTCCCTGCTGTCTCATGCCTCACGCCACTTCGGCGACAACGAGATCGTGTCGCGGCGCATCGAAGGCGATATCCACCGCTACACCTACCGCGATTGCGAGAAGCGCGCGAAACAACTGGCGCAGGCGCTGACCGCGCTCGGCGTCGAGCAGGGCGAGCGCATCGGCACGCTCGCGTGGAACGGCTACAGACATCTCGAATGCTATTACGGCATCAGCGGCATGGGCGCCGTGTGCCACACGATCAACCCGCGTCTCTTTCCCGATCAGATCGCGTTCATCATCGATCATGCGGACGATTCGTATGTCTGCTTCGACATGACTTTCGGTCCGCTCGTCGAACTGATCGCGCCGCAGTGCCCGAACGTGAAGGGCTGGATCGCGCTCGGCGATGCCGCGTGCATCGCCGAACATCTGTCGAACATGAGCGTGCCGGTGATGAGCTACGAAAGCCTCATCGGCGAGCACGACGGCGACTACGCATGGCCGATGCTCGATGAGCGTCAGGCATCGTTTCTCTGCTACACGTCGGGCACGACTGGCAATCCGAAAGGCGCGCTGTATTCGCATCGCTCGACGGTGCTGCACGCGTACGGCGCGGCGTTGCCCGACGCGATGGGCGCATCGTCGAGCGATGCGATCCTTCCCGTCGTGCCGATGTTCCACGTCAACGCATGGGGCATTCCGCACGCGGGGCCGCTCGTCGGCGCGAAGCTCGTCTTTCCCGGCAAGGATCTGGACGGCAAGTCGCTCTACGAATTGATGGAAGCCGAAGGCGTCACGTATTCCGCCGGCGTGCCGACGGTGTGGATGAGCCTGCTCACGTACATGAAGCAGCAGAACGTGCGTTTCTCGACGTTGAAGCGCACGGTGATCGGCGGCTCGGCGTGTCCGCCCGCGATGCTGCGCATCTTCGAGGAAGAGTACGGCGTGCAAGTGATCCACGCGTGGGGCATGACGGAGATGTCGCCGCTCGGCACCTTGTCGCGCCTCAGTTTCAGGCAGAAGCAGCGTCCGCTCGACGAGCAGCGCCGCTCGCTGGAAAAGCAGGGCCACGCGCTCTTTGGCGTGGACATGAAAGTCGTCGGCGACGACGGCACCGAACTGCCGTGGGACGGCAAATCGTTCGGCGATCTCCATGTGCGCGGGCCGTGGGTCATCGATCGGTATTTTCGCCGGGACGATTCTCCGCTCGTCGACGGCTGGTTCCCGACCGGCGATGTCGCGACCATCGATGAAGACGGGTTCATGCAGATCACCGATCGCAGCAAGGACGTGATCAAGTCCGGCGGCGAATGGATCAGCTCCATCGATCTGGAGAACATCGCGGTGTCGCATCCGCAGGTGGCGGAAGCGGCGTGCATCGCGTGCTCGCATCCGAAGTGGACCGAGCGGCCGCTGATCGTCGCGGTGCTGAAGCCGGGCGCGACCGTCACGCGCGAGGAACTGCTCGCGCATTTCGAGGGCAAGGTCGCGAAGTGGAGGATTCCGGACGATGTCGTGTTCGCCGAGGAACTGCCGCACACCGCGACGGGCAAGCTGCAGAAAGTGCGCCTGCGCGAGCAGTTTCGCGATTACGTGTTGCCCAACGCCGCGGAGAATCCGGTCTAGCTTTTTCTTGCGTCATCGAAAGCCCCGGCTCGCGGTGCGCGCGCCGGGGCTTCGTGCATTTCTGGCGATCGACTGGCGCGAAACGCGTCGTTTGAACGATCGTGCTTTTTTGTGTATTCTGCCCCGATCGCCCACAATCGATTTCATATCCGGTCGACAGGAGACACGTTCATGGCAGTGGACTACACGATCCGCGACGGCGTCGCCGTCATTACGCTCGACAATCCGCCGGTCAACGGTCTCGGGCATTCGACCCGGCTCGGCATCGTCGAAGGTGTCGAGCGCGCGAACGACGATGCCGACGTGCGCGCCATCGTCATCATCGGCGCGGGCAAGGCGTTCTCGGGCGGCGCAGACATCACCGAATTCAACACGCCGAAAGCCACGCAGGAACCGACGCTCATGACCGTCATCGCGACGCTCGAAGCGAGCGCGAAGCCCGTCGTCGCGGCGATTCACGCCGTCGCGATGGGCGGCGGTCTGGAACTCGCGCTCGGCGCGCATTACCGCGTCGCCGTGCCCGGTGCTCAGATCGCGCTGCCGGAAGTGAAGCTCGGGCTTTTGCCGGGCGCGGGCGGCACGCAGCGTCTGCCGCGCGTGGTCGGGCTGGAAACGGCGCTGAACATGATCGTGTCGGGCGCGCCGGTGCCCTCAGAAAAGCTCGCGCAAACCGCGCTTTTCGATGAACTCGCCGACGGCGATCTGCTGGAAAGCGCGTTGTCGTTCGCGCGCCGGGCCGCCGATCGCGGCGGTCCGCATCCGAAAGTCCGCGATCGCCAGATCGAGCATCCGAACGCCGAGGGTTTCATCCAGTTCGCGCGCAACAGTGTCGCGGGAGTCGCGAAGCATTTCCCGGCGCCGCACAAGTGCATCGATGCAATCGAAAAAGGCGTGAAGGAAGGTTTCGAGCGCGGTCTCGCCTTCGAGCGCGAATGCTTTCTCGCGCTCGTGCAGACGCCCGAAAGCCGCGCGTTGCGGCATGCGTTCTTCGGCGAACGCGCGGCTGCCAAGATCGCCGATGTCCCGTCGAACACGCCCGTGAGGAAGATCGAGCGCATCGGCGTGATCGGCGCGGGCACGATGGGCGGCGGCATCGCGATGAACTTTCTCAACGCCGGCCTGCCCGTCGTGCTGCTCGAAACGAAGCAGGACGCGCTCGATCGCGGCATCGCGACGATCCGGCGCAACTACGAGGCGCAGCTCAAGAAGGGCAAGCTCACGCAGGAAAAGGTCGAAGAGCGCATGGCGCTCATCGCGCCGACGCTTGCCTTTGGCGATCTGGCCCAGGCCGATCTGATCGTCGAAGCCGTGTTCGAAGACTTGAGCGTGAAGGAACAGGTCTTCCGTCAGCTCGACGAAATCGCAAAGTCCGGCGCGATCCTCGCATCGAATACATCGACGTTGAATCTCGACACGATCGCCTCGTTCACGAAGCGTCCCGGCGACGTGATCGGCATGCACTTCTTCAGCCCCGCGAACGTGATGAAGCTGCTCGAAGTCGTGCGCGGCGCGAAGACCGAAAAGGACGTGCTCGCAACGGTCATGCAGCTCGCGAAGAAAATCAGGAAGACGGCGGTGGTGTCGGGCGTATGCGACGGCTTCATCGGCAACCGGATGATCGAGCAGTACATCCGCCAAGCGCTCTTCATGCTGGAGGAAGGCGCGCTGCCGGCGCAGATCGATCGCGCGATCGAAAACTTCGGCTTCGCGATGGGGCCGTTTCGCATGAGCGATCTCGCGGGCAACGACATCGGCTGGGCGATCAGAAAGCGGCGTTATCGGGAGCAGCCGGAGCTGCATTATTCGCGCGTCGCGGATCGTCTGTGCGAGATGGGCCGCTTCGGCCAGAAGACCGGCGCGGGCTGGTACGACTATCAGCCGGGCAAGCGCGACGCGCTGCCGTCGAACGTGGTCGATGACATGATCGTCGCGTATTCGAAGGAACGCGGCGTCGAGCGGCGCAAGATTCGCGATGAAGAGATCGTCGAGCGTCTCGTGCTTTCGCTCGTGAACGAAGGCGCGAAGATTCTCGAGGAAGGCATCGCGGGCAAGGCGTCGGACATCGACATGGTTTATCTGACGGGCTACGGCTTTCCGCTCTGGCGCGGCGGCCCGATGCTGTATGCGGACACCATCGGCCTCTACAACGTGGAACGCGCGATGCGCAAATACGCGAAGCAGGCCAACGGCAACGCGTGGCAACCCGCCGCGCGCGTCACCGAACTCGCGCAATCGAATGGACGCTTCAATGGCTGATATCAAACCTGTCGAAGACGTGTTCCTCGCCGTGGACGTGCAGTACGATTTCATGCCGGGCGGCGCGCTTGCCGTCGCACACGGCGATGAAGTCGTGCCGGTCATCAATCGGCTTGCGCGCGCGTTCTCGCATGTCGTGCTGACGCAGGACTGGCATCCGCGCTCGCATGTGTCGTTCGCGGCAAATCACGAGGGCCGCGCGCCATTCGAGACGATGACCTTGCCTTACGGCGAACAGGTGCTGTGGCCGGTGCATTGCGTGCAGGACACGCGAGGCGCGGCGCTGCATCGCGATCTGCATGTGCCGCACGCGCGGCTCGTGATTCGCAAGGGGCACCACGAACACGTCGACAGCTATTCGGCGTTTCTCGAAGCGGACCGTTCGACACCGACCGGTCTCGAAGGCTATCTGCGCAACGTCGGCGCAAGACGCGTGTGGCTCGCCGGACTGGCGACGGACTATTGCGTCGCGTGGTCCGCGCTCGATGCGCGTGCGGCGGGCTTCGACGTCATCGTGATCGAGGACGCGTGCCGCGCGATCGATCTGAACGGCTCGCTCGACCGAGCATGGAACGACATGCGCGATGCGGGCGTGCAACGCGTGAGCTCGGACGAAATTCTCAAAGCGGGGGCAACGACATGACCGATGCAGTCATCGTATCGACGGCGCGCACCGCGCTCGCCAAATCGTGGCGCGGCGCGCTCAACATGACGCACGGCGCGACGCTCGGCGGCCATGTGACGAAGGCGGTCGTCGAACGCGCGGGCATCGATCCGGCGCGCGTCGAGGACGTCATCATGGGCTGCGCGAATCCGGAAGGCGCGACGGGCGCGAACATCGCGCGGCAGATCGCGTTGCGCGCGGGCTTGCCGGTTTCCGTCCCCGGCATGACGGTGAACCGCTTCTGCTCGTCGGGCTTGCAGACGATCGCGCTTGCCGCGCAGCGCGTGATGACGGGCGAGGGCGATGTGTTCGTCGCGGGCGGCGTCGAATCGATCTCGTGCGTGCAGAACGAGCTGAACCGTCACATGCTGACCGAAGGCTGGCTCAGGCAACACAAGCCCGAAATCTACTGGTCGATGTTGCAGACCGCCGAGAACGTCGCGAAGCGCTACGAGATAGCGAAAGAGCGGCAGGACGAATACGGCGTGCGCTCGCAGCAGCGCGCGGCGGCGGCGCGGGCGGCGGGCAAGTTCGACGATGAAATCGTGCCGATCACCGTGCTTGCCGGCATCGCCGATCAAGCGACGGGGCGCATGTTCACGCAAGAAGTGACGCTCGCCGCCGACGAAGGCATCCGCGCCGATACGACGCTCGAAGGCGTGTCGAAGATTCGCACCGCGCTGCCTGGCGGCGTCATCACGGCGGGCAACGCGAGCCAGTTCTCGGATGGCGCGTCGGCGTGCGTCGTGATGAGCGCGACGCTCGCCGAGAAGGAAGGTCTCGCGCCGCTCGGCATTTTTCGCGGCTTCGCGGTCGCGGGCTGCGAGCCGGACGAAATGGGCATCGGTCCGGTGTTCGCCGTGCCGAAGCTTTTGAAGCGCGCGGGCCTGTCCGTCGACGATATCGGCTTGTGGGAGCTGAACGAAGCGTTCGCCGTGCAAGTGCTCTATTGCCGCGACCGGCTCGGCATTCCCGACGAGCGCCTGAACGTGAACGGCGGCGCGATCGCGGTCGGGCATCCGTACGGCGTGTCGGGCGCGCGCCTGACGGGTCACGCGCTCATCGAAGGCAAGCGGCGTGGCGCGAAGTTCGTCGTGGTCACGATGTGCATCGGCGGCGGACAGGGCGCGGCGGGCCTTTTCGAAATCGTGTGAGCATTTGCGGCCCGGCGATTTTTGCTACGCTTCGAGATTCGTTCGATAACAGGAGTCGCCGTGCTACGTCACATCGTCATGTGGAAGCTGAAGGAAAACGCCGAGGGCGCGAGCCGCGCCGAAAACGCGCAGAAGCTGAAGGCGAAGCTCGAAACCTGCCGCAGCATCGTGAAAGGGCAAGGGCATTTCGAAGTCGGCACCGCGCAGCCGGGTTTCGATTGCACCTATGACGTGGTGCTCGTGTCCGACTTCGACGACAAGGCGGCGCTCGAAGCGTATCAGGTGCATCCGAAACATCAGGCGCTGAAGGACTTCGTCGCGGCGATCCGCGAAGCGCGTCAATGCGTCGACTACGAAGTGTGAGCGCGATGTCCTCTTCCGATCAACCTGCAAGCAACGGCGTCGCGCTCGAGAGCCCGTTCATCGATACGCTCGGCGTCGAGCTCGTCAAGGCGCAGGACGGCGAAAGCGAAGTGCGGCTGCCGCTTCGCGACGAACACCTGAACACCTGGGGCATCGCGCACGGCGGCGTCACGATGACGATGCTCGACGCATCGCTGGCGCTCGCCGCACGCAGCGTCGCGGGCGATGGCATCGGCGTCGTCACCGTCGAGATGAAGGTCAATTTCATGCAGCCGGGGCGCGGCGAATTGCGCGGTTACGGCCGCGTGTTGCATCGCTCGACGACGATGGCTTATTGCGAAGGCGAGATTCGCGACAGCGAAGGCCACTTCGTCGCGAAGGCGCTCGGCACGTTCAAGTACATGAAGCGGCTCGCGGTCGGGCGCGACATCGTCCGGCAGAAGATGCGGTCCGATCCGAAGGCGACGCCCGGTCCGAGCGACGCCTGAACACCATTCGAGCGAAGGAGGTTCAGCATGGCAGACGCACAGATCAACCGACAAATTCTGCTCGTGTCGCGTCCGCAAGGCGAGGCGTCGGTGTCGAATTTCAGGCTCGTCGAGACGCCGCTTGCGCCGCTGAAGGACGGCGAAGTGCGCGTGCGCAATCACTATCTGTCGCTCGATCCGTACATGCGCGGCCGCATGGACGACGCGAAGTCGTACGCCGCGCCGCAACCGCTCGATGAAGTGATGATCGGCGGCACCGTGGGCGTCGTGAGCGAATCGCGCAATCCGGCGTTCAAGGCGGGCGATAGCGTCGTCGGCATGTTCGGCTGGCAGGAATACGGCACATCCGACGGCACCGGCCTGAACAAGGTCGATGCCTCGCGCGTGCCGCTTTCCGCGTATCTCGGCGCGGTCGGCATGCCGGGCGTCACGGCGTGGTACGGACTGAACCGCATCATCGAGCCGAAGGCGGGCGAGACGGTCGTCGTGTCGGCGGCGAGCGGCGCGGTGGGCAGCGTCGTCGGGCAACTGGCGAAGGCGGCGGGCTGCCGCGTGGTCGGCATCGCGGGCGGCGCGGACAAGTGCCGCTATGTCGTCGAGACGCTCGGCTTCGATGCGTGCGTCGATTACAAGGCCGGCAAGCTGCACGAAGATCTGAAAGCCGCGACGCCCGATGGCATCGACGGCTACTTCGAGAACGTCGGCGGCGACGTGCTCAATGCCGTGCTCGCGCGCATGAACGCGTTCGGGCGCATCGCCGTATGCGGGATGATCTCCGGTTACGACGGCAAGCCGACGCAATTGGACGCGCCGCGGCTGATCCTCACGCAGCGGTTGAAGCTGCAGGGCTTCATCGTCTCCGAACATCTCGATGTCTGGCCGCAGGCGCTGAAGGAACTCGGCGAGCGTGTCGCGACGAAGAAGCTGCATTTTCGCGAGAGCATCGCCGAAGGGCTCGAGAATGCGCCTGAGGCATTTCTCGGCCTCCTGCGCGGCAAGAACTTCGGCAAGCAACTGGTGAAACTCGTGTGATGGATCGCTTCGAAGGCAAGGTCGCCGTCATCACGGGCGCGGGCAGCGGATTCGGGCGCGAGTTCGCGAAGAAGGGCGCGGCGCTCGGCATGAAGCTCGTGCTCGCCGATCTCGACACCGCCGGGCTCGCCGCGACCGTCGATGCGCTACGCGCGGCGGGCGGCGACGCGATCGGCATCACGACGGACGTATCCGACGCCGCTCAGGTGCACGCGCTCGCGCAGGCATCGCTCGACACTTACGGCGGCGTGCACATGCTCTTCAACAACGCGGGCGTCGGCGCGGGCGGCTTCGTGTGGGAGAACAGCGCGAACGACTGGCAATGGGTCTTCGGCGTGAACGTGATGGGCGTCGCGAACGGCCTGCGCGCATTCGTGCCGATCATGTTCGAACAGAACGAGCCGGCGCATATCGTCAATACGGCGTCGGTGGCGGGCCTGCTCGCCGCGCCCGCGATGGGCGTCTACAACGCATCGAAGCACGCGGTCGTCGCGCTGACCGAGACGCTGCATCACGATTTGCGGCTGGCGGGCGCGTCGATGATCGGCGTGTCGCTGCTGTGTCCGGCGTTCGTGCCGACTGGCATCGCGGATGCCGAGCGCTCGCGCCCCGACGCGCTCGCCAACGACGCGCCGTACACCGCCTCGCAAAAGCTCGCGGCGCGGCAACTCACGCGGGCGGTAGAGGGCGGGAAGCTGTCGGCGCGCGACATCGCCGATTTGACGTTCGATGCGGTGCGCGAAGGGCGCTTCTATGTCATCACGCATCCGGCCATCATGCCGTCGGTGCAACTGCGGCTCGACGATATCGCGCAACTGCGCAACCCGACCGATCCGATGTCCCTGAAACGTCCGCGTTGATGTGCACGGTTCGTGGCATGATCGTGTCCCTTTGACGCTCTTTCCGCCGATGCCGCTCAATCCAAAGATCGCGCAAATTCTGGAGATGGTCGCGCGCGCGAATCGACCGCCGTATCACACGCTCACGCCGAAAGAGGCGCGCGCAGCCTACGCGATGAGCGCGCAGATTCTCGATATCGCGCCATTGCCGGTGCACGCCATCGAGGATCTGCGGATTCCCGTGCGCGATGGCGCAACGATCGGCGTGCGCGTCTATCATCCGATCGAGCCGAGCTGGGCGCAGCCTTCTCCGGGGCTTCTTTATTTTCACGGCGGCGGCTTCACCGTCGGCAGCGTGGCGACGCACGACGCGCTGTGCCGCAAGCTCGCGCACGATGCGCAATGCGCGGTCGTATCGGTCGATTACCGGCTTGCGCCGGAGCACAAGTTTCCCGTCGCCGTGACCGATGCCTTCGATGCGCTGCAATGGCTGGCGCGCGAGGCTCCGACGCTCGGCATCGATCCGGCGCGGCTCGCGGTTGGCGGCGACAGCGCGGGCGGCACGCTCGCGATCGTGTGCGCGGTGCGCGCGCGCGATGCGGGCATCGACCTGAAACTGCAATTGCTGATCTATCCGGGCACGAGCGCGTGGCAAAAGAGCGATTCCCATGCGCGCCTCGCGGACGGGTATCTGCTTTCAGGCGAAACGATTCAGTGGTTTTTCGCGCAGTATCTGCGTGATGATCGCGATCGCGACGATTGGCGTTTCGCGCCGCTCGATGCGGCGCGCGGTACGCCGGATTTCGCGGGCGTCGCGCCGGCGTGGATCGCGGCGGCGGACTACGACCCGCTACACGACGAAGACACTGCGTTCGCGGCGAAACTCGAAGACGCGCGTGTGCCGGTCACGCTCAAGCGCTACGAAGGCATGATTCACGAATTCTTCAAGATGGGCGGTTTCGTGCCGGAAGTAGCGGCGGCGCACGCGGATGCGGTGAGGGCGTTGCGGGAGGCGTTCGGGACGCTGTAGAAGCCGGCTCACCCATGATTAGAATCCGAATTATCGGCCCATGACCAGGAAAACGCCTCGCTCCTTCATCTATCTCGGCGCGCTGTTCATCTTGCTTCTCGTCGCCACATTGAATGTGTACAACCTCAATGAAGCATACGGCGACGGTCCGCCGTACTACGCGCGCACGACGAACATGGACAAGTGGACCGATCCTCTTCCCGCGCTCGTTGCGGTCGATGCCATTGCCGTCGTGCAGATCGCTGCGATCCTGTATCTCACACGAAGGAAACGCTGATCAACAGATCTCAAACGAAAAAGCCCGCTCAAACGCCCCCGGCCTCACGACGCGATGCGAGCCGTCATCGTCGCTGCGTTCCTTGATTTCCAGCGCTAACCCGAGCGCCGCCGGATTCACGCGCAAGGCCGTCGTGCTGCGCGTGCCGTAATCGGCCGTTTCGATGAACGCCGCCGACAGCACGCGCTCCCGCTCGATCGAAATCCCCGTCGATGGCAGATGTTCGTCGTTCGCGATGCGCGGGTCGCGCAACGTCTCGATGAGCACATCGAGCGACGGGCGTTCATCGGCGTGAATCAGATCGCACAGCGCCTCCCGCTGCGCGACGAGCTTCGGCCACGGCGTATTCAACAGGCTGTTCGACAAACCGTGCACGCCTGCATCGAGCAAAGCGGGCGGCGCGTCGGCACGATTGCCGTACCAGCCGAGTTCGCGCCGCAAGAAGTCGCCGCAAAGCAGATTGAACCCGTTATACCGATGCCCTTCGCGCGCCACGCCCTGCAGATAGTCGAGCGGCGCCATGCGCTCGCCCGCGAGAAAAGCGCTCACGAGCGTGCCGCGCGTCGGCGCATTCGGCTGCATGTCGCCCGGCGCGCGATAGTTGGTCAGCGCCGCGAAGCGCCCGTCGCGCGATACGCCGAGCCACGTCCCGCCGCCCGTCAGATCGCGGCCGGCGAGCACGTCTGGCGCGTCTTGCCACCAGTGCATCGGTTCGGCGTCGCGGCGAAAGAATTCATCGCGATTGGCGGAAAGCGTCAGCAATGCGCGGCCGTTTTCCTGCGACGCCGCGGGTTGCCAGTCGAAGACGATCAGACACATGCGCGCTCGACCTCAGGCGTCGGCCGGAAACGCGTAGGGCAGCGGCACGAACGTAAGCGCGGGGCCATCGGCGGAACCGACATGCACCGAGCCATTGTCAAGCGCCGCGAGCTTGATCTCGACGAGACAATCGACGCCGCCATGCTCCGCGGGCGCGACGTTGACGACGAGTCCGCACGGCTGGCCGGGATCGTCCGAATGAAAGAGCTCCGCGCCGGGCGTCGCGCTCTCGACGTGCGCGAGCGCCGTGCGCCGCTTGATCGTGCCGCGATACTGGCTGCGCGCGACGATCTCCTGCCCGGGATAGCAGCCCTTCTTGAAGTTCACCGCGCCGAGTACGTCGAAGTTGACCATTTGCGGGACGAACTGCTCGACCGTCGCGTGCGTGATGCGCGGCTCGCCCGCGTGGATGTCGAGCCAGTCCCACATCTGCTCGGGCACGCGCTTGAGTTTTTCATCGAGTTTCGCGAGTTGCGCCTCGACATCGGCTTTCGGGCCGACCCACAGGAAGCGCGGCCGATGCGCCGCGTCCGGCACGCGGATCAGCGAACCGTGCGGGCCTTCGACCTTGACGTGCACGCCGTCGGGCAGCGCATCGAAAATGCCGGAGAGCGCCGCGCGCACGTCGCCCGCGAAGCCGACGGCGGCCACTTCGGGCGTCGCGTCGGTGAGTTTCGCCTTCGCGCGCAGCACGAACATCGACAGGCGTTTCTGCACGGCCGCCTGCACGTCGTGTGCGATCAGGAGACGCACGGCGTCGGCGGTGCGCCACATCAGGAACGAGCCGAGGAGCCGGCCCTTGGCCGAGCAGTAGCCCGCGAGACGCGCGGTCGACGCGTCGAGATGCTGGACGTCGTTCGTAAGCTGACTGTGCAGGAACGAGGCGGCGTCCTCGCCCTTGACGTCGATCACGCCGAACTGGGTGAGCGGCATGTATGCGCCGGCGGTCTTGACGGAATCGAAGTCTGAAGCGGCGAGAGCGATGGTCTGGGAATTCATGAGTCGGCGGGCTGTCAATCCTATCGTTTGGGCGCGGGCCCGGGAATGCGGCTCTGGCGCAGGCGGCAAGTTATTATATTGGTCTTATCTCAAGCGTGTTTCGCATGTCCTTTCTGAAGAAATGCGTCGTGGCAGCGGTGCTCGCCGCCGTGCTCGCGGCAGCCGTCGCGGGCGGCGTGTACTGGTGGGCCAACCGGCCCATGGAATTGCCGACGCCCGAACTCGACGTCACCATCAAGCCCCACAGCAGCCTGCGCAGCGTGAGCGCCCAGTTGAATCGCGGGGGCGTGCCCGTCGAGCCCGAGCTTTTCGTGCTGATGACGCGCGTGCTCGGCCTGTCCGCGCAACTGAAATCGGGCAATTACGCATTCAAGACCGGCATCACGCCTTATGAGGTGCTGGAGAAGATCGCGCGCGGCGACGTCAACGAATATGTCGCGACCGTCATCGAAGGCTGGACGCTGCAGAAAATGCGCGGCGAGCTCGACAGCAATCCCGCGCTCAAGCACGACACCGTCGGCATGACCGACACCGACCTGCTGCGCGCGATTGGCGCGGCCGAAGTCGACAAGGCGTCCGCCGAGGGCCTGTTCTTCCCCGACACCTATCTGTTCGACAAAGGCACGAGCGATCTCGCCGTCTACAAACGCGCGTATCGGCTGATGCAGGCGCGCCTCACGGAAGCGTGGAACACGCGCGCACCGAATCTGCCTTACAAGACGCCTTATGAAGCGCTCGTGATGGCGTCCATCGTCGAGAAGGAGACGGGGCGCGCTGCGGACCGGCCGCTGGTTGCGGCGGTGTTCGCGAACCGGCTGCGCATCGGCATGCCGCTACAGACGGACCCGAGCGTGATCTACGGCTTAGGCCCGGCCTACGGCGGCAAGCTGAAGAAAAAGGACCTGCAGACGGACACTCCGTACAATACCTACACGCGCATGGGCCTGCCGCCGACGCCGATCGCGCTGCCCGGCGTGGCCGCACTGAACGCCACGCTCAATCCCGCCTCGAGCAACGCGCTGTATTTCGTGTCGCGCGGCGACGGCAGCAGCATCTTTTCCGACAATCTCGGCGACCACAACAAGGCCGTCGACAAATACATCCGGGGTCAATGAATGGCGCGCGGCAAGTTCATCACGTTCGAAGGCATCGACGGCGCGGGCAAGACCACGCATCTGGACTGGTTCCGCGAACGGCTCGAAGCCAAAGTGGAACCGGGCGGGCATCGTGTCGTCATGACGCGCGAGCCGGGCGGCACGCCGCTCGGTGAAACCCTGCGCGGCATCCTGCTGAATCAGCCGATGGACCTCGAAACCGAAGCGCTGCTCATGTTTGCCGCGCGCCGCGAGCATCTGGCGCAGGTGATCGAACCGGCGCTGTCGCGCGGCGACTGGGTGCTGTCGGACCGTTTCACCGACGCCACGTTCGCGTATCAGGGCGGCGGCCGCGGTCTGCCGCGCGACAAGCTCGAAGCGCTCGAACGCTGGGTGCAGGGAGGTTTCCAGCCCGATCTGACCGTGCTTTTCGACGTGCCGACCGACACCGCGAGCGAGCGCCGCTCGGCCGCGCGCGCGCCCGACAAGTTCGAAAGCGAATCCGAGGCGTTTTTCGAGCGCACGCGCAGCGAGTATCTGCGCCGCGCGGATGAATCGCCGCAGCGCTTTTTCATCGTCGATTCGACGCGCTCCATCGACGAGATTCGCAAAAAGCTCGAAGAAGTTATCGCAAGCGTCTGAATTCAAAAGAATCTATCGATGATCTATCCCTGGCAAACCGACGACTGGCAGCGTCTGCAGCAATTGCGCGCGCACTGGCCGCACGCGCTCCTGCTGCACGGAGAAGCGGGCATCGGCAAGCTGCAGTTCGCCCAGCATCTCGCGCAGGGTTTGCTGTGTGAGACGCCCGCCGCGAATGGCGAGCCGTGCGGGACTTGTCCGGCGTGTCACTGGTTCTCGCAAGGCAATCATCCCGATTACCGCGCGGTGCTGCCCGAAGCGCTCGCGGGCCTTGCCGCAACCGGCGACGCAGCCGACGCTCCCGCCGACAAAGCCGATGGCGAAGAAGGCAAGAAGACCCGCACGCCGAGCAAGGAAATCAAGATCGAGCAGGTGCGCGGGCTGCTGGATTTCTGTGGCGTGGGCTCGCATCGGGGCGGCTTGCGCGTCGTCGTGCTGTATCCGGCCGAGGCGCTCAACGTCGCAGCGGCGAACGCGCTCTTGAAGACGCTCGAAGAACCGCCGTCGGGCGTCGTGTTCCTGCTGGTGTCGGCGCGCGTCGACCGGCTGTTGCCGACGATCATCAGCCGCTGCCGCCAATGGCCGATGAGTGTGCCGCCGGCGAACGAAGCGAGTGCGTGGCTCGCGTCGCAAGGCGTCGACGATCCGGCGGCGCTCCTCGCGCAGGCGGGCGGCGCGCCGCTCGCTGCGCTCGCGCTGGCGAACGACGAGAACGGCGCCTTGCGCGACTTCACGCTCGCGCAACTTGCCGCCGGACCGAATTGCGATGCCTTCGCGTGCGGCGAAAACCTGCAGAAGCTGCCGGTGCCGCTCGTGCTCGGCTGGTTGCAGCGCTGGCTTTACGATCTGCTCGCGCAACGCACGGCTAGCCGTCCGCGCTATTTCCCCGCCGCGGCGAAAGCGCTCGCACGTTGCGCGCAAAGCGCCGATCCGGCCGCGCTCGCGCGCTACATGAAGACGGTCACGCGGCAGCGCGCGGTGGAAAATCATCCGCTGAACGCGCGCCTCGTGTTCGAGGAACTGTTCATGGGCTATCGCGGGATCTATACGGCCTGAGCGGCCAGAGCGGCCTGAGCGGCAGAGACCGTCGAGCCGCGCCGCAAGGAATGCACCAAGGAGCACCCGATGTTTGTCGATTCACACTGTCATATCAACTTCGAAGGGCTCGCGGACCGATTGCCCGACGTCCTCGACAAGATGCGCGCGCATTCTGTGACACATGCGCTGTGCGTGTCGGTGGATCTCGAGACGCTGCCTTCGGTGCTCGCGATCGCCGAACAGCACGAAAACGTCTATGCGTCGGTCGGAGTGCATCCCGACCACGAGGATATGCGCGAGCCGAGCGTCGCGGAACTCGTCGAGCTGGCGAAGCATCCGAAAGTTTGCGCGATCGGCGAAACCGGGCTCGACTACTATCGGCTGGAAGGGCGCAGCATCGCCGACATGGAATGGCAGCGCGAACGCTTTCGCACGCATATCCGCGCCGCGCACGCGACGGGCAAGCCGCTCATCATCCACACGCGGTCGTCGTCGGACGACACCTTGCGCATCATGCAGGAAGAGCGCGCGGACGTGCCGGGCGGCGTCATGCATTGCTTCACCGAACCGTGGGAGATCGCCGAACGGGCGCTCGCGCAGAATTTCCATATCTCGCTGTCGGGCATCGTCACGTTCAAGAAGGCAACCGATGTGCAGGACGTCGCGCGGCGCGTGCCGATCGAGCGCCTGCTCATCGAAACCGATTCGCCTTACCTCGCGCCGGTGCCGTATCGCGGCAAGCCGAATGAACCTGCGTACGTGAGTTATGTCGGACGTTTCATCGCGCAGTTGCGCGAGCAGCCGGAAGAGGCCGTCGCGCAGGCGACCACCGACAACTTCTTCCGGCTCTTCAAGATCGCGCGGCCAGTCTGAGGGCGGCCGGCCCGCGCGCAAAAAAACTGTTCCAAGGCAATTCGAAGGTCACTTATGAACACTTCCCCGATGGTTTCCACTCTGAACACGACGCGCGGTGCGCGCAAGGGCACGGCCGTGCGCGGACTCGTCGCCGGCGCGCTGCTGGCGGCCTGCGCGATCGCTCAGCCGGTCTGGGCCGCGTCCGTGGACTCGCTCATCAAGGCGGTCAAGTTCGACGACGTATCGGCGGTCAAGAAGCAGCTCGCGCAGGGCGCGGACCCGAACACCGTCGACAACACGGGCACGCCGATCCTCGTGATCGCCGCGCGCGAGAAGTCCGACAAGGTCGGCCAGTTGCTCGCCGACAACCCGAAGACCGACCTCGAAAAGCTCGATCCCGCCGGCGAAAACGCGATGATGCTTGCCGCGCTCAATGGCGACGCGACCTTCGTGAATCTGCTGATCGCCAAGGACGCCGAAGTGAACAAGAAAGGCTGGACGCCGCTGCACTACGCCGCGACCAACGGCCATGACGACATCGTGAAGATTCTGGTCGACCATTCGGCCTATATCGACGCGGGCTCGCCCAACGGCACGACGCCGCTCATGATGGCGGCGCGCGGCGGTCATCTTTCGACGGTCAAGCTGCTGCTCGACTCGGGCGCCGACCTGCGCGTGAAGAATCAGCTCGGCCTGACGGCGGTGGATTTCGCGCAGAAGTACAACGAGAAAGATGTCGCCGAAGGTCTGAAGGCGCGTCTGGACTCGATGCAACAAGGCGGCGGCGCTGCGCAAAGCGGCTCAAACGGTGCAAAATAACGGCGCGACATCAAGTCACGGGGCGAGCGCGGTCAGGCGCGGCCGCGCATCGCTCCGAACCCGTTGCTCCGACCAAGCCGCCGCTCAACATAAAAGGAAGACCATGCTGCGGGAATTCGTCCTCGCCTGTGCTCTCGCGACGCCCGTCTGTGCGTTCGCGTTTACCGGCAACGATCTGAACAAGCTCTGCACCAAAACGGATCCCAACTCACGGACCGCCTGCGCGGCCTATATCGAAGGCGCGGCGGACGGCATCTACAACACGATCGAGGCGATCGGCGGAACCTCCGGGCCGCAGGTCGGCCAGTACTTCTGCCTGCCGGCGGACGTGAAGCCGCAGCAGCTTACGGACGCGGTGCGCAAGTACATCGCCAACAATCCCGACAAGGCCGATTTCAACGCGACCACGATGGTTTCGCTCGGACTCGGCAAGGCGTTTCCCTGCAAGGCGGAACGCTGAACATCTGGTGACGCCGGAGCACTGGCGTCACGCTTGCTGAACCAAGAGGCGACGGCCGCGCCCGGACGGCCATCGCCGCTGCTGTCTGCAACCTGGCGCAATATCGCGCAGCACCACGCATCCGTGCGATGCGACCGCCGTGTCCTCCTCGCCGCTTTCACTTTCTCGAGGCTGATCCCGCGACGCTCATGCTCTCACTCGACCATTTCCTGAATCTTGCGGAACGTCCGCTCGGCACCTGGCCCGGCGCGCTCGTCGTGGCCGTCATCGCGGTGGCGTTTGCGATTGCCGCGCATCGCATCGGCGCGCGCATTCTCGTGCGCATCGCGCGTCCTTATCCGCTGATGAGCGTCGTGCTGCGCTATATCGACACGCCCGCGCTCATCCTGCTCATCATCCTCGGGCTCGGTTTCATGATCTTCGAGGCGCCCGATACGCTGCCGTTCATCGGCGTGCTGCGCGATGTCGAGACCGTCGCGCTGATCGTCGCGCTCACGTTTCTCGCGGCGCGCTCGGCGGGCGCGGTGGGCGAGGCGATCGTGCAGGCGCATCCGCTCGACACCGACGACAATCTCAACGCCCGCCGCATCCACACGCAGGCGCGCGTGCTCGCGCGCTCGGTGATGGTGGTGATCGTAATCATCGGTTTCGGCGCGGCGCTGATGGCGTTTCCGAGCGTGCGGCAGATCGGCGCGAGCCTGCTGGCGTCGGCGGGCGTCGCCGGGCTCGTCGCCGGTATCGCCGCGCGGCCGGTGCTCGGCAATCTGATCGCGGGCTTGCAGATCGCGCTGTCGCAGCCGATTCGCCTCGACGATGTCGTCGTGATTCAGGGCGAATGGGGACGCGTCGAGGAAATCACGGGCACGTACGTGTCGATCCGCATCTGGGATCAGCGGCGGCTGATCGTGCCGTTGCAGTGGTTCATCGAAAATCCGTTCACGAACTGGACGCGCAACAGTTCGCAGATCATCGGCACGGTGTTTCTGTATGTCGATTACCGGATGCCGCTCGCGCCGCTGCGCGAGGAGCTGGAGCGCATCCTCGAGCACGCGCCGGAATGGGATGGCCGTGTGCAGGTGCTGCAGGTCACCGACGCCACCGACCGCGCGATGCAACTGCGCGTGCTCGTCAGTTCGTTCGACTCGGCGCTGAATTGGGATTTGCGCTGCCGCGTCCGCGAAGGGCTCGTGAACTTCGTGCAGGCGACTTATCCGCACTATCTGCCGCGCGCGCGGGCGGATCTGTCGACCGACAAGGAAAGTCACGTCGATTTCGCGCCGCCGCTCGAAAGGGCGGGCACGGCACACGCGGCAAGCACGGCGAATACGGCCGCCGATCCGGTCGCGAGCCGCGGCGAGCCGACCGGGCCGGACCCGAGGGCGCTCGCGGCGGCGTCCACCGCGCCGGCGCCGGCAGAAAAGACCTGACGGAAACCCGCGCGGCGTTTCCGGGTCGAAAATTTCGGGTTGATGCTGAGAAAGTCACGTTAAGTCACGTTAATCACGTTCGAAGAGGAAAAGGAAAGTCTATGAGCCGTCTCGTCGTCGTATCCAACCGGGTCGCCACGCCGACCGAAACCAAGGGCTCCGCGGGCGGGCTCGCCGTCGGCGTCTTCGGCGCGCTGAAGGACAGCGGCGGCGTCTGGTTCGGCTGGAGCGGCGACGTCGTGAGCGAAACCGTCGCGAATCAGGGACCGAAACTCGAACAGGACGGCGCGGTGACCTTTGCGACCGTCGGCCTGCCGAAAAAGGACTACGACCAGTACTACCGCGGTTTCTCGAACGCGATGCTGTGGCCGGTTTTCCACTATCGCAACGATCTCGCCGTCTACGACCGGGACGAGTACGCGGGCTACCGGCGCGTGAACGCGTGGCTCGCGCACAAGCTCATCAAGCTGCTCGAACCCGGCGACATCATTTGGGTCCACGACTATCACATGATCCCGTTCGCCGAGGCGCTGCGCTCGGCGGGCATCACGAATCGCATCGGCTTCTTTTTGCACATTCCGTTTCCGTCGCCGCAGATCCTGTTGAACATTCCGCCGCACGAGGAACTGGTGAAGTCGCTGTGCTGCTATGACGTCGTCGGGTTTCAGACGGAAAGCGATCGCGTCGCGTTTCACGACTACATCGTCCGGCACGCGCACGGCACCGCGACCCCCGACGGCCACGTCGAGGCGTTCGGACGCAAGCTGCGGACGAACGTTTATCGCATCGGCGTGTTTCCCGATGAAATCGCCGAGCAGGCCGAACGCGGCGAGGCGCGTCAGGACGTGATGGACCTGAAGCAGAGCCTCGAAGGCCGTAAGCTCATCATGAGCGTGGATCGGCTCGATTACTCGAAAGGACTGGTCGAGCGCTTCCGCGCGTTCGAGCATTTTCTGGAAAAGTCGCCCGAGTGGCGCGGCAATGTCACGCTCGTGCAGATCGCGCCGCCGACGCGCTCGGACGTCGAAACCTATCAGCAGATTCGCCAGAACCTGGAGTACGAAGCGGGGCGCATCAACGGACGTTACTCCGGGCTCGATTACACGCCGATCCGCTATCTCAATCAGCGATACGACCGCTGGAAGCTGATGTCGCTGTTTCGCGAATCGCAGATCGGGCTCGTCACGCCGCTGCGCGACGGCATGAATCTCGTCGCGAAGGAATACGTCGCGGCGCAGAACCCCGACGATCCCGGCGTGCTCGTGCTTTCCCAGTTCGCCGGCGCGGCCGATGAAATGACCGGCGCGGTGATGGTCAATCCGCACGATATCGTCGGCACGAGCGAAGCGATCGGCCGCGCGCTGGCGATGCCGCTCGCCGAGCGCAAGCAGCGCTACGAGACCAACATGGCGGCGCTGCGCAAGCACGATCTGGGCGTGTGGCGCGACAACTTCCTCGCCGATCTGCGCGGCGACGCCGAACGGTAACCGTCGCCGGAAACGAATGTTTCCGTGCTGTAACAGAGCGATGAAAGTGCAAGAGACGTCCGGAACGGGCGCATCCGCACTCGATAATGGGCTTCATCGCAGCGGATGGCGGAACGATTCGTAAGGGCAAACCTCGTTGTCCGGCCTTACGATCCGCTGTCATACTCGATGCGCGCCGCGGCTGGCAAGCGATCAGCCGCACGTCGATATCCGCATGGAGACGAGAACGATGAGAATTGCCCAGATTGCTCCGCTGACCGAATCGGTGCCGCCGAAGCTCTATGGCGGGACCGAGCGTGTGGTGTCGTACCTGACCGAGGCGCTCGTCGAGCTCGGTCATGAGGTGACGCTCTTCGCCACCGGCGATTCGCAGACCAGCGCCAACCTGGAACCCGTGTGGCCGCGCGCGTTGCGGCTCGACCCGGCGATCCGCGACCGCATCGCGCCGCACATGCTGCTGATGGAACTCGTGCGCCGCCGCGCCGAAGAGTTCGATGTCCTGCACTTTCACATGGACTATTACTCGTTCTCGCTGTTCAAGCGCCAGGACACGCCGTTCGTGACGACAATGCACGGCCGGCTCGATCTGCCCGAGCAGCAGCCCGTATTCGATACGTTCAACACCGCGCCCGTAATCTCCATTTCCGACGCGCAGCGGCATCCGCTGCCGCAGGCGAAATGGGTCAGCACCGTTTATCACGGCTTGCCGGAGAAGCTCTACGTGCCGCAGCCGGTGGAGCAGAAGTATCTGGCGTTCCTCGGACGCATTTCGCCGGAAAAGCGCGTCGATACGGCCATTCGCATCGCGGGCCGATGCGGCTTGCCGATCAAGATTGCCGCCAAGGTCGATTTCGCCGACCACGAGTATTTCGAGCGCGAGATTGCGCCGCTGCTGGAGCTGCCGTATGTCGAGTACGTCGGCGAGATCAACGACAGTCAGAAAGCCGAATTCCTGTCGGGCGCGCACGCGCTCGTGTTTCCGATCGACTGGCCCGAGCCGTTCGGCCTCGTGATGATCGAGGCGATGGCGTGCGGCACGCCGGTCATCGCGTTCAATCGCGGCTCGGTGCCGGAAGTGGTGGACGAGGGCGTGTCTGGCTTCATCGTCGAGGATGAAATCGGTGCGGTGGCCGCGGTGAATCGTCTGCATACGCTGTCGCGCGAGCGCGTGCGCAATCGCTTCGAGGAGCGCTTCACGTCGCATCGCATGGCTCGGCAATATCTGGAGGCGTATCAGTCGGTCGTGCGCGCGCAGAAGCGTGCGCGCTTCAAAGTGATCGATCGCGCGACGACGACCTGACGCGCGACCCGACACGACGCGGGAAAAAACAAAAAACCGCCGTGTGGCGCGACCCGGAAGGTCGCACCACACGGCGGTTTTGCATTCGCCGCGAGGTAAAGCGCGACGCGCTCAGTACTTGATGCGCGACACCTTCGTGCCTTGCAGCGACACGTCGGCCATCAGGCCGGCGTTGGTCAGCACGATGGCCTCGACCGGTTTCGTGGCGGTGGTCGTGTCGATCACGCCGTTTGCGCCCATCTTCACCAACGCCACCGATGCATCCGCGCCCGCCGACCAGCCGTCGGAGTTGCGGAATTTGTCGAGCGCATCCTGCGTCATGAACAGGAAGATCAGCGCCTTCGACTGCGCGCCTGCCTGCAGGCCGAACGAGCCGGACGTCGTGCTGTAGTACCCGACGCTGCTGCCACCCACACGCAGCGCACCCTTGCCGTATTGCGCGCCGACGATGAAGCCGGCCTGAAGCACCGACGGGAACACCAGCACGCCGCGCGCTTTCGCGACCAGCTCGCGCGAGCCGCCGACGGTGGCATAGAGACGCTGGATCGTGCTGTCGACATCTGCGTCGATGGCGCGGCGGTCATCGGCGGCGCCCGCGGCCGCTTCGCTGCCGGCGTTCCGGTTTGCCGTGCAGCCGGCAAGCGCGAGGCCACCCATTGCCAGCACGGCCGTCGACTTGAGCATGAAGTTTCGTCTTTGCATCATTGTTCTCCATCGTGGAATTTAGGAAACCCCATAAGAGCGGGAGGGTGAGGCACGCCAAGTTATAGCACAGCAAGGTGAAACCGCGAGCCTCGGCCCATGCGCCGAAAGCCTTGTCAGGCTTGGGTCTTCAGGCTCCGCAACATTCGGGCGAACAAGCCGGACCTAGCTTACTCCGAATCCGTCCCCATAAGCGTCAGGCGCGTCGTTAAATTACACAAATCTTTCGAAGCACACATCGTCTGATACAAGGTTAGACGAAGCTTTGACCAAACCGAAATGGAAACGGCGTTTTCGCCCGAAGTGCGGCCCAAGGCGAGCAGAATTTTCGTGACGCTGCCTTTAGGTCGTACGAGAAAACCGCTGAAGGAAGTAGCAACGACCGTACCCGAGGCTCGGTCACGGATGGGTCGTCGTTTTTACTTCGGCGGAGGGCGGCGCGGGCGTGTGTTGCGGACGGCGCAGCGCGCGCCGGATGCCGCCGATCAGCACGCCGAGCACGAGCAGGAACGCTGCGGGCACGATCCAGTAGCCGACGAACGCATGCCAGAGATAATCGGCGAGCGTCGCCTTGCGATGCGCGTATTCGTTGAGCGCTTCCTGATGCTTCACCTCGGTGGCGGCGATGGCATCTTCGGGACAACCGGCTGCGCGCGCTTCTTCGGACGTGCCGTGGCAGCGCGCCGCGGCGCCGGCCGCGCGTTGGGCATCGGTCAACTCCCAGCTGGCAAGCGACTTCTGGAGATCGACGTTGTTGTACGCCATCTCCTCGCGCACTTCGTTCACCGCGACGATCAGCACCGGCACGAACCAGAACGTGATCGCCACGAGCCACCGCCTGAACCAGCGGTTCTTGTGTCTCCATGCCATCCGATGCCTCCATGCGCGGCTTTTCGCCTCGCTCGAAACGGCGGCGGCCGATGGCGTCTTTCTTGTATTTCGTAAGGGGCCGCCTTCGCGCCATCTTATGAGAAAAAGACGACGGTGCGAATCACTAGCTTGGGTGCAGTGCAATATCGGCCGGTAGGGAGCGTAAATACGCAAGGGGCGCCGCGCGCGAACGGCGCGGCGTGCAGAACGCGAACGCAGGCGAGATCAGCCCTTGTTGCTGAGGCAGCTTTTCATGAAACTCTTGCGGTCGTCGCCTTTCTTGTCGCCTGCTTGGCTGTTGCACGCCGTCATCTTCTGCTGCTGCGTCATCGGCGCGGATGCGGCAGCCGGCGCGGCGGACAGACAGCTCTTCATGAAGGCCTTGCGGTCGTCGCCTTTCTTGTCGCCCGCCTGTTTGTTGCAATCGGTCATCTTGCTTTGCTGACTGTTGGCGGCGAAGGCGACGTTCGCGCCGAGCGTCAGGCTCAGCACGGCGATGAGGGCGGTGGCTCGAATGGTCATGTGACGCTCCCTGATTTGAGTGACGGTTGTTGTTCGACGGCGCGTGTCTGTATCGGCATGTCGCCCGCGCATTATGGCAAACACAATATGAACGGTGTGCGGGATAGGGTGAAATCGGGAGTCGCGGGAACGAGGCTTGCAAACGCCTTTCGTCGCCGGCGATCCGCACGACCGATGCAGCCGACGTATGATCGTGCGATGCATGTGAATGCGAAAGGAGATCGTCCATGTCCACGCCGCTGTCGGATCATTACAAAGGCTTCGAGATCAAGGTTCAGGCATTGAGGCGCGCGAAGGATCGCGACGAGCCGGACGACAGCCCGCGACACTTCGACATAGTCGTGACGATCGCGAAGAGCGCGCACGGCGAAAGCGGCCGCTCGGTGATGTTCGGCGTGCCCGATCAGGAACCGTTCGACAGTCCGATCGACGCGACGCGCGCGGGCATCGACTACGCGCGCGACATCATCGACAACAAGGTCGAAGGGCAGTCGGTCGAAGATCTCTGAGTCTTGTCCGCAGGCAACTAAAAACGCCGTCGAGCAGCCGTTCGACGGCGTTGTCGTATGTGCTGCACTACACGTTAGCCCGATTGACCTCCGGCGCCTGTCCAACGAGAATCGACGGCGGGCAAACGTTCAAACGTGCGCGAAAGGGCGTCGAAGGCATTGGCGCGCGAGCGTCCGGCGCGTTTCGATTGGCGTTGCTCGTGTTCGCTGCATCTCGCAAGACCAACAAACCAGAATAAGCATTGGAGATCCGCATGAACCGAATCATCCGCCGACGCGTCCTCACGGCTGCCGTCGCGCTCGCCGCCTGCACCGCATTGCCGTTCGCGTCGTCATCGGCGTTCGCGCAGCCGGCGGGCAAGCCCAAGGTGGCGCTCGTCATGAAATCGCTCGCCAACGAGTTCTTCCTGACGATGGAAACCGGCGCGAAAGACTATCAGGCGCACAACGCCGGCCAGTTCGACCTGATCACCAACGGCATCAAGGACGAGACCGACACGGCGGCGCAAATCCGCATCGTCGAGCAGATGATCGTCTCGAAGGTCGATGCGCTCGTGATCGCGCCGGCTGATTCGAAGGCGCTCGTGCCGGTCATCAAGAAGGCGGCGGACGCGGGGATCATCGTCGTGAACATCGACAACCGGCTCGATCCGGACGTGCTCAAGTCGAAGGATCTGAACGTGCCGTTCGTCGGACCGGACAACAAGAAGGGCGCGCGTAAGGTCGGCGACTATCTCGCGCCGAAACTGAAGAAGGGCGATGAAGTCGCGATCATCGAAGGCGTGACGACCACGACGAATTCGCAGGCGCGCAGCGCGGGCTTCAAGGAGGCGATGGACGCCGCCGGCATGAAGGTGGTCGCGCTGCAGTCGGGCGAATGGGAAATCGACAAGGGCAACGCGGTCGCGTCGCAGATCCTGAACGCCAATCCGAACGTGAAGGCGCTCCTGTGCGACAACGACAACATGGCGATCGGCGCCGTGTCGGCGATTCGCGCGGCGGGCAAGGCGGGCAAGGTGCAGGTCGTCGGCTTCGACAACATCGGCGCGATCAAGCCGATGCTCAAGGACGGCCGCGTGCTCGCCACGGCCGACCAGTACGCGGCGAAGCAGGCGGTGTTCGGCATCGACGTGGCGTTGAAGGCGATTGCCGGCCACAAGAAGCAGTCGGAGCTTTCGCAGGTCGTGGAAACGCCGGTCGATCTCGTGACGAAGTGAGCCGGCGCGAAGCCTCAAGTTCGCGGCGGGCGTGCCGATAACACACTGACGAGCGCGAAAGGCAGACGGCGCGGGCACGCTCCGCGGCCTTTCGCGCGGGCTTCGCACAGCCGTGCTGGATCATTCCGAGGATGCACAACCGAGCCTTGAAGCGCCCCATGACCGGACCGAACGATGCGAACGTGCTGACGGTGACGGGCATCGGCAAGACCTATGTCGAGCCGGTGCTGACGGACGTATCGCTCGATCTCGTCGCGGGCGAGGTGCTCGCGCTGACCGGCGAGAACGGCGCGGGCAAGAGCACGCTGTCGAAGATCATCGGCGGGCTGACCGATCCGTCGACCGGCGCGATGACGCTCGCGGGCCAGCCCTACGCGCCGAAGAGCCGCTCGGAGGCCGAATCGCTCGGCGTGCGCATGGTGATGCAGGAGCTGAACCTGCTGCCGACGTTATCGGTGGCGGAGAATCTCTTTCTGAACCGCTTGCCGCGCAAGGGCTTCGGCTGGATCGACCGCAAGCGCCTCGCAGAAGACGCGCGTCACGCGATGGCGCAAGTCGGGCTCGACGCGATCGATCCGGATACGCTCGTCGGCGGTCTCGGCATCGGGCATCAGCAGATGGTGGAAATCGCGCGCAATCTGATCGGCGATTGCCGCGTGCTGATTCTCGACGAGCCGACCGCGATGCTCACCGCGCGCGAAGTCGATCTGCTGTTCGAGCAGGTCGAAAGGCTGAAGGCGCGCGGCGTCGCGCTCGTGTACATCTCGCACCGGCTGGAGGAATTGCGGCGCATCGCCGAGCGCGCGGCCGTGCTGCGCGACGGACGCCTCGTGCATATCGGTCCGATGGACGCGCTCACGAGCGACCGGCTCGTCACGCTGATGGTCGGACGCGAGATCGGCGAGCGCATCGATCTGGGCGAACGGCGGATCGGCGATGTCGCGCTGAAAGTGGAAGGCATGACGCGGCTGCCGGCCGTGCGCGACGTGTCGTTCGAGGTGCGCGCGGGCGAGATTTTCGGCGTGAGCGGGCTGATCGGCGCGGGCCGCACCGAGCTGATGCGGCTCATCTACGGCGCGGATCGCGCGGACGCGGGCACGGTGTCCGTCGCGCGCAAAGGGCAGGCGCTGCGGCGCGTGACGGTGCAATCGCCGTCGGATGCGGTCGAAGAAGGCATCGCGCTCATCACGGAGGATCGCAAGGGCGAGGGCCTGCTGCTCAGCCTGCCTATCGCCGCGAACGTTTCACTGGGCAACGTCGGCGCGGTGGCTCGGCACGGCGTGGTCGACGCGCGCCGGGAAGCGGCGCTCGCGCAACGGCAGATCGACGCGATGCGGATTCGCACGTCGGGGCCGGCGCAGGCCGTGTCGGAACTGTCGGGCGGCAACCAGCAGAAGGTCGTGATCGGCCGCTGGCTCGCGCGCGACTGCTCGGTGCTGCTGTTCGACGAGCCGACGCGCGGCATCGACGTCGGCGCGAAGTTCGACATCTACGGGCTGATGGGCGCGCTCGCCCGCGAAGGACGCGCGCTCGTCGTCGTGTCGAGCGACCTGCGCGAGCTGATGCTGATCTGCGACCGTATCGGCGTGATGTCGGCGGGGCGCATGACGGGCGTGTTCGAGCGCGCGAACTGGACGCAGGACGCGCTGCTCGCGGCGGCGTTCTCGGGTTACGCGAAGCGCGAGGCGATGCTGCACGAGCCCATCGCCCCGGACGCGAAAGCGCCCGAAGACAACGTGGAGCATTGAATGAGCGAAGCGAATCTGCCCGCCGATGCGCCGAAGAGCACGAAAGGCGTCGGCACGCGTCTGGGCATTTCGAATTACCTGGGTCTCGCGGGCGCGCTCGCCGCGATGATCGCGCTGTTTTCGGTGCTGAGCACGCACTTTCTGACGTACGACACGTTCAGCACGATCGCGAACCAGATTCCGGATCTCGTCGTGATGTCGGTCGGCATGACGTTCGTGCTCATCATCGCGAGCATCGATCTGTCGGTCGGCTCGGTGCTGGCGCTGGGCGCGTCGGTGGTGAGCGTGGCCGCGCTGAAATGGCACTGGCCGGCGTTTCCGGCGGCGCTGATCGGGCTCGCGGCCGCCGCGCTGACGGGCGCCGTGACCGGCCTCGTGACGGTGGCATGGCGGATTCCGTCGTTCATCGTCTCGCTCGGCGTGCTGGAAGGCGCGCGCGGGCTTGCGTATCAGATGACGAATTCGCGCACGGCGTACATCGGCGATGCGTTCGATTTTCTGTCGAATCCGATCGCGTTCGGCATCTCGCCCGCGTTCCTGATCGCGGTCGCGGTGATGATAATTGCCCATCTGGTCTTGACCCGGACGGTTTTCGGCCGATATCTCGTAGGGATCGGCACGAACGAGGAAGCCGTGCGTCTCGCGGGCGTGAATCCGCGGCCGTACAAGGTGATCGTTTTCGCGCTGATGGGCGCCTTGTCCGGACTCGCGGCGCTCTTTCAGATCTCGCGGCTCGAAGCCGCCGATCCGAACGCCGGCGCGGGGTTGGAACTGCAGGTGATCGCGGCGGTCGTGATCGGCGGAACGAGCCTGATGGGCGGGCGCGGCTCGGTCATCAGCACGTTTTTCGGCGTGTTGATCATCTCCGTGCTGGCGGCGGGACTGGCGCAGATCGGCGCGAACGAGCCGACCAAGCGCATCATTACCGGCGCGGTGATCGTGGTGGCGGTGGTGCTGGATACATACCGCAGCAGGAGAAAGCGGGTTTGATCGAAGGGCGGCGCAGGCGGGCGCTCCGGAACGGGGTGGAGCAACGGCCGGCGACGAGAGTAGGCAGCGGGCGGCAGCGGCGAACGGGGATTCATCGCCGCCGCACACAATGAAGCAGGCAGGGCGCGGGGAAAGCAGAGCGGCGCATGAAAGTGGTCGCGCCGGACGCCTTACGACCAATAAGAGCAGTTGGACCAAAGCATAGCGAAGGACGATGTATGGCGACGATCAAAGACGTGGCAGCCATTGCCGGGGTGTCGTTTACGACGGTATCCCACGTAGTGAACAATTCGCGGCCGGTTTCGGCCGACGTGCGGGCGAAAGTCGAGCGGGCGATCCGTGAGCTCGACTACGTGCCGTCGGCGGTCGCGCGCTCGCTGAAGGCGCGCTCGACGGCGACCATCGGCCTGCTCGTGCCGAACGCGACGAATCCGTATTTCGCCGAGCTCGCGCGCGGCGTCGAGGACGGCTGCGCGAAGAACGGCTATTGCGTGTTCTTCTGCAACTCCGACGACGATCCCGCGAAGCAGCGCAACTACCTGCGCGTGCTGCAGGAAAAGCGCATCGACGGGCTCGTGATTGCATCGGCGGGCGAGGACTCGGTGCTCGCGCAATGCCTCGCGGGCGCGCGCGAGCCGCTCGTGATCGTCGACCGCAATATCGAGGGGCTGCAATCGGACCTCGTGCAGATCGACCACGAAAAGGGCGCGTATCTCGCGACGCGGCATCTGCTGCAGCTCGGGCATTCGAAGATCGGCTGCATCACAGGCCCCGTCGCGACCGCCGTTTCCGCGATGCGCCTGCACGGCTTCATCCGCGCGATGGCCGAGCGCGGCATGGAAATCGCGCCGAACGCGATCCAGCAGAGCGACTTTTCCGCGACGGGCGGTTACGCGGCGGCCTCGCTCCTGCTCGACAACATGAAGCCGACGGCGATCTTCGCGTGCAACGACATGATGGGCATCGGCGCGCTGCGTGCGGCGGCGGAGCGTCACATCAACGTGCCGACGGACTGCTCGATCATCGGTTTCGACGATGTCGAGCTGTCGCGCTACACCTATCCGGCCTTGTCGACGGTGGGGCAATCGGTGCGCGCGCTCGGCGAAATGGCCGCGCAGACGCTGATCGAGCGCATCACCGGCAAGCTGACGGGCACGACGCGCCGCCGCGTGGTGCCGCCGCGCCTCGTGCGCCGCGAATCGACCGCGGTAGTGCCCGAGTCGCGCGGCGCGAAGGCGTAACGACCGCGGTGCAGTAAAGGAACCAAAGGAAACGAGATGGGCGACAGTGCCAAGACCGGCCGCGTGACCGTGGTCGGCAGCCTCAACATGGATCTCGTCGCGCGGGCGCCGCGCCTGCCGCGACCGGGGGAAACGCTCGCCGGACACGCGTTCGCGCAGATGCCGGGCGGCAAGGGCAGCAATCAGGCGGTCGCCGCGGCGCGCCTGGGCGCGCATGTCGCGATGATCGGCTGCGTCGGCGACGATACGAACGGCGCCACGCTCAGAGGCAGCCTCGAAGCGGAAGGCATCGACTGCACGGCGCTCGCGACCAGCGCCAGCGCGCCGACGGGCGTCGCGCTCATCGTCGTCGACGATGCGAGCCAGAACGCGATCGTCATCGTCGCGGGCAGCAATGCCGAAGTCACGCCCGCGCGCATCGAAGCGCAGGAGGCGCTCATCGCGCGCGCCGACGTCATCGTGTGCCAGCTCGAAACGCCGCCGGACGCCGTGCGCGCCGCGCTCGCCGCCGGCCGTCGCCTGAAGCGCACGACGATCCTGAATCCCGCGCCCGCGGCGCGCAAATTGCCGCCGGACTGGTTCCCGCTGATCGACTATCTGATTCCGAACGAACTCGAAGCCGCGACGCTCTCCGGGGTCGCCATCGAAACGCCCGACGACGCGCGCCGCGCCGCGCAGGCGCTCAAGGCGAAAGGCGCGCGCAACGTCATCGTGACGCTCGGCGCGCAAGGGGTGCTGGCTTTGCTCGACGGCGCGGACGACGAAGGCGTTCATCTGCCGTCGCCGCGCGTCGAAGCGGTCGATACGACCGCCGCCGGCGACACGTTCATCGGCGGCTTCGCGGCGGAACTCGCACGCGGCGCGGCGGCAATGCACGCAATCGCGTTCGGCCAGCGCGCGGCGGCAATCGCGGTGACGCGCGAGGGCGCGCAACCATCGATTCCGCACCGCAGCGAAATTTCAGCATAACTTTTCAATATTCATTGAAAACACGGCGCGTCTGACGCGCCGTTTTCTTTTCATACGAAACAAATTCCTCAAGTGCCGACACTTTCGCGCCGTTTACATCGATAGCGGTCGCGCGATGTCCCGCGCGCACGCTGCCACGCAACGACGACTCCGCTCGCGAGCGACATCAGGGAAAAATTCAATGAAAACAGCTTTGACGATCAAGGCGCGCCTCGGCATCTCGATGGCGTTTCTGGGGGCACTGCTCATCGCGATCGGCGCGTTGGGGCTCACCGGCATGAGCCATTCGAATCGCGCGTTTCAAGACACCTATTCGGTGCAGATGCCCGCGGCGATCGCCGTCGGCAACGCGGAAATGTATGCGGCGCGCGAGCGTCTCGTGTTCGATCGCGCGGCGCTGCTCGCCGGCACGCCGGAGGTGGCGGCCACGGTCGAGCGCGCGCGCATGATGCGCGAACGCGCGGACGGCTACTGGAAGCAATACCTGGCGCTGCCGCAAGCGCCGGAAGAAAAGCGCCTCGCCGACGCTGCTCAGGACCGGCGCCTCGCGCTGCAGGGCATCGTGGACAAGGGCGTCGCGGCGGTCTTGGCGAACGATCACGACGCCATCATCGCGAACGCCAAGGCGATGCAGGCGACGTACAACGAACTCGCCAACGCCAACGACGCGCTGCGCAAGCATCTGACCGAAGCATCCGCGAGAAGCTATGAGGAGACGCAGGACCGCTTCGGATGGTTCCGCGCGCTGAGCTTCGGCGCGATCGCGCTCGGCATCGCCGCGGCCGCGTTCGCGTGGCTGTCGCTCAGGCGCGCCATCGCGCGGCCGCTCGAAGCGGCGCTCGGTCATTTCGAATCGATCGCCGCGGGCGATCTGCGCCGCGAGGTCGCCATCACGTCGCGCGACGAAATGGGCCAGTTGCTCGAAGGTCTCGCCAAGATGCGCGCGAGCCTGCTGACGACCGTCCGCACGGTGCGCTCGGGCAGCGAATCGATCGCGTCGGCGACGCAGCAGATCGCCGCGGGCAATACCGATCTGTCGTCGCGCACGGAAGAACAGGCATCGGCGCTGCAGGAAACCGCGTCGAGCATGGAAGAGCTGACCGGCACCGTCCGCCAGAACGCCGACAACGCACGGCAGGCGAGCGCACTCGCGGCGAACGCGTCGGAAATCGCCGGCAAGGGCAGCGCGGTCGTCACGCAGGTCGTCGACACGATGCGCGAGATCAACGGCAGTTCGTCGAAGATCGCGGACATCATCACGATCATCGAGGGCATTGCGTTCCAGACCAACATTCTGGCGCTCAACGCGGCCGTCGAAGCGGCGCGCGCGGGCGAAGAAGGGCGCGGCTTCGCGGTCGTCGCGGGCGAAGTGCGCAGTCTGGCGCAACGCTCGTCGGCGGCGGCGAAGGAAATCAAGGAACTCATCGACACGTCCGTCGCGCGCGTGCAGACGGGCACGACGCTCGTCGACGAAGCCGGCCGCACGATGAGCGAGATCATCGGCGCGGTGCAGCGCGTGACCGACATCATGGGCGAGATCGCGGCGGCGTCGGAGGAACAGTCGAGCGGCATCGAGCAGGTGTCGCGCGCCGTCACGCAGATGGACGAAGTCACGCAGCAGAACGCGGCGCTCGTCGAGGAAGCGGCGGCCGCCGCGCAGTCGCTCGAAGATCAGGCCGGGCGGCTGCGGCAGGCGGTGGCGGTGTTCCAGGTCGCGGACGGCGCGGCGCTTGCTGCTGTTCCGGCAGCATCCACGATGGCGGCGAAAATTGCACCGCGCGCAACGATGCCTGCGCGCGTTGCCTTGAAGTCGGCGAAGCGCGCACCCGCCGCGCCGTCGCCCGCGCCGAAGGCGTCCGCCACGACGGAGGCAAGCGGCGACTGGGAGACGTTCTGAGCGCGACAGACGGCGCTTAAGGCCCGAATGCGCGCGAGTGCACACGCGCGCGACCAACGTCGATCCGGTAACCCGTACACTGGTGGGTGCCTCACCGCTCACACGAGGATATCGACATGACCGGATCGACACTCGCCGCGAAGCTCGCGGACGCCCGCCGCCGGCATCAGCTGATCGACACGCTGGCGCCGGCCGACATACCTGCGGATGCGCCCACCGCCTACGCGATCCAGCACGAGATGCTGAGAGAGTCGGATGCGCGCATCGGCGCCTGGAAGATCGGCGCGCGCGCCCCCGACGCGCTCGCCACGGGCGCGCCCATCGACGCCGCGCTCGTCCATGTTTCACCCGCGCGCCTACCTTTTCAATCGTTTTTCCGCGTGCTCGTGGAACTCGAAGTCGCGTTCCGCTTTTCCTATGCGCTGCCCGCGCGACCCGACCCTTACACACGCGAGGAAGTGTTCGACGCGATCGGCGGCATCGCGGTCGCGCTCGAAGTCGTCGACAGCCGTTTCGCTCAATGGCCCAATCTCGATCCGCTGGCCCAGCTCGCGGATTCGCAGAACAACGGCGCGCTCGTCGTATCGGGCATGGAACCTTACGACGTCGTCGCGCCGGGCTTCGACTTTCTGACGCCGCGACTGGAATTCACCCTCGACGGCGTGTCGATCGCACCGGCCGCGCTCGGCAATCCCGCGGGCGATCCGCGCGAATTGCTGCCGTGGCTCGTCAACCATTGTTCTCGCATGGGTTTGACGGTCGAGCCGTTCTGGACCATTACAACAGGTTCCTATACGGGCGCGTATCGCGTCGATGGACCGGGCATGCTGCATGGTGCGATCGATCGCATCGGCGAACTGGAATTGGTGCTCGCTTGATGTTCGGATGCGCCGCACCGGGAACGATTATTGATGATGTCGCACGCGCATCGTCTTTATCGGATGCGTGCATCTCTTGAGCGCTTGTCCACGTAACCAAGGATGTGAGGCGCACGTCGCATTGGCGGACGGAAGCAGTAGATAAGTAGCGAAGAGCGCGGGGAAGCGAACAGGCAGGGACCATGTCGCGCAAGAGGATAGCGACATTGGGATGAACATTGTAGGTGAACGAAAATAGCGCACCAAGCTAGGAATTCTTCGAAGCAAATGAACAACGCAAGTGCGTGAAAAAAAATTCGAAAGGGTTTAGGATGATTTCAAGCGATGTCGTTTCGATTACGCGCGTTGCGCACGGCATAGCTTTCTGACTTCGGCGAGGAGGTAGCATGGATATCTACAGCAGTTTCGCGACGCGCTTCGAAAAAACTCGCGAGGAGGAATTCTCGCTCGAAGAGTATCTCGCGCTCTGCAAAGAAGATCCTGCCACATATGCAACAGCGGGCGAACGCATGTTGACGGCCATCGGGGAACCGGAGATGGTCGACACTCGGCTCGACCCGCGTTTATCGCGTGTGTTTGCAAACAAGGTCATCAAGGTGTATCCGGCATTCCGCGAGTTCTACGGAATGGAGGAAGTGATCGAGAACGTCGTGTCCTACTTCCGGCACGCGGCGCAGGGTCTCGAAGAGAAGAAGCAGATCCTTTATCTGCTGGGTCCGGTGGGCGGCGGCAAGTCGTCGATCGCCGAACGACTCAAGCAGCTCATGGAGCGTGTGCCGTTCTATTCGCTGAAGGGCTCGCCCGTCAACGAATCGCCACTCGGCCTTTTCGATTACGACGAAGACGGTCCGGTGCTCGAAGAGCAATACGGCATTCCGCGCCGCTATCTCAAGAGCATTCTCTCGCCGTGGGCGGTGAAGCGCCTGCACGAGTACAACGGCGACATCCGCAAATTCCGCGTCGTGCGCCGCTATCCGTCGATTCTTCGTCAGATCGGCATTGCGAAGACCGAGCCTGGTGACGAGAACAATCAGGACATCTCGTCGCTCGTCGGCAAGGTGGACATCCGCAAGCTCGAAACGTATTCGCAGGACGACGCCGATGCCTACAGCTATTCCGGCGGCCTGTGCCTCGCCAATCAGGGCTTGCTGGAATTCGTCGAGATGTTCAAGGCGCCAATCAAGGTGCTGCACCCGCTGCTGACCGCGACCCAGGAAGGCAACTTCAAGGGCACGGAAGGCTTCGGCGCGATTCCGTTCGACGGCGTCATCCTCGCGCACTCGAACGAGTCTGAGTGGAAGGCGTTCCGCAACAACAAGAACAACGAAGCACTGCTCGATCGTATCTTCGTCGTGAAGGTGCCGTACTGCCTGCGCTACGGCGAAGAGATCAAGATCTACGAGAAGCTGCTGCGCAATTCGTCCCTCGCCGAGGCGGTCTGCGCACCGGGCACGCTCAAGATGATGGCGCAGATGGCCGTGCTCACGCGTCTGCACGAACCGGAGAACTCGAGCCTCTTCTCGAAGATGCAGGTCTACGACGGTGAGAACCTGAAGGACACGGACCCGAAAGCGAAGTCGTATCAGGAGTATCGCGATTACGCGGGTGTCGATGAAGGCATGACGGGTGTGTCCACGCGTTTCGCGTTCAAGATCCTGTCGCGTGTCTTCAACTTCGATTCGAGCGAGGTCGCGGCGAATCCGGTGCATCTCATGTACGTGCTCGAACAGCAGATCGAGCGCGAGCAGTTCCCGCCGGAAACGGAGCAGAAGTATCTGTCGTTCATCAAGGACGTGCTCGCTTCGCGCTATGCCGAGTTCATCGGCAAGGAGATTCAGACCGCTTATCTGGAGTCGTATTCGGAGTATGGACAAAACATCTTCGACCGCTATGTGACGTATGCGGACTTCTGGATTCAGGATCAGGAGTTCCGCGATCACGACACCGGCGAGAGTTTCGACCGCGCGGCATTGAACGCCGAGCTGGAGAAGATCGAGAAGCCCGCGGGCATCAGCAACCCGAAGGACTTCCGCAACGAGATCGTGAACTTCGTGTTGCGCGCTCGTGCGGCCAATGGCGGCAAGAACCCCGCGTGGATCAGCTATGAGAAGCTGCGTGTGGTGATCGAGAAGAAGATGTTCTCCAACACCGAAGAACTTCTGCCGGTGATTTCGTTCAACGCGAAAGGATCGGCCGAAGAGCAACGCAAGCACGAAGACTTCGTCAATCGCATGGTCGCCAAGGGTTATACGCCGAAGCAGGTCCGGCTCCTGTGCGACTGGTATCTGCGCGTGCGCAAGTCGTCGTGATGTAAGCAAGGCAAGACGGGAGCCGGCGCTCGAAGCGCCTGGCTCCGGTCCCGCGCAAAGCGATAGTCAGGAAGTCCCGGCGGTCCGGGCGCGTGGATTGCAACCGGACCGCACAGTGGACAGTTTGCGAGACGAAAGACGCTGCGATCAGTCGAAGCTTCGCGCAGCGCCTCACAACCTCGCCAATAACGCGGGAGACTGGATGTGCTGCACCAAATCATCGACCGCAGGTTAGCCGGCAAGAACAAGAGCATCGCCAATCGCGAGCGCTTCCTGCGACGCGTCAAGAGTTACATTCGCCGCGCCGTTTCCGACGCGGTGCGCGATCGCAGCATCAAAGACATTCAAAGCACTCAGAGCATCACCATTCCCAAGAAGGACATCTCCGAGCCCTCGTTCCGTCACGGACCGGGCGGCAAGCGCGAGTACGTTCATCCGGGCAATGCGGATTACATTCGCGGCGACAAGATTCCGCGCCCGCCGGGCGGCGCGGGCGGCGGCGGCAAGAGCGCGAGCAACGAAGGCGAAGGGCAGGACGACTTCGTTTTCGAGCTCTCGCGCGAAGAGTTCATGCAGTACTTCTTCGACGATCTCGAACTGCCGCGCCTCGTCAAGACGCAACTGCTCGCCGTGCCAACGTGGAAGAACGTGCGCGCGGGCTGGGCGGCGGAAGGCACGCCGAACAATATCGACGTGGTGAGATCGCTGCGCTCCGCGCTCGGACGGCGCATCGCGCTCGGCTGGCCGCTTGCATCGCAACTGCGTGAGATGGAGCGCCAGCTCGAACAGCTGAAGGAAGAGAACGGCGATCCGGAAGACATCGCCCGGCTCGAAGCGGATATTGTCATCATGCAGGGCCGGATCACGCGCATTCCGTTCATCGATCCGTTCGACCTGCGCTACATCAATCGCGTGAAGCAGCCGACGCCGTCGAGCAAGGCCGTGATGTTCTGCCTGATGGACGTCTCCGGTTCGATGGACGAGCAACGCAAGGATTTGTCCAAGCGCTTCTTCATCCTTTTGTATCTGTTCCTGCAGCGGAACTACGAGAAGATCGAAGTCGTGTTCATCCGGCACCATACGCGCGCGGAAGAAGTGGACGAAGACACGTTCTTCCATTCGACGGAAAGCGGCGGCACGGTTGTGTCGAGCGCGCTCGAACTCATGAAGAAGATCATGGACGAGCGTTATTCGCCGACTGAATGGAACATTTACGGCGCGCAGGCATCGGACGGCGACAACTGGACGGACGACTCGCCCAAGTGCCGCAAGCTGCTCGCGGAAGACATCCTGCCGAAGGTCCGGTATTTTGCCTATATTCAAGTTGCGCCGGAGGAGCAGAATCTCTGGTTGGAGTATGCTCAGCTTGCGATGGGCGCGCCTGAACTCGCCATGAAGAAGGTCGATTCGGCGGCGGACATCTATCCGGTGTTCCGCGAGCTGTTCGAAAAGCAGCAGGCGGCCGCATGACGACGCGGCATTTGCACAACGAGACGCGTGGGTATCAGCTGGAAGGCACGGACGATCGTGTGGATTCCCAGCTCGAATCAGAGGCCAGGCAACGCAAGGCGTCCGCGAAAGCAGACGGCGCGCACGAGGAAGGCAGAATGAATGTATCGGAGAAGCGGCGACCGCTGCCGTGCCCGTCGGACTGGAGCGTCGAACTGATCGAGGAGTACGACGCCGAGATATCGCGCGTCGCGAACCGTTATGGTCTCGACACCTATCCGATCCAACTGGAAATCATCAGCTCCGAGCAGATGATGGATGCGTATGCGTCCGTCGGCATGCCGGTGAATTATCGCCACTGGTCGTTCGGCAAGCACTTTCTTGCGACCGAGAAAGGCTATCGGCGCGGGCAGATGGGCCTCGCGTATGAGATCGTTATCAACTCGAATCCCTGCATCGCGTATCTCATGGAAGAGAACACCATGACGATGCAGGCACTCGTGATTGCGCACGCCGCGTACGGGCACAACTCCTTTTTCAAGGGCAATTATCTTTTCCGCCTGTGGACGGACGCGCACGCGATCATCGATTACCTCGTCTATGCGAAGAATTACATCGCGGAGTGCGAGGAGCGTTACGGGCTGGATCGCGTCGAGGAACTGCTCGATTCGTGCCACGCGCTGATGAATTACGGCGTCGATCGCTACAAGCGGCCGCAGAAACTGTCGCTGGCGAAGGAAGCGGCGATGCGCCGCGAGCGCGAAGCGTATCTGCAATCGCAGGTCAACGAACTGTGGCGCACGCTGCCCAAGGGCAAGGAGCCGTCGCCCGAGGAAACCGAGAGCCGGTATCCGCCGGAGCCGCAGGAGAATCTGCTGTATTTCGCGGAGAAGAATGCGCCGTTGCTTGAGCCGTGGGAGCGGGAAGTGATCCGCATCGTGCGCAAGATCGGGCAATATTTTTATCCGCAGCGGCAGACGCAAGTCATGAACGAAGGCTGGGCCACGTTCTGGCATTACACATTGCTGAACACGCTTTATAACGAAGGCCGTCTCGAAGACAGCTTCATGATGGAGTTTCTGCATTCGCATTCGAATGTGGTGTATCAGCCGCCGGTGACGAAGCCGTATTACAGCGGCATCAATCCGTACGCGCTCGGCTTTTCGATGATGAGCGACATTCGCCGCATCTGCGAAAACCCGACGGACGAGGATCGCGAATGGTTCCCGGAACTCGCGGGAAGCGACTGGCTGGAATCGCTGCATTATGCGATGCGCAATTTCAAGGACGAGAGCTTTATCGCGCAGTATCTGTCGCCGCATCTGATCCGGGAAATGCGTCTGTTCTCGATTCTCGATGACGATATGCGCGATGCGCTGGAAGTGTCGGCCATTCATGACGATAGCGGATATCGTTACGTGCGTCAGGCGCTGTCGCGGCAATACGATATTCATCATCGGGAGCCGAACATTCAGGTTTATTCGGTGAACACGCGTGGGGATCGCAGCCTGACGCTGCGGCATTTCATGACGGATAACCGCCATCTCGCGAACGATAGCGACGAAGTGCTCAAGCACATGGCGCGCTTGTGGCAATTCGACGTTTATCTGGAAAGCGTCGATGAAAACGGAACGGTGAGGAAGCGGTTCGAATGCCGGTATACGGCGCCGAGTACGCGCTGACATCACCTCCGACAGTTATCTGAACAACGCGCGCCGTCTTGAAAGGACGGCGCGTTTTTTTTTGCTCAGACGCGTCGCTTCGCATGGATCGCAGTCAGCCACGAATTAAGAGGATTCGTCTAAACAATCTGAGCTACATGACTGAGAATTGTCCGCAGGAGGATCGAACCATGGCGGACAATTCAGCACCCAGTTTTGATAAATGGCGCGACGGAATAAGTGCAGCGGTTGGGGATGATAGATGGAACAGTTGGGACAATGAAGTTCAACTGGCGGTCAGCGAATTCAATCATCACCTGATCGGAAACGCGGGATATCGACCGCTCGATTGGCGGATCATCAAGGCAATGACATGGGTCGAATCCGGCGCCAACAGTTCCGAATGGAAAAAGAAGCCGATGCAAATAGGTGTAGCAGGAGATCCGGGGCTGTCAGCGCTGCTCTCTGCCAAGGAAGGTGGAGACTTGATTCTGCCGCCAGCATGGAAGTCCCGCCTCACGGTCGCGTCGGTCAGAGCAGACCCCCTTCATAACATTCGGGCGGGAGTGGGTTATCTGCTCATGCGTTCGGCAAGATTCGAGTACCGAAGTGTGCTGGACGGCGATTCCAGAACGTTCGATGTAACCGTCAAGGCTGGCGATAGCCTCGAAAAGATCGCAAAGGCGCAGGGGAGTACGGTCGATGTGCTCAAAAGCCTGAATCCGGCAGCGAATATCCTGCGCTCGGGTCAAATCTTAAAGTGCCGAAAGGCATCGATCGGACAAGTCATCACTGGCTGGCGACCGATAAACTCAGCCATGATTGCGAATCGCTATAACGGCGGTGGGGACAGCGAGTACGCAAAAAAATTCGACTACGTCTGGACCATTATTGCGCGATGAAGAATGAGAAGGCCATGAGTACGTTAAGGCGCGTCGGCGTGAGTCTAATAGCCTGCTTTCCATTTTTCGGTCATGCAAATTCAGTGTTGAGCGAAAAGGAACTACGCGCACAATGCAGTTCACTCCACTTTTCGCAGGTGCACGTGCGCGCGTGCCTGGAGGAAAAAGCAAATCAGAGCGAACGCGATTTGAAACAGGCCGAACAGAATGCTATCAGCGCGCTCGCGCAGTGGGATGAAGACGACAGATTCAGCCGCGCGGCCCGAGCGGGTCTCTCAACGTCGAATAAGTCGTTCACCCAGTATCGTGAGGCTCAATGCAAATTCTCAGCGTCACTCAATGGTGGGGCCGCAGGGAATTCTCACGAGATCAGGCGACTCGCGTGCATCGCAGAACTCAACAGCAAACGCGCAGAACAACTGCGCAGCGCAGCGTCGGAACTACCTTCGAAGTAACCGGGGTGAGTGGCATGGCAGCGCGCCAATGCTGCGAGACCACCACTACGCGCCGCAATTCAGATCGCCTTCAACTTGATAACCAGCGTGCGTTTCCCTCGTTCGATAGTCACCTCGCCGGTCGCGGCCGCGTTCAACAGTTCGAGCAGACGGACGAACTTAAGCGTCGCAACCGACGTCCGCTCAACCATGACGACCCGATCGCCAATCTCGATGCCGCTTGCGGCCAATCTGCCGTCCGGTGCGAGTGGGGCGACCCTGTAGCGATCGCCAGCGCGCTGCAGGCCAGCGCCGATAATAGAGGGCGTGCTGTCTTTGGGCGTATCGGGAAGATCGAAGCAGAACCGGTAGTGACGGAAATCCATTTCGAAGCGGTCCATCTTTTCCAGCAAGCCCTGGCCGATACGAGGCGTTGGTGAGCCTGCCAGCACCGTGAGTTTCGGTAGCGCCTTCTGACCGATGGCGAATCCGGCGATCAAACCCTGCTGATTCGGCGTGAATCGATCGGTCGCATCGTAGGAAAAGGTCGTATTGATGCGCTCGAACCATTGCGCTTCCGCGATCGCATCGAACGTTTCCTGTGGCAGCGCGACATCCCCGTTGTCGCCCGTATCGAGCAGGAACGGCAAAGATTCGTCCCTGAGACGCAGTTCGATGAGCGGCGTTCGCTGCGCGGCATCCAGCGTCATGAACGCGCACTGCTGCCATGCATGCGCAGGTGCTTCGCCGGCATACGCGGAGAGCCGCCCGGCAACATGATCGGCTCGCCATGTCAGATTGCGCATCGACTCCATCCCGATGATGCCGTCGAAAGGCCTCTCATCGACGGAAGAAAGGCGCGCCATGTCACCGATGAGCACCGGTCCGCCCGCCGCCATCGACCAACCGTCGAGACGGATCGCCGGACTCGTACCGAACTCCATACGCATCGTGTCGCTGGCCGTCGCGGTCGTGACGGCGCGGTCGCCAACGGGCTCCGATAGCAGGCCGTTCCTGAGGAAAACCGCTTCGGCGGCCGGCGTCATCTGGACGGCGGCCAGCCGACCGCGCCTATCGAGTACGTTCAGGGTCGCACCTGTATCCAGAAGGACCCGCACTGATTTGCCGTCCGCGCTGCGCGCCTCGAGGAGCCAGTGGCCGTCACGCTTGAGGGGAACCGAAAGCACCGGAACGTCGTCGGCCGCGGCGGGCATGTCGTCGTGCCTGCGGTTGCAACCGGCGAGCACCGCGCAAAGTAAAAAGCCAGTTGCCGTTGCTCGAAGTTTTGCGAGTCCGGGATCGGTTGTCATGCGGTACTGCCGGATGGTGGTTCGAAACCGCCACCATACAGACAGCCTACACGCCAAGACACATCTTCTTGATGATTCGTTACAGACGAGCAGGCCACGACACCAGGCAGACCAACGCGCGTCACTCGCCCCGGCCGCTCACCCCATCCTGCGAAAACAAATCCCAGCTCGCCATGAACAGCGCCGCGACGAGCGGCCCGATCACGAACCCGTTGATGCCGAAAAGCGCCATCCCGCCGAGCGTCGAAATGAGCACGACCCAGTCCGGCATTTTCGTATCCTTGCCGACGAGAATCGGTCGCAGTACGTTATCGACGAGCCCGATCACCACGACGCAGAACGCGACCAGAATCAGCCCCTTGACGATTTGCCCCGTCATGAAAAAGTAGAGCGCGGCGGGCGCCCACACGATTGCCGCGCCGACCGCGGGCAGCAGCGACAAAAACGCCATCAGCACGCCCCACAAAAGCGAACCGCCGATGCCGAGAATCCAGAAAATCAGCCCGCCGAGAAGACCCTGCACGGCCGCAACCGCGATGTTCCCCTTGACCGTCGCGCGCACCACGGTCGTGAACTTCGCGATCAGATGCTGCTTCGGCTCGGGATCGAGCGGAATCGCGCGCCGGATGCGCCGTCCGATTTCGCCGCCATCGCGCAGTAGAAAAAACACCAGATAAAGCATCACGCCGAAGCTCACCACGAACTGGAACGTGTTCTGCCCGATCGACAGCGCCTGCGTCGCGGCGAACTGGCTGATCTGCGACGCGCCTTCCATCAGCTTGCGCTGCACGCCGGGAATGTCGTCGAGTCCATAACGGCCGAGCAGTTGCTGCACCGACGCCGGCAACGCGTGCAGCACATGCTGGAAGTAAAGCCCGAAATTCAGCTCGCCGCTCTTGATCCGCGCGTAGACGAGGGCGATTTCCTGCACGAGCGTCACCGCGACGATCGCGAGCGGAATGATGACGATGAGAATCGCGGCGGCCAGCGTCGTCAGCGCGGCGAGGTTTCGACGCTTGCCGAAGCGCGCGGCGAGGTAACGCTGCATCGGCTGAAACAGGATCGCGAGAATCGCACCCCAGAAGATGGCGCCAAAAAACGGCAGCAGCACCCAGGCGAGCGCGAGCGTCACGACGCACAGCAGGATATGGAAGAAATTCTGATTGACGTTGTGGTTATTCATTAGCGGCCAGGAAACAAACAAAAGGGCGAAGAGCGGGGCGTTCGCGCTAGGGTTCGAGCAAGAATTCGTCCAAGGGTTCGCCGCGAACCGGCCGATTGTTCGGTCACTGCTGGAGCCGAACCGCTCGCGTCGACTAAAATCCGGCTTCCAATCCTTGCGGATCGCTTTCCTGGAACACGGCGAGCAGGCGCGCGCGAACGAGCCGATCGTTCGTACGCGGCGTTTATCCGCTCAACGCATCGAACAATGAATCCAGGCGTCGTCTACGCATTCGCGGCCTTTGCCATCTGGGGCCTTTTTCCGATTTACTTCAAGGCCTTGCATTCGATCGGCGCGGTCGAGATGCTCGCGCATCGCATGGCGTGGTCGATGGCATTCCTGCTGATCGTCATGACCGTGCGGCGTCAATGGAAGTGGCTCGGCCCCGTCCTGCGCGACAAGCGTCTGCTTGCGCGTTTCGCCGCGAGCGCCGTGCTGCTGTCGGCGAACTGGGGCATCTATATCTGGGCGGTGAACGACGGGCGCATCGTCGAGGCGAGTCTCGGCTACTTCATCAACCCGCTCGTCAACGTGCTGTTCGGGATGGCGTTCCTGCACGAGCGGCTGCGGCCGGTGCAGTGGCTCGCGGTGACGATCGCCGCGGCAGGCGTCGCGTGGCTGACGTGGGTGAACGGCGCGCCGCCGTGGATCAGTCTCGCGCTCGCGCTGACCTTCGGCGGCTACGGGCTGTTGCGCAAGACCGCATCGCTCGGCGCGCTCGAAGGACTCACGCTCGAAACGATGCTGTTGTGTCCCGTCGCGCTGCTGTATCTCTTTTTTCTGAATTCGCACGGCGGCAGCGGCTTCGAACATGCCTCGCTCAGCGTGAAACTGCTGCTTGCGGCGGCGGGGCCCGTGACCGCGGTGCCGCTGCTGCTGTTCGCGGCAGGCGCGCGGCGCATTCCGCTATCGATGCTCGGGCTCATCCAGTACATCACGCCGTCGCTGCAATTGCTGATCGGCGTCGTGATCTATCACGAGTTCTTCGGGCACGATCAGGTGATCGGCTATGGCGCCATCTGGACCGCGCTCGCGATCTACTCGCTCGAAGGCGTGGTTCGCGCCCGCGCGGCCCGCGTCTGAACGATCAGCGCAACGCGTCGCCGAAGCGGTATTCGACCGTCGCTTCATCGAGCTTCGCCTTGATGTCGGGATCGATCGGCTGATCGACGGCCGCGAGCGTCTCGTTCAGCTGATCGGGCCGGCTCGCGCCGATGATCGCCGACGTCACCGCCGGATTCGCCAGCACCCACGCGAGCGCCGTGCTCGCGAGCGAGCGTCCGGTCGGCGCAACGATTCCGTTGATCGCTTCGATGGTGTGAAATTCGCGCTCGTGCCAGTAGCGCTGCGTATACATCGCGCCTGCCTTGCCGACCGCGCCGGTGAAGCGTCCGTCGCTCGGGGCGGCGTCGTAGCGGTGCTTGCCCGTCAGCAGTCCGCCGGCGAGCGGGTTGTAGGGAATGACGGCGAGTCCTTCCTCGGTCGCGAGCGGCAGCAATTCGCGCTCGATCTGGCGAAAGAGCAGGTTGTAGCGCGGCTGCACGGAGACGAAACGCGCGGCGCGCAGCACATCCGAGCGGCCGAGCGCGCGCGCCAGCCG
>Ga0182736_1000628_pt1 | contig 48780 bp, 46 predicted proteins | sample eDN5th30CKraftBY_FD_128882 | JGI IMG/M metagenome (GOLD analysis project Ga0182736, IMG submission 128882) | Enriched backyard soil microbial communities from Emeryville, California, USA - eDNA 5th pass 30_C Kraft BY (version 2) (version 2) | ecosystem: Environmental > Terrestrial > Soil >... | reverse complement strand
GTGCCTTTCCGGTCGACGCCGAGAATGCCGATATGGCCGGCATGGTGATGCCCGCAGGCATTGATGCAGCCGGAGATCTTGATCTTCAGCTCGCCGAGTTCGCGGGCATTGCCGCGCTCGGTGAAGCGGGACTGGATCTTCTGCGCGATCGGGATGGAACGCGCATTGGCGAGGCTGCAATAATCCAGGCCGGGGCAGGCGATGATGTCCGTCACCAGATCAAGATTGGCCTCGGCAAGGCCCGCGCCGGCCAGCTTCTGCCACACAGTATAGAGATCGGCCTTACGGACATGCGGCAGAACGAGATTCTGCGCATGGGTGGTGCGCAGATCGTCGAAGCTATATTGCTCGGCGAGATCAGCGATCAGGTCGATCTGGTCCGCCGTCGCATCGCCGGAAATGCCGGGTGTCGGCTTCAGGCTGATATTGACGATGGCATAGCCCGGCGCCTTGTGCGCGGCGACATTCTGGTCGACCCACAGGGCGAAATCCGGGTCGCTGCGATCGATCTCGTCGGGCAGGCCGGTCTCGAAGGGAGGCGGCGCGAAATGCGCGGCAATCCGGTCCAGTTCCTTGCGCTCGACGTCGGTGATGAGCGGGAGAATGGCCTGCCACTCTTCCTCGACCTGCCGGCGAAACTCCTCTTCGCCCATTTCGTGGACGAGAATCTTGATGCGCTGCTTGTGGATATTGTCGCGACGTGCCCAGCGGTTCCAGACGCGCAAAGCGGCCGCGATATAGCTGAACAGATTGTCCGCCGGCAGGAACGAGCGAATGAGCGGCGCGACGAATGGCGTGCGCCCCATGCCGCCGCCGACATAGACTTCGAAACCCAGTTCGCCGGCATCATTCTCCACCAGCCGCAGGCCGATATCGTGCAGACGGATGGCGACGCGATCTTCCGGCGCGGCCGTCACCGCGATCTTGAACTTGCGCGGCAGATAGCTGAATTCGGGGTGGAAGGTGGTCGCTTGACGGACCAGCTCGGCCCATGGGCGCGGATCGCACAGCTCGTCGGCTGCCGCGCCGGCATATTGGTCCGAGGACAGGTTGCGGATGCTCTCGCCGGAGGTCTGGATAGCATGCATCTCAACCGTGGCGAGATCGGCGAGAATGTCCGGCGCGTCCTCCAGCTTGATCCAGTTATACTGGATATTCTGCCGCGTGGTGAAGTGGCCATAGCCCCGGTCATATGTGCGGGCGATATGCGCCAGCATGCGGGTCTGCTTGCTGTTGAGCGTGCCATAGGGAATGGCGACGCGCAGCATATAGGCATGCAACTGGAGATAGAGGCCGTTCTTGAGCCGCAGCGGCTTGAACTGATCCTCCGTCATCGCGCCGGCGAGGCGGCGGGCGGTCTGGTCGCGAAATTCGTCGACGCGCGCGTCGACGATCGCCTGATCATATTGGTCGTAGCGATACATGGTCAGATTACCCAGTTGCCGACGGTCGGGTCGGCCGGTTTGAGGCTGAGGTCGAGGCGCACGGTCGGGCCGAGCGCACGGATGCGGTCCTTGATATGGGCCGGACGGATGCCGGCCTCATCCCTGGACGCGTCGATGACATAAGGGCTGTTGACGCGGCGCGCGGCATTTTCGGTCTGGGCGAGTTGCTCGCCTTTCTCGCCAACATCGGCGGCTTCTTCCACATGGCGCGACCAGCCCGAGCCGGTCCACCAGATGACATCGCCCGTGGCGAGATCATTCCCTGTCAGGATTTTCATGTCGTCAAGGCTCCAAAGGATGCAAAATGATGCAGCGGCAGGCAATCGATCGCGTCAGCTTGCGAGACGACATCGCCCACCACGATAAGACCGGGGCTCTTCACCCGCTCGCGGCTCACCAGATCGCCAAGATCGGCGAGCAGCGAGCGCAGCACGCGCTGCTCCGGCCGGGTTGCGTTCTCGATGACGGCCACCGGCGTCGCTGGCGACAGGCCGTCATTCATCAGCTTCTCGGCAATGTCGGTGGCGGTAGCAAGGCCCATATAGATGACCAGCGTGCGCCCGGCGCCGGCAAGGCCGGTCCAGTTCTGCGCAGAGAGGCCCTTGCACTGGCCGGCGACGAAGCTGACGATGCTGGCATGGTCACGATGGGTGAGCGGCAGGCCGGCGCTTGCGCCGCCGCCGATCGCGGCGCTGATGCCGGGTACAACCTCGCAAAGCACGCCGGCAGTGCGGCAGGCTTCCTGCTCTTCGCCGCCACGGCCGAAAATGAACGGGTCGCCGCCCTTAAGTCGGAGCACATCGCGGCCAGCCAGCGCCTCGCGTACGAGCAGGGCATTGATCGCCTCCTGCTTCATCGAGTGGCGCGAGCGCTGCTTGGCAACGGAGATCAGCTCCGCGTCCGGGCGCGCCAGCGCGAGAATGGCGGGATCGACCAGCCCGTCATGCACAATGAGCCGCGCGCGTTCGATCAGCCGCGCGGCGCGCACGGTCAGCAGATCGGGATCGCCCGGGCCAGCGCCAACGAGATGGACGGTTCCCGGCTTGAAAGAGTGACTGGTTGCCATGCTGGCTAGATGCGCAGGCTTGGCCGGAACCGCAAATGACGCTTCCTTTAGCATGGCCTAGGGAATCTTTTTGTGGGGGCGGAAGGACTGAGTCGCCCGGCGGTGACGGTGGGCCAGCCGGTCAGCGATCGGCGACTGTCTCGACCGGCCGCAGCCCCACGCCCAGTGCGGCGCGCGGTTGCTCGACTTCGGTGGAGACGACGGGATAAGCGCAATTATCCGCCGCATATTGACCGCCGGGGCGATGATTGCCGGAGCAGCCGATGCCACCGATCGGGCTGGTGCGCGGCAGGGCGTGGGTCGGACGGTTCCAGTTGACGATACCGGCCCGCGCGTTGGACCAGAAGCGGTCATATTGTTCGGGGCTGCCGCCGATCAGCGCGGCGGCAAGGCCGAAGCGGGTCTTGTTCGCCTCGGCAATGGCCTGCTCGAACGTCCCTACGCTGATGAGCTGGAGCAAGGGGCCGAGCAGTTCAACATCGGGCCGATCCACCATGCCCGTTACATCGATGATGCCGGGCGTGACGAAGGGCAGGCCGTTGAACGGACGCTGCATATGCTTGATCGGGCGGCCGCCGTTGCTCATCAGCCAGAGAAAGCTCTCGGTAAGGCCGTCGGCTGCCTCCATGTCAATGAGCGGGCCCATATAGGGTTGGGGATCGGCATGGGGGTGGTCGATCAGCAGACGGTCGGCAAGGTCGCGGATGATCGCGACGAGCGGCTCGCGCAGTCCTTCGCGTACGATTAACCGCCGCGTGGCGAGGCAATGCTGTCCGCCCGCGCCGAAGGCCGATTGCACGATGAGCGCAGCAGCACTCTCCAGATCCGGCGTATCCCATGCGATAATCGGGTTGTTCCCGCCCATGTCGAGAGCGAGCAGGCAATCCGGCCGCTCGGCCATCGCGCGCGCGATGGCGAAACCGGTGCGCGTTGTGCCGGTGAACAGGATGCCGCGTACTGCTTCATGGGCGACGAGTGCTTCGCCAGCCTCCATGCCGCCAATGACGCAGCGCAGCAAATCAGCGGGCACCCCGGCCTCATGGAACAGTGAGACGAGCATCTCGCCAGTCGCGGGCGTCTTTTCAGATGGTTTGAGCAGCACGCCATTGCCCGCGATCAGCGCAGGCACGACATGGCTCGCGGAAATGTGGGCCGGGCGAACATGGGAGCCGATAATCCCCAGCACGCCGTGTGGCTTGTGGCGTAGCGCTGTGCGGGCGCCGAGCGCGCCTTCGAGGCGACGCTGGCCGGCGCGTTCGGAGCAGGCACTGACCGCCTTGTCGACACAGGCGATGACGTCGGCGACTTCGCCATGGGCGTCCCAGAGTGGCCGGCCGGTCTCACGGGCGATGCGATCGGCCAGTGTATCGGCGGCGGCGCGCACGCCATTGGCGAAACGGCGCATCGTCTCGACGCGAACCGTGAGCGGCCGGGCGGCCCAGCCGGGCCATGCGTGGGCCACCCGATCGACCTCGGCAGCGACATCGCTGAGCGGAGCTTGCCAGAATTGCGTGCCGGTCGCCGGTTCGAGGGAGGAAAGAGACTCGGACATTGGGGGCCTTATGCGCGCAATTGGTTGCCGTTCGCTTTACGATGCCCGTGGTCAGGGCGCATCGTCGCCGGCCGGCAGATCAGCAGATGATCTGGCGAGAGCTTCACGAGACCGGTTGGGGGCAGGTGCCATGGGCCGCACCCATCGCGCGGATTGCGCCTATTTTGGCGGTAAGCGGACTCCAGTCGTCGATCGGGTCCTCCGGGCTGGCGATGGCGGCCCAGAGCGCTTCCACCTCATCAATGTGCATCGAGCAGGGGGCGTCGCCTTGCCAATAGGGGTGATCGAGCGCGTCTGGGCGTCGGGTCAGCGTAGCGGCGGCGGCGCGGGCCTGGGCCCAATGGTCGCCGGCGTAAAGTGGACCGTTGCGCTCGCCGCGCCGCCAGTCGAAGAAGAAGCGATCGAGCATCACATCGCCCGCGCGCAACGCCTCGATTGCCGCAATGACAAAGGCACGGGCGGTGGCTGCGTCCGGGGCGTCATGGCCGAGGCGCCACAGAAAGCGGGCGATCAGCCGATCCTCATAGATGGCGGCATAGTCTTGCAAAGCGCCGACCAGCGCCTCCTCATCGGCCAATGGCGCCAGCGAACGGGCGAGTTGCGCGAGGTTCCAGTGAATTGCGGCGGGCTGACGGGCAAAGGCGTAAAGACCGCCCTGATCGAAATAGGCTGCGGTGAAGCCCGGGGTCCAGTAAGGCGTGAAACGCCATGGGCCATAATCGAAGCTCTCGCCGGTGATATTGATATTGTCGCTGTTGAGCACGCCATGGACGAAGCCGGCGACCATATAGGAGGCCGCCAGATCAGCGGCACGCGCTACCGTGGCCCGCAGCAGCGTGAGGGCCGGCGTGTCGCCGGGCGGCGTCTCCAGAAGGTGGCGCAGACAATAATCGGTCAGTCGCGCGATATTATCGGTTTCGCCGCGATGAGCGAGGCGCTGGAAGCTGCCGATGCGGATATGGCTATGGCTCAGCCGGACCAGCACTGCCGAGCGGGTGGGCGAGGGCTCGTCCCCGCGCACCAATTGTTCGCCCGTCTCGATGAGCGAGAAGGTGCGGGACGTGCTGACGCCGAGCGCTTCCAGCATTTCCGTGGCAAGGATTTCGCGCACGCCGCCCTTGAGGGTCAGGCGGCCATCCGCGGTTCGGCTGTAAGGTGTAAGGCCGGAACCTTTGGTGCCAAGATCGAACAGTCGTCCACCGGACGCCTTCGCCTCGCCCAACGGGGTCTCACGCAACTGCGCGAAGAGAAAGCCGCGCCCGTCGCCAAGGTCCGGGTTGTAATAGCGGAACTGATGGCCGTGATAGCGCAGGGCGAGCGGCGTGGGCTGCGCGCCGGGCATTGGCTCGAACTTGCCGAAATGGGCGATCCATTGCGCGTCATCCAGTTGATCGAGGCCAACGGTGGCGGCCGCGCGATCGTTGCGGAAGCGCAAAATATGCGCGGGAAACGTCGCCGCACTCACCGGGTCGACAAGGAAATCCGCGATTTCGTCGATCGTGCGTTCGGGATGGTAATTGTCGGCTTGCAGGGCGCTGGTCATACGGCAATATGGGTGTCGGGTGGGGAAAGGATCAAGCTTGGCTGGGTTCGAGGATAAATATTGGCTCTCGCAGGATGGTTTGCGCCTCCATTATCGGGACTATCCCGGTCGTGAGGATCGTCCGCCGATTCTCTGCCTGCCCGGCCTCACCCGTAATGCGCGTGATTTCGAACCGATCGCCGAGCGGCTGGCGGGCGAGTGGCGGATCATCTGCATCGAACTGCGCGGGCGTGGCGAAAGCGCCTATGCTAAAGACCCGGTGAGTTATGCACCGCTTGTCTATCTACAGGATATCGGCGTGCTGCTGGACGAACTGGCGCTGCCGCCGCTGATCGGCATCGGCACATCATTGGGCGGCTTGCTGCTGATGCTGATGGCGGCGACGCGACCGGGCTGCCTTGCCGGTGCGTTGCTCAATGACATCGGCCCGGACATTGCCGAGACCGGGCTGGAGCGTATCCGCCGCACTGTCGGCACCGGCAGCGCTCATCCGACATGGGTGCACGCGGCGCGCGCCGTGGCGGAGGTGCAGGGCGTCATCTATCCGGATTATCAGCTGGAGGACTGGCTACGCGTCGCCAAACGGCTTTACCGATTGACCGGGCAGGGACGGATCGTACTCGATTACGACCAGCGGCTGGCCGAGCCCTTGCGTGCGCCGGGCGGCGCGGCGGAGGGTGTCGATCTGTGGCCGGCCTTCATGGCACTGGGCAATATACCGCTCACGCTGCTACGCGGCGCGCTCAGTGATTTGCTGACGGTGGAAACGGCCGCCACGATGCAAGCGCGGCTGCCGCAGTTGGAGATGGTGACTATCCCGCATGTCGGTCACGCGCCGAGCCTGGAGGAACCGGCGGCGGTCGCAGCGATCGACCGGCTGCTCGATCGGGTGATGGCGACGATATGAGCAAGCGAGCGGGCAAGACCGAAAGGACCGGCCCGCTGCGGGTGCTGCATCTGCGCGGTGATTTCGACCGGGGTAGCAGGGACACGCCGATCATCCGGTTGATGAATCATTGGGGGCAGCGAGCCAGCCATGATCTGCTGCTTGGCGATCCCGGCGCGGATCGCGCGCGTGCGGAACTGGACGCGGAACTGACAGTGCGGTTTTTGCGCGAGCCGCCGCTTGCCGGGCGGCCGACCTCCGGCAGGTTGCTCGCACTGGGGCGGCTGATGCAGGATTATGACCTGGTGCTCAGTTTCGGCTGGGGCGCGATCAATGGCATCATGGCGCATCGTCTGCTGCGCCGGGTCGAACAATTGCCGCCCCTTATCCACCACGCGCAGGGTATCGATGTCTATGCGGGCGGGAACGGCAACTCCACGCGCAATCTCTATCGCCGAATCGCGCTTGCAGGCATTCACGCGCTGGTCGTGCCATCCAACCGACTGGCGCATATCGCGCAGAAGGAATGGCACATCAAGGCCGAGCGGGTGCATCAGATTCCGAACGGGATCGATGTCGGCGCTTATGGCAAGCGCCTGCCGCGGTCGACAATTTCCGGGCTGGAAGGGGGAGATGAGCGGCTGATCGTGGGCACGGTGGCCGGGGCGGGATCGGAACCGGCCGTGCGCTGTCTGATGCGCGCCATCGCACCGCTGCGCGACCGGGTGCGCCTCGTCATCATGGGCGAGGGGGCTGCATGCGAAACGATCCGGGCGGAAGCCGCCACCCTGGATATGAACGATGTGCTGATACCGGCCATCTCGCCACCGCCGCACGACTATATCGGTTTGTTCGATATTTTCGCCTTCTCCCCGGATGACAGGCCATTTCCGGTCTCTCTGGTCGAAGCGATGGCGGCGGGTCGGGCGATTGTCGCCCCCGATATCGATGATATGGCAGCGATGGTCGCGCCCTCAAATCGCCGGTTCATGGTGCGCCCGGACGATGAGGTGAGCATGCGTGCGGCGCTGGAGGCATTGGCGGTCGATGCGGACTTGCGCCTGCATCTGGGTGAGGCCAATCGCCAACGTGCCCGTCAGTGCTTTGACGAGGCGGTGATGATACGGCTCTATGCGGAACTCTACGGAACGGCAGTTGGAGATTCTCTGGCGCTGATTTAGCAACTATGGCAAAATTGTGCGGAGATTCGTGAAAATGCTGCTATGGGCCGCAAAATCTGCGCAGCCCGCAGCGACACGGCCGGGCCACTAAGGAGTTGATATTGTTCAAAGGCTTGAAGCCGATCGTCTATGGCGGTCGCGAAGTGTGGCCGCTCATCGAGGGCGGTAAAGGCGTCGCCGTCTCCAATCACATGAGTTCCGGTGCCTGGGCCGCTGCCGGTGGTATCGGCACTGTCTCCGCTGTGAATGCGGACAGTTACGATGTCGACGGACAGATTATTCCGCAGCTTTACCATGGCCGCACTCGCACATTGCGCCATGAAGAGCTGATCGAATATGCGATTAACGGCGCAGTCCAGCAGGTGAAGCGCGCATTCGAGATGGCCGGCGGCAAGGGCGCCATCAACATCAATGTGCTCTGGGAGATGGGTGGTGCGCAGCGTGTCCTTCAGGGCGTGCTGGAGCGCACTAAAGGCATGGTCTCGGGAGTCACCTGCGGCGCAGGCATGCCTTATAAGCTCTCCGAGATCGCAGCGGAACATGGCGTCTCCTACTTGCCGATCGTCAGCTCCGGCCGCGCCTTTCGCGCCCTTTGGAAACGCGCCTATCACAAGGCGGCGGAATGGCTGGCGGCGGTGGTTTATGAAGATCCGTGGCTGGCGGGCGGTCATAACGGCCTCTCCAACGCGGAAGACCCGCATCAGCCGGAAGATCCCTATCCGCGCGTGAAAGCCCTGCGCGAGACGATGCGCGAGGGCGGTATCAGCGACTCTGTGCCCATCGTGATGGCCGGTGGCGTCTGGTATCTGCGCGACTGGAATCACTGGATCGACAACCCCGAACTGGGCGCAATCGCTTTCCAGTTCGGCACGCGCCCGCTGCTCACGAAGGAAAGCCCCATTCCGCAGCAGTGGAAGGAGCGGTTGATGACGTTGGAGGAGGGGGATGTTCTTCTCCATCGCTTTTCGCCGACAGGCTTTTATTCGTCCGCCATACGCAACCCTTTCCTGCGCAATCTGGAAGCGCGCTCGGAGCGGCAGATCGCTTTCTCCATGGAGGAAGCCGGCGACCATACCCATCAGCTCGATGTCGGTGTAAAAGGGCGCAACTTCTGGGTAACGCGCAACGATCTGCTGCGCGCGCGCGAATGGGTGCTGCAAGGCTTCACCACTGCGCTCAAGACCCCCGATAATACGCTTGTCTTCGTTACGGATGAGGAGCGGGCCGAAATTCGCAAGGATCAGGCGGATTGCATGGGCTGCCTCTCGCATTGCAATTTCTCGTCATGGAAAGACCATGACGATTATTCGACCGGGCGCCTCGCCGATCCGCGCAGCTTCTGTATCCAGAAGACGTTGCAGGATGTGGTTCATGGCGGCGATCTGGACAAAAATCTGGTTTTCGCCGGGCAGGGAGCCTCCCGTTTCAAAACTGACCCCTTTTACTCGAACGGATTCGTGCCGACGGTGAAGCAGCTTGTCGACCGTATCCTGACCGGAGACTGACAATGATGCGTTCGCCCGATATGCCCGGTCTTGCAGTGCTGCGCTATCGCGCGGCGGATTATCAGGTCGTCCGCCCCGGCCGCTTCGTCATCTGCGCGGTGAGCGGCGTAGAGATTCCGCTGAGCGAACTGGCCTATTGGAGCGAGCCGCGCCAGGAAGCCTATCGCGGCGCGACTGAAGCGACCAGGGCGCTATGCCCACATAACAGATAGGTCATCTGCTTTCGAAGGCGTGCTAGACCCAGCCTTCTAGTATCTGATCGGGAGGGCGATCGCCGCCGACCCACATACGGATATTGGCGATCACACGTTCGCCCATGGCGTTGCGTCCCTCGACGGTGGCCGAGCCCATATGCGGAGTCATGACGACATTGGGCAGTGCGAGCAGACGGCGGTCGATAGCCGGCTCGAACTTCCACACGTCCAGCCCGGCTCCGGCAATCCGTCCGGCTTCCAGTGCCTCGATCAGGGCTTCCTCGTCCAATATGCCGCCGCGCGAGGTGTTGATGATATGGGTATGGGGTCGCAACAGCCCAATCCGGCGGCGATCGACCAGATTTTCGCTATCCACGTTACGCGGCGTATGAATAGATAAAATGTCAACGGCGGCCAGCATCGTGTCGAGATCATCATGCCATGTCGCGGCGAGCTGCGTTTCCAGCACGGCGGGCAGGCGATGCCGGTTGTGATAATGAATGGAAAGGCCAAATGCGCGTGCGCGCATCGCGACTGCCTGGCCGATCCGCCCCATGCCGATGATACCAAGCGCTTTGCCGCCGATGCGATGCCCCAACATGCTGCTAGGGCTCCACCCAGTCCACGCTCCGGAGCGTACCAGCTTTTCACCTTCCGCAAGGCGGCGCGGTACGGAGAGAATGAGTGCCATCGTCATGTCGGCCGTGTCTTCGGTGAGCACGCCGGGCGTGTTGGTGACGATGATGTTTCGTGTACGGGCGGCAGGCAGCGCAATGTGGTTCACGCCCGCGCCATAATTGGCGATGAGTTGCAGCCGCTCGCTCGCCTGCGCGATAAGATCGGCATCAAGGTCGTCGGTCACGGTGGGCACCAGAACATCGCAATTCTGCATCGCAGCGTGCAGGTCGGCGCGGCTCATCGGCGTGTCGGATGGATTGAAACAAGCCTCGAACAATTCGCTCATGCGGCGCTCGACCGCGCGGGGCAGACGTCGCGTGACGATAATATGAGGCAGAGCGGGCCGGGCGCGCCTGAGCATGTCCGGCGCATGCGCTGATCGCCACGCCAAGGTCAAGGGCGAATTGGGTGTTCGTCCTTCTCGTAAACTGGTGTGGAGCCGGTTGATGAGGCGGAGCGGGCGTGGCAGAAGCGCTGTTCCCGGCGTCTGTCGCTTAACATTGGAGGATCTACTCATGCCGCAGCGCCTGGCGCGTCTGTCCGGTGCCTTGCTGCTTGCATTTGGCCTTGTCGCCGCTGCTGCCGCCGCCCCGTCAGGCAAGAAGCTGCCTTATTGGGCATCGCTTGCGAAGGGCGATGCGCGCATGCGTGTCGGGCCCAGCCTCGACTATCCGGCAAGCTGGCTCTATCAGCGGCGCGACCTGCCGGTGAAGGTGGTCGAGGTCTACAGCAATTGGCGCAAGGTTGAGGATCCGGACGGAACGCAAGGCTGGATGCATGTGCGTCTGCTGAAGGACGAGCCGACTGCGATCGTGAAAGGCGATATTGCCCTGATGCGCGATCGCGCATCGTCTGGCGCGCGGATCATCTATCGGCTGGAGCCGGGTGTCGTCGGTCGCCTGTCCGGCTGTGCCGACGGCTGGTGCGCCATCAATGTGAACGGTGCGCGCGGCTATGTATTGGCTGACGATCTGTGGGGGGCGACAGACTGAAGGCCGCTTTTCGCGTAGCGGTGGTGTTTTTCATGCTTTTCTCTCAGACGCGGCCATTTTGATCATTAGTGTTGCGCGGGCTGCATGCTGTATCGATAATTGTTTTGGGGCCATTCGGTGCAAACGGACGTGATAGATATATGGCATCCGCCACGCGTAAAGCGCTGGACGTGCGCTTCCGCCTTGATTATTGGCGAATATGCATCAGCCGTGCGGGCGTGGTGGAACTGGTAGACGCGCCGGACTCAAAATTCGGTTCCGAAAGGAGTGTCGGTTCGATTCCGACCGCCCGCACCACCCTTTCCTTAAGGGACGAGAGTTGGGGGGCTGCGGGCCTGGCGTCTGAGAAGGGCGCGAACCTGCGCCGTTTCGAAGGGCATATTTCTCGAATGAGGTCCAGAGACCGGCGCTGCTCCGGGCGAGGGGCATTTCTGCGCCCTTGTCTCGGTTGCGATTTTCCAGACCTCTTTGCCGGACGTGGACAAAAGCTGGCAACGCGCAGTGGCCGGAGATCCGGGCGGTCTGGATTCGTTTTTTTACATGGGTGGCCCTCAGGCGAAGCCGAGGATCGCGCGCTGCTGCTGCCAGCTGACTAGCAGATCGGTGTTGAGCAGGGCTTTGGTTGTAAGGGAGGCGAGCTGGGTGCCAGCAATGCAACGCGCCGCGATATCGGGCACGAGCAGCGCGAGACGCAGCAGCTGGGCTGCGCGCTTGCGACATTTGCCGATCGATCCTGCGCATCGCGCACGATCAGGCGCACATCCTTGCCCTGCCGGATGCGGATGGTGTGGGCGGTCAGGCGGATGGGATCATCAATGGGCAGTTGGTCGACCCAGAGCAGTTGCTGAACACCGGTTGGGTTAAGTGTCAGGGTGATGCAGCCCTGCCCGATGTCGATCCTGCCGACCAGTTGTTCGATAAGAGGCAGGCACCGATCGAGCCTGTTCAGATCTGTCGCGGCCTGCTGCGCCTTGGCGAACGCCAAGGCCGCAGCCCCGGCGCCAGCCATGATTAGGGTGGCACCGCGATCGCTGAGCCAGCCTTTGAGCCGATCGACCACGATGCGCTCGGCCTCCGGTGCGCTGATCCGCCAGGCGATGGCTCCGGCCGCGAGCAGCGCGCCGGGATGGGTGACATAATAGCGATAGCGCTTCCCGCCCTTGCTGGTGTGCGAGGGCGTCATCTTCCGCCCCTCACCATCAAGGATCAGGGCCGCGAGCAGGCTGGGTCTGGGCGATCGTTTGCCGGACCCATTGTTGCGGCGCTCGGCCAGCAGAGCCTGCACCTGATCCCAGAGCGCCTCGTCGATGATCGCCTGATGCTGACCATCGTAGACCGTGCCCTTATGGGTGACCTTGCCACGTTAGATGGGGTTACCGAGCAGATGGCACAAAGCGCCGCGGCTGAACGGGATGCCACCCCGGCCATGCAGCCGTTTGGTCTGATAGCCATCGCGGGCCAGCTCTTCGGCGAGGGCTCTGGCCGTTCCCAGCGCCACATAACGCGCCATGATATGGTGGATCTGTGCGGCTTCGGCCTCGTTGATCGCCAGCGCCCGGTCGATCACATCATAGCCAAGGGGCGGGTTGCCACCCATCCACATGCCCTTCCTCTTGGACGCCGCGATCTTGTCGCGGATGCGCTCGCCGGTGACCTCACGCTCGAACTGGGCGAACGAGAGCAGCACATTGAGGGTCAGCCGGCCCATGCTGGACGTGGTGTTGAACGCCTGCGTCACCGAAACGAAACTGGCGGGGCTGGGTGGCTTCAGCGGAGTTCAGGAACGGCCTTATGGCGCAGATCGTTATGGGAGTAGGAACCTCGCACACGCCTATGCTCACAGGGCCGCGAATTACTATGGCGATGAAGTGGTCACCCATGATCGTGGAGGCGATGAAAGTTATCCCGATTGGGCGCGGCGGATGGGGCGTGCCTAGATGCTGTCTACAGTTTTCCCGGCGCGCCAGCCTTCGTGCTGGAACTGATCGAAGGCCTGATGGAGTGGGGGGGCGACGTTCCACCGCTGCGCGGGTGGATGATCCGCATCTGGTGTTTCTCGTCTTCGGATTGCAGGACTGTTCTTAACTGTCGTTTTTGTGAGCACACTTTAAGGAACAGACCCGCCACGGTCGTAAGATCAAGGGGTCTGCGCCGCTACGTGGTGTCTTTACTTTCCTCTTCCGTAGCAAGGCGGGCGGTACTGATCCCGATCCTTCTCGCAGCGGCGGTGAACAATATCGAGATGGTGGGCATCGGTTCGTGGCGACCGGCCTTCTATGAGCGCACTTATGACTGGGAGCTGGGGCTGGGGCCAGCCGACTTCGCGCCCATCATGGGGGTCGCTAATATGATCATCGCGCCGATCGCACTGCTGACCGACTATGTTTTCCAAGCGGAAGCGGATTTGCGCTATGCTTGGTTTCGGTGGCGGCCGTGGCTGGGCCGATCGTATTATGGCTGACTTGGCTGGGGCTGAGAGCCTATAGAGAAGCGATGGCGAGTGAAGAATGAGGAGCGCATGGGCGCGAGTTCAAGAAACTGCGCTGAAAGCGACACGATCGCTGACATCGGCGAACTGACGGTAGCAACGGCGCGACGATGATCGACAGCGACGGAGCAGCGGTCTTCGTCCAGCCTGCAAACTGTAACGTTCCTGTAACATGCAAAAAACCGTAAATAACAGGATTCTATGATCCTGTTGCCGCTAACTGCCCTCCAGACTCAGTCAGACACCTCGGGGGAATAATGAATTTTGATGTATGCGCATGCTCGTTTCGAAGCGCGCTTCTTGTGACGACCGCGCCCGCCCTTCTGGCGTGCCCGCACACTCTTCTTGCGCAGACTATGGGGCTGGAGAATGCGGCTGTTGCGGATGCAAGCGCCCAAGGGGAGACGATCGTCGTCACTGCGTCACGGTCCGGTGACGGTATCCGGGTGGATCAACTGGGTGCGTCCGTGACCGTTCTGGACAATGAGGCGCTCAATCAGCGGCAGACGCACGTCGTATCCGATATATTGCGGGATGTGCCGGGCGTAGCCGTCAGTCGCGCCGGTGCGATCGGAGGCATGACGCAGGTCCGCATTCGCGGCACTGAAGGCAACCATGTGCTTGTGCTGATTGACGGGATCGAGGTGGCCGATCCTTATAGTGGTGAATATGATTTCGGCACGTTGATTGCCGATCCGGCAGCGCGGATCGAAGTTCTGCGCGGGCAGCAATCTTCTCTATATGGTTCCGACGCGATTGGGGGCGTCATCCATTATATGGCGCTGACGGGGGCGGAGGCGCCCGGGATCAGCCTGCGCACTGAAGCCGGCTCGTTCGAGACATATAGCGGCGGCGCACGCATTGCCGGCGTTGCGGGGGCGCTCGACTATGCCGTCTCAGGCTCATATTATCACACTGCCGGTTCGCCGACCGCGCGCAACGGCATTCGCGATGTAGGTTCGGACAGCGCGGGATTGAGCGCCAAGCTGATCTGGTCGCCAACGGACAGTTTCAAGCTGACCGGCGTGGCGCGTTACAGCTATACCGATGCGGATATCAATAATAGCGAGAATGATCCGGCTAGTCCGCTGTTTGGTTATACAGTCGACAGCCCCGGCGTTCACTATAGGAATGAAGCCTTTTACGGCCTTGTTCGAGCCGAGTTGCTCGCGCTGGACGGCCGCTGGACTAATGCATTGACCGGGCAGATTGCCGATACCACGCGCAAGGGCTTTACCCCTGCTGGTTTTGACTATGGAGACAAGGGGCAGCGGCTCAAAGGTTCATTCGAATCGAGCTTCCGCTTCGGCACCGATATGATTGTTCATCGCCTCACCGGCGCCATCGACGTCGAACGTGAGACATTCCAGAATACCACGCCGTCGCCCTTCGCTTTTCAAGGTAAGCGCGACACGGATAATGTCGGCCTCGTCGGTCAGTATGAACTGCTCGTCAACGAAGTATTCTCGCTTGGCGGATCAGTGCGGCGCGACGAGAATAATCGTTTTGATGATGCGACGACCTACCGCGTGCAGGGCAGCTATCGTCTGCCAACCAACACGCGGTTTCGCGCTGCCTGGGGTACGGGTGTCAAAAACCCTGGCTATTACGAACTTTATGGCTATTCCGATGGGCGCTATATCGGCAACCCGAACCTTCGCCCTGAGAAATCAGAAGGTTGGGAGGTCGGGGTCGAGCAGAGTTTCGGCGATAACGCTGCTACCATCGGCGCAACCTGGTTTGATAGCACGCTGAAGGATGAAATCTACACCTCTTACCCGGCGCCCACCTTCGTCGCGACGCCGGATAACCGAAGGACCGAATCCCGGCAGCATGGCCTTGAGGTGTTCCTGAGCGCCCGGCCGATCAGGCAGTTGCGCTTTGATGCGGCCTATACCTATCTGAACGCGAAGGAGAATGGCGTCGTCGAGGCGCGGCGGCCCAAGCACGTCGCGAGCTTCAATACTACTGTGTTCAGCACCGACGAGCGCTTCTCCGGCACATTGACGGTCCGCTATAACGGGCGACAGGTCGATGATGCCTATATCGATCCCAGCTATGTTCCGGTGCGGGTGTCGTTACAAGAATATGTGCTCGTCAATCTCAGCGCGGAATATCAGGTGAAGCCGGGCATTTCCCTGTTCGGCCGAATCGAGAATTTGCTGGACGAGGATTATGAGGAGGTCTTCAGTTATGCGACGCCGGGAATTGCCGGCTATGCGGGCATCAAGGTGAAATTCTGACGCCGACCGGCCGTCATTGGCGATAATTACGGCCGGATATACCTTGCGGCGGGACTCGTTACAGCGCGCGGGTGTTGGCTTCGATCAGCTTCCGTGCTTCGGCGATTGCCCGGGGGCTTGCGCTGGACGCTGACACCGGGCCCGAAGCGCACAAGATCGTGACCGGCACATTCTCAGCCAGCACAGCCCGTGCGTGTGGCGGTAAAAATGATCTGGGAAGGCGGAGTTCCGCTATTGTCCACTAAAGCTCGGCGATGAGAGTGATGGTGGCGCTATTCCGCTAATGTCGCGACAAGCCGCTTAAGGAAAGCCTCGCAACGGCCAAGCTGATCGAGATCGATAAACTCATTCGCCCTGTGAGCCTGTTCGATCGATCCTGGTCCGACGATGATCGTGGAAAGTCCAGCCTGCTGATATTGCCCGGCCTCAGCGGCAAAGGGAACGACTCTTGTTTGATTGGTCGATAGCAGCCGCTTGGCCAGCGCCTCGGCTTCACCATTATGTTCCGGTGCGAGGGCGGGCGCATCGGCGACGATGCGGGTGACGGCGCAGGCAGCCGGATGGTGTTGGCGGATGGGGCCGATAATCTCGTCTTCAAGACGGGCGGCGAAGCGATCGACCACTGCACGAGCATCGACAGCCGGAATGCTGCGTATATCCCAATCGAACCACGCCCGACCGGCAAGAATGTTGATGGCCGTGCCGCCGCCGATGCGATTGACCGAGATGGTGGCGCGATCCGGTTCGAACCGCTCGTCACGCGCCGTTAAATTCAACTCGGTTTCGATTATGTGGAGCAGGGCAACTGCGCGCCCGGCCAGTCCGACCGCACTCACCCCCAGATGCGCAAGGCTCGAATGGGCCTCGACGCCAGTGATTTCGCTATGTGCGACCAATATCCCCTTGTGTGCGTTGACGACCTCCATGGAAGTCGGCTCGCCGATGAAAGCGATGGTGGGCCGGGGGCGCTGCCGGCTGAGCCAGTCGAGAAGGTGCGGTGCTCCGATGCAGCCAATTTCTTCATCATAGGTGAGTGCGATATGGACGGGCCGTTTGAGCGGCGCATCGCGGAACGCCGATGCCGCGGCCAGCGCGCAGGCGATGAAGCCTTTCATATCAGCCGTGCCGCGGCCATAGGCGCGTCCATCCCTGATATCGAGTTTAAACGGGTCGCTGGACCAGAGCTGCCCGTCGACCGGGACTACGTCGCTATGGCCGGACAGAATGATGCCGCCATCCACCGGCGGACCGATCGTCGCCCAGAGACTCGCTTTCGTGCCATCGGGGGAAGGAAGGACTTCGGCGGCGATGCCCCATTCGGCCAGACGTGCGGCCACGAAATCGATCAAGGGTCGGTTACTGCGCGCCGAAACGCTGTCGAATGCGATCAGATCGGCAAGAAGGTCCAGTATCAATGGCGCAGGGTGTTGCGGCAAGTTCATGGTCACCGGGCTGGCCCAATATTCTCGCCAGTGCAAGCACCTATGGGATCGGCTGCCGCGCGAAAGGGTCGCCGTGGAGGGTGCGGCCAGCTGTTTCCGGCATGAAACGGAGAGCGAAAAGGCCCACCAGACAGGCGGCCATCATATAGATAGCCGGCATGAGTTCATTGCCGGTCAGCGTGATGAGACCGCTCCCGATCGCCGGAGCGGTGCCGCCGAAGATGGACGTGGAGACATTATAGGCGATCGCAAAGCCGGTGAAGCGGATATGAGTGGGGAACAGCGCCGGAAAGGTGGCGGAGATGGTCGCCAGTTGCGGCACATAAAGCAGGCCGAGCAGGATGAAGCCGATCGTGGCGCCGGCCAGTCCCGTTGCCATCAGCATGTAGAGCGGGATGACCGCCACAAACAGGCCGATGAGCGAATAGCGCCACATGGGACGGCGGCCAACCCGATCGGACAGACGGCCGGCGAAGGGCAGGAAGACCATCATGAACAACATACCAATGATGGGCACGATCAGCGCTTCGTCCGGTGAGAGGCCGATACGCCGCTGAAGATAGGTCGGCATATAGCTGAGCAATGTGTAGTTCACCACATTGAGCGCGACGACCAGCCCACCTACGACGAGGATCGGTCGCCAGTGATGTTGCATCAACAGGCGAAGGCCGGGCGTGGCGGCAGGTGCGCTGGCGCGGCCCTGCTCCTCAGCACGAAAAATCGGCGTGTCCTCCATCTTCGAACGCAGATACATGCCGATCAGCCCCATTGGCGCGGCAATGAGGAAGGGAATGCGCCAACCCCAGTCGTGCATTGCCTGATCGCCAAGCAGGAGTGAGAAGATCAGCATCAGCAGCGCGCCCAGCGAAAAACCTGCCAGCGTGCCGAATTCCAGAAAGCTGCCATAAAAGCCGCGCCGGTCATCCGGGGCATATTCTGCCATGAAAGTGGCTGCGCCACCATATTCGCCGCCGGTTGAAAAGCCCTGAATCATGCGCAGCAGGACAAGCAGGGCGGGCGCCCATAGGCCGATGCTGGCATGATCGGGGATGAGCCCGACACAAAGCGTCGCGCCGGACATCAGCAGGATAGTGAGCGCAAGGACGGATTTGCGCCCCAGTCGGTCGCCAAGCGGTCCCCAGAACATTCCGCCTAGCGGGCGGACCAGAAAGGAAATGGCGAATGTCGCCAGCGCGAACAACACCGCCTCGTCAGTGTCGCCGGGGAACAGCGCGGCGGAAATATAGGTGACGCCATAGGCATAGATGCCATAATCGAACCATTCGGTCGCATTGCCCATTGCCGAGGCGGCAATGGCGCGGCGCAGGATCGTCCGGTCGGCGGAGGATGTCGGGGCGGACCCGGTCGAGGCTGGAAAAGCGGTCATTCCACCTGTCCTTCAGGCAGCAGATCATCGGCCGTGTTGGGATCGAGCAAAGTGGCCATGGGGGTGGTGCGTGGCAGGATCTGGAACTCCTGCTGCTCTTCACCCGGCACCGGGGCCGAAGCAGTCTGCCGCCACAGGCCGAATGCCAGCGCCGCGCCGGCACATAAGGCGATGAAGAGGAACAGGCCGCCGGTGCCCACTGCCGTCATAAAGGTCGCGGCGCAGACCGGTCCAAGCGCCGCGCCAATAGAATAGAGCAGCACCAGCCGTCCGCTCGCCGCCACACGTTCGGACGCGAGCAGCCGATCGTTACAATGGGCGACGCATAAAGGGTATAGGGCGAAGCTGAGGCCGCCGAACAGCGCTCCGGTCGCCAGTAGTGCAAAGCCCGGGATCGAGAGGAAGGCCAATGCCAGGCTGACGACCATGGTTGCTGCGAAGCTGAGCACAATCACCCGGCGGCGATCATAACGATCCGATAAATGACCAAGCGGCCATTGGAGTGCCACACCGCCCAAAATCACGATCATCATGAAATTGGCGGTTTGTGTCAGGTCCAAACCCAGCCGGCGGACATGCACGGCGGCAAGGCCATAGAAAGCGCCGAGCATCAATCCGGTCGCCACCGCGCCGACTGTGCCCAGCAGTGATGCCGTAAACAGGGTGTGGATCGAAAAGGCGCTGGCTTCTGCCGGTGCGGGCGCTGCGCTACGCGTCAGGCATAGCGGAATGATGGCGAGCGAGATCAGGATGGAGGCAAGCTGGAATGGCACAGCCGGCAGGGCGCCACTTGCGCCGAGCAGCAATTGGCCGACGGCCTGCCCGGAATAGAGCGCGACCATATAAGCCGCGAGAATACCGCCGCGCGTTTCCACCTCGGCGCGGTCGTTGAGCCAGCTTTCCAGGCAGATGAACACGCCAGCCACGCAGACGCCATCAATCAGGCGCAGCCACGCCCAGAAAAACGGATGGGTGAATAGCGCATAAGCCAGTGTGCTGGCCGAAAGCAGCGCCACGAAGGCAGCGAAGGCTCGGATATGTCCAACCCGCCGCACAATACTGCCGGCCCGCAATGCGCCAACCACCAGCCCGGCGAAATAGGCGGTGGCGACGGCACCGATCACGATCGTGCTGGTGCCGCCGCGCTCCAGGCGCAGGCTGATGAGCGTCGCGAGAAAACCGCTTCCCGCCATCAGCATGAAGATGGCGATAAGCAGGCTGCGGACGGACAGGATGGCTGGAAGCATGAGGGCGCGCGATTGCGGCACTCAGGCCGCTCGCCGTCCTGTAGCGGGCTGCTCCTGCTCCACCAGTGCGCGATGCAGGGCGCCGATAGCCGCTTCGAACGCCTCGACGGCGACGACGAATTGCACGTCTACATTGCGGATCTGGTGTTGCATCGCGATAACATCGATATCTTCGTCGCTGAGCGCGCGCAAGGCTGCCGACATCAACCCCGGCCGCGATATGTCGCTGCCGATGGCCGACACCATGGCGACCGGCTGGGCGGAGATGGATGCATCGGGATATTTTTGCTCCAGATCCGCGATCACTTTTGCCGCCGTCGCCGCGTCCGTCGAGAGATAATGGGTGATGGTATTGGCGTTGGATGACTTGCTGACGATCCACACGCCATGACGCGTGAGGGCGTCGAGGATCGCGGCATCATAGCCCTTCACCCCCACCATATCCTGCTCGAAAAATTGCAGCGCCTGCATCTGGCGGATGCCGGTGACGATCTCCACGCGGGGCGTGTCGGAGACATAGTTTCCGCAAATCAGCGTACCGCCATCCTCGCGATCGAACGTGTTGCGCACGCGCAGCGGAATATCGGTCTGGCGCAGGCCGCGTCCGGCGCCGGGATGGATCGCTTCCATGCCAAGATTGGCGAGTTGATCGGCAACGTCATAATTGGTGCGGCCGATTTTGCGCGCCTTGTCCGTACCGACCAGCTTTGGATCGGCGCTGGAGAGGTGGAATTCCTTGTGGATGATCGCCTCGCGCGCGCCCGTGAGAACGGCGATGCGGGAAAAGGTCATCTCCGAATAACCGCGTGCATAGCGCCGCACCATGCCCTCGGCACAGCCGGCATAGCCGGTGACGATGGGCAGGGTGGTGGTCAGGTCGATATCAGCCAGTGCCTGACGGATGCAATCGTCCAGCCCGCGCGTCTCCTGCCGCTCGTCAAACGTCAGATCAACGAACCGGGCATTGACGCCCCTGTCGCGCAGCAGCACCGCTGTGCTGTGGGCGCTATGTGCTTCTCCCAGGCCGGCAAGCATCTCCCGCACCGTCAGCAGCTGTTCCTTGACGCAGAAGCGGCTATGGCGGCGCAGCCTCGCGAGATCGTCGAGACAGGTGGCGATGCCGTCGATCCGGCCATCCACAAAAGCGTTGGCCTTGCGCAGACTCTCCGGCCGCGCGAACATGGTGGCATTGCGCTCATGCATGGCGATGCGCACGGCATCGAGGGCGTCGCGCCAGCCATCCGCGCCATCATTGGCGACGAAACGGGCATAAACACCGGGTTCGCCGGTCTTCTTATGTTCCAGGAGCAGGTCCGTCATCCCCGCATAGGCGGAGACGACGAAGATGCGGTTATAGAGATTGGCGCCCTGCCGGCCTGCGATCAGCACATTGTCGAACAAGGTGCCGGTCGCGGCCATGGAGGTGCCGCCGATTTTCTCGACGCTATGGTGGCCGTTCATGCCAGAGCCTCCGCCATGAGCGGGCCGGATTGAAGTACCAGCGCCTCCGGTTCGCCACGAGCGGCTACAAAGGCCGGACGGGGCTTGTCCACGCCATAAGGTGCTTGCAAGCGGTTGCTCACCGCATTGTAGACGAGAAAGGCGTTCGCGCGCGGAAACGGCGTGATATTACCGTTCGACCCGTGCATCACGTTGCAATCGAAGATGACGACGGCACCAGGCTTGCCAACCGGCGCGACAATGCCGTGACGGTGGGCCAGCTCGGCCAGACTATCCTCGTCCGGCACGCCATATTCCTGCTTTTTGAGGGACATAAGATAATGATCCTGCGGAGTTTCTCCCACGCAGGTGAGAAAGGTGCGATGCGACCCCGGAATTAGCATTAGCGGTCCGTTGTGGGGCGTGTTTTCCGCCAGCAGGACGGACATCGAGAGCGCTCGCATGCGTGGCATGCCATCCTCGACATGCCAGGTCTCGAAATCCGAATGCCAGTAGAATTCCTTGCCCTTGAAGCCCGGCTTATAATTCAGGCGCGACTGGTGGATATAGACTTCATCTCCCAGCAGGAAGCGGGCAACGCCGGCCAGCCGATCATCGGCGGCCAGCCGTGCGAGCACCGGACTTTGGGCGTGAATCTCGAAAATGGATCGGATTTCCCGGCTGCCGCGTTCGGTGATGACTGTTTCAGCCGCGAGTGCATCCGGATCGGCAAGCAATTTGCCCGTCTCGCGCTGCAGAAAGCCGATCTCCTCATCGGAAAACAGATCGTCGAGCACCAGATAGCCATGGCGATCGAAATGCTCGGCTTGTTCGCGGCTGAGCGGCGCGCCCTCATTCCAGTCGCTATGAACGACCGGATCGAGGCGTGGCCGCATCTCCGGCACGGTGGTATGGCGGGAGGGATATGGGTCTGGCTTTGGCTCTGCCATGGGGCTTTCCCCTTTTCAGATAATATCAGCTATTGAGCGCGGGTTCGCGCGGTATATCGGCTTCGGCCGGGTAAGCGCCGTTCTCGTCATGCACTTCCTGCCCGGTCACCGGCGGATTGAAGACGCACACGGTCAAAATGTCCGTTTCCGGCCGCACGATATGCTTGTCATGCGCGTTGAGCGCATACATCACGCCGGGCGCGAGCTGGTGGGTGGTGCCGGTGCCCAGATCCTCGATCGTGCCGGTGCCCTTGAGCACGAGCACAGCCTCCAGATGATTCTGGTAATGCATGTGGAGTTCCTTGCCGGCATACATGGTGGTGACATGGAAGGAAAAGCCCATGCCATCATCCTTGAGCAGCAGGCGGGCGCTTTCCCAGCCATCGGATTTCACATTGCGCTCGGACCGGCGAATGCTCTGAAGCTTGCGAACGATCATGCTGTATCTCCCTATCGGTCAGGCTGCGGCGACGGCGCAGGGCACGGTCAGGGCAGCGCGGAGACTGCGCTCCAATATGTCCAGACCGGCCGCGAGCACGGCGTCGTCAATGGTCAGCGGGGCCAGAATTTTGACGATTTCGTCATGCGCGCCGCTGGTTTCGATGATGAGCCCCTGCGCGAAACAGGCGGCGGTGATGGTTGCGGCAACCTCGCCCGAGCCGACATCGATGCCGCGCATCATGCCGCGCCCGCGGATCGAAAGGTCATGTTCGGCCGCCATGGCGCTCAACCGCCGCTCAATGAGCGCGCCGCGCCGGCGGATGTCTGCCTCGAAGCGGTCGTCGCTCCAGAAGTGGCGCAACGCGGCCGTGGCGGTGACGAAGGCGTGGTTATTGCCACGGAATGTGCCATTATGCTCGCCGGGCGCCCATTGGTCGAACTGAGGGCGAATTAGTGCCAGCGCAAAAGGCAGGCCCATGCCCGAGAGCGACTTGGCCATGGTGACGATGTCCGGCACGAAGCCCAGCCCCTCGAAGCTGAAGAAGCTGCCGGTGCGCCCGCAGCCAGCTTGAATATCATCGACAATCAGCAGCGCGCCATGGCGTTTGGCGATCGCGGCAATGGCGCGCAGCCACTCGGCTGATGCGGCGTTGAGACCGCCCTCGCCCTGCACGGTTTCGACAAGGATTGCGGCTGGCGCGTCAAGACCGCTGGATGGGTCGGCAAGGCGCTGTTCCAGCATTTCCGCAGTATCGATGTCGGCGCCATAATAGCCGTCATAAGGCTCATGGGCGACATGGCTGAGCGGAATGCCGGCGCCGCCGCGCTTGGCGGCATTGCCAGTGCAGGCGAGCGCGCCAAGGGTCATCCCGTGAAAGCCGTTAGTGAAGGCGATCACCATTTCCCGCCCGGTCACCTTGCGTGCCAGCTTGATGGCGGCCTCCACTGCGTTGGTGCCGGTGGGGCCGGTGAACATGGCGCGGTAATCAAGGCCGCGTGGCTTCAGGATTACCTCTTCCAGCGTGCGCAGAAAATCGGCCTTGGCATCGGTGTGCAGGTCCAGTCCGTGAGCGACCCCGTCGGCGGCAATATAGTCGAGCAGCGCCTGCTTCAGCACCGGATGGTTATGACCATAGTTGAGCGATGAGCAGCCCGACAGGAAATCGAGATAACGGCCGCCGCGATTGTCATGCAGCCAGACCGTCTCGGCGCGGTTGAACTGGCGCGGCATGGCGCGGGCATAGCTGCGCACGACGGACTCGCGCCGCTCGTAAATGGCGGTATCCGGGGTTTGGCTCGTGGGTTTGGGAAGGGTGGTCATGCCGTCAATTCTCCTGATCTGCATGGTATGGCGACCGCATCGGCAAGGGGCCGATGCGTGCCTGCCACTCGGTGTCGTGGGCGCCGGCGAAATGGGCGTCGCGCTCGAACAGCGCGTTTTTGGCGAGGGTAGCATCCCACCGGCGGGCGAGGCCCTCGAACAACGCCCAGGACGGGCGATTGTCCGCCGTTACAGTAGTGATGAGATGAGAGACGCCGCAGGCGGCCGGGCGATCGAGCAATGTCTCGATCATCCGATGGGCCAGCCGCGCACCGCGCGCCGCCGGCGCAACGGCCACCTGCCAGACGAAGAACGCATCCGGCTCGGCCGGCGGGCGATAGCCGGACACCCAGCCCACAATCGCACCATCCCGCTCGGCCACTATGCAATAGTCGGCGAAATGCGTGCATTGTAGCAGATTGCAATAGGCCGAATTGCGATCCAGCGGCGGGCAGGCCGCGATCAGCGCGCTGATGGAGGGGCCATCGGTTGCTACCGGGGCGCGCAGTTGAAAATCATGTCCTTTGCCTTGGCCTAAGCCCGCAGACGTCCGTGGCGGCTGGGGTGCCGCTTCGGCTTGTCGCTCAAAGATTGTTTGTCTCCCAAATTACTTTTAACCGGAAAGCCAAACGCCTTCGGTGTGGGGAGGTTGTATTATGAGGTGAAATCAATCATTTTCAACCCTTTTTGGAAAAAAGAGATGTTTTGAGCAATAAAGTATCGCGAAAAATGCTTCGGTCGATGAAGGGTTGGGTTGGATGCCGCGCGCATGATCCGGCTAGGGTGTGGTCCGATCCAGTTACACCGGATTGGCTACCCAGGATGTTTGTTTTACGGCGCTTTTCTAGGCGAACAGGTGAGCTCGCCTACCTTCGAAGGCGCATCAGGAAAAACCGATGAGTACACAGATTGCTTCCCTGACTTTGCGGGCTTTGCGCCGGGTGCTGCGCGCTACCGAGATTGGTAGTCGCCAGCTTGCCGCCGCGACGGGTCTTACCCCCTCGCAATGGCTCGTGTTGCGGGAGATTGACGCCCGCGATCAGGCGACGCCGGGTGTCATTGCGCAGGCGCTGCAATTTAGTCAGGCGACGATCACGGCCATTGTCGATCGTCTGGTCGCGCTAAACTTCGTGCAACGCCAGCGCGGTCAGCGGGACAAGCGCCAGTTTATCCTCAGCGCACTGCCAGCTGGCAAAGCGGCGCTGATCGAGGCGCCCGACCTGTTACAGATGACCTTCACCGATCGCTTCGCCAGTCTGCCTCCGTGGGAGCAGGCCATGATATTGGCGGCGATGGAGCGGCTCGCTACGCTGCTGGGTGCACAGGATATTGACGCTGCGCCGCTGCTGGACAGCGGCTTGATCGATCGATCGGCGCCAGTTTGATATGGCTCGTCTTCACTCATTTGCAGGGTTGCGGCCATCTGTTTGGTGGTTTGATAAGTCCACGCTCCGGTTGAGCGGGTAAAGTTCGGATTGCGGCAAAAGCGCCCGCCGCTGCTCAGAGCCGGATCAGGTTCGGCAGATTTCAGTGCCGCTCCTCGCTCCTATCAGGCATCAGTCATTTCCTTCTCAGGCATCAGTCATTTCCTTCGCGCTGGGTGGGTGAGGTTTGAGGCCAACGGGCCAATGATGGTTATCTCGATGATGTTGGATTTGACGCAAGTTTTTCGGCGGGCTTACATGCGTTGGTACGCGGTTTCGAAAAAGTAACTGTCGGCGACCTGCCGTCCTGACGAGATGTTTGACCTTCCGCTGGGGCGCTGCGTAGGTCTGGCTTCAGCAAGGATAGAATGATGCATCGTAAAGAGCAGGTCGGACGGACGGAGCGTATACCGCCAGGATTGCGGGAGCGCGTGCTGGCGGAACAGGGCGACTGGTACAGCTTTCGCATGATCCTGATCGGCAACCATTATTCAGGTGAGCTCTTTGCGGCGCTGGCCAAAGATTATGATATGGTCCGTGACGACTTTCTCATCCTCGCCTATCTATCCGACTTTGGCGAGATGACCGCCAATCTGATCGGCGCGCTAAGCGGACGGCCGAAAAACAGCATTAGCCGGAGTGTCATCAAACTCACTGCCAGCAAGCTGATAGAGGCCCGGACGGGCACGGAAGACCGTCGCTATAGTTTTCTGAGCGTCACGCCCGAAGGACGCCGTAGATATGAACAGACGATCGCTCTTTTTAGGGAACGGGAAAAAGAGGTTTTTGGATGTCTGACTGTTAGAGAAAAGCAGAATCTGGACAAGATTTTGACTAAAGTTCTGGCGAACTGGTTCGCTAAACATGGATAATGTTCCCCCTGCATCCAGCTATATTGACGATTGGTGACGATTGCTGTCGGCTAACTGATTGCTTTGTAGATGGTTCTTGCTTTCCTGTCCGGCGCCCCTTTCGTGACGCCTGCTTTGCCAGGGCTACTGTAGCGTATAGGGTTGATGCTTGACATGGTCCCGTATGGGACTAATCTCCTTAACGGGAGAGGGTGTCATACGTCGAAGACAGCGCACCTGCGGATCGGTCGAGCCGCCAAAGCCGGCCTGCCGATCCGTATGACATGGTGAGAGGAGAGGATATGCAGGAACTCAAGCCGATCCAGCCGGTGCCGCCCATGGCGCGCGATATGGACCTGTCGAAATATCGCCTGCCTTCCACGGGGAGGCTTGCCGGTGAGACAATCTCTATCGACTATGATGATGGTGGCGTCGCGACGCTGCAGCTGACGGAGACACGTGTTGTCTGGGAAGTGACGTCCAGCGACGAGAAGCTAAGCGGCGAAGATGATTATGATGCGGTCGAAATGCGCCCCGGCCTGTTCTTCCTGCATTTCGCGGCGGATGAAGCGGGCCTTGGCCTCACCAGCGTGATTGATCGCGAAGCCGGGCGGGCCATCACGATCTGGAATGTGGCGGAAGAGCGGGGAGGGGAATGGGACTTGAGACGATATCTTCGTCCCGGTCGCATCGCCGGACATGACGGAGCCTATCAGCCGATTGCCCAGTCGCGTGAACTGATCGGGCGGCGCGCATATTGCATCTATAGCGAGGAAGCCGCGCTGGAGCATATCTACATGAATTCAGCGGCGATCATCTGGCAATGGCTGCTTTTGCCGGACGATCCGCGGTTCGATCTTCTCAGAACCGAAGTGGGTATCGAAGCCGTGACGATCTGGAAGGTCCGGGAGGATCTATTCCTGCTGGTGCTGCGCGTGCCCGGCCCTGTGCAACTCTGCCTGCTCATGGACTTTGAGCAAATGCGTAATGTCGGTTATCTGTTTGGTCGGGGACAGATGGGCCTTGTGAACCGCCCGGTCGGCGCCAAGATCGTCCACCTTAACGACCTCACCTATCCAGCGGGGCATGAGCCGGGTTGAGCTCAGGCGGGTCTGAGCCAAGGTGATCTACGCCGAATCTCCAGCTGCGAGCGGCGCCTCCCACGTGAATCCAACCCACGGGATAGCATCGGGAGATTTAACCCGGAGAAACCGACAGTGGCTATCCACACGATAGTCATACAGAATATTGCGCCCGCGAAGCGGACAGAAAACCAGAGGCGTCATGACCCGCCACTTGCCTGCCCCTGACCAGCCTGATCCTCATTATGTCCCATCTGATCTGCGTGCGAGCGGGTGGACGACAATGCGGTTTGTGGATCGATTGCAACGGGACGCGAGTCGGCGCAGCTCGCTTGTAGCGTTACTACGAGATGTCGGGCGTTGGATGGTGGACAGGACAGAGTGGACTGTTCGTCGGTCCCGGGTTGACGATGCCCGGTAGCCTGTCATAGCTGCTAGCAATCAGCAGAAATTTCGCCGGCGTTTCAAACGTCATGAATTGGGACGAGAATATGGACGAAGGGTCTAGTTGCAGGGCCGCGCTGCTCCGGTGCGCGGCCATTTCCACAGTCCGGCATAATCTATGCCCGTTCGGCCTGAGGTCGCTGCGCCGGTAATCGGTTCCGCCTCTGTGATCCCCGACGGGTAGACGGAGGCGTCAAATGAATAACAGCATCCCCCAGCTTCAGGCCCTGCTGCGTGAAGGCACGTCGCAGGACGTCGTTGCGCAGGTCGCCCATGAACATCCAGCCGATATCGCGGCGGCGATGGAGGGCATGCCGCCCGAGGAGGCGTGGCACGCGTTGCGGCAGGCCAGTCTGCGGCGGCAAGCCCAGGTGTTCGGTTATCTCGGGCATGATTTCCAGACCCTGCTGGCGACGGTTATCCCGCGCACGGCGCTGGCTGATATCGTTATGGAAATGAAAGCGGATGATCGCGCCGACCTTTATCAGGAACTCTCAGAGGAGCAGCGCGAGGCGCTGATGCCGGCGCTTGCGCAGGCAGAGCGAGAGGATATCCGCCAACTGGCTTCTTACGAAGATGGTACGGCGGGGGCGATCATGACCTCCGAATATGCCGCGCTGCCGCTGAATCTGAGCGCGACGGCGGCGCTGACAATGCTACGCCGGGAAGCGCCAGACAAGGAAACCATCTACCGCGCCTATGTCGTGGATGACGCGCGAAAGCTGCTCGGCTCCGTGCGGTTGCAGGATATCATCACCGCCCCGGCGCGGGCGAAGATCTGCGATATCATGGAAACCAATACACATGCGATCCGGGTGGACGATGATGAGGAGGACGCAGCGCGGCGGATCGCTCGCTATGACGTGATTGCGCTGCCGGTCGTCGATGCGCAGGATCACCTTGTCGGCATCATTACGCATGACGACGCGCTCGACGTGATGGAAGCCGAGGCGACGGAGGATTTCCACCGCGTCGCCACCATTACCGATCTGGATGCCAGTGTCGCCACTGCCAGCGTGCCGAAACTTTACCGGGCGCGGATTTCATGGCTCATGCTGTTAGTCTTCGGTAATATTTTCTCGGGCGCTGGCATCGCTCATTTCGAGGATACGATTGCCGCCCATCTGGCGTTGATGTTCTTCTTGCCGATCTTGATCGCGTCCGGCGGCAACGCTGGTTCGCAATCCTCTACGCTGATGGTGCGCGCGCTGGCGACCGGAGATATCGGCCTCTCCGACTGGGGCAGGGTATTCGGGCGCGAGCTGGCAGTGGCGATCCTGCTCGGCCTGAGCATGGCGGTGGCGATCGCGATGATCGGGGTTTTTCGTGGCGGCCGGGAGATCGCGCTGGTGATCGCGCTGTCCATGGTGCTGATCGTCATCGTCGGCAGTCTGATTGGCATGATGCTGCCGTTCATCCTGAGTCGGTTCAATATGGACCCGGCCACGGCCAGCACACCGCTGGTCACCTCAATCGCGGATGCGACTGGCGTACTGATCTATTTCAGCATTGCCCGGTCCATCCTCACAATAGCGTGATGGGCAAGGCTTGATGGCAGGCGATCGGTGCGCCAGTCTTGCGAGCCGCACCCGGCCTGTTTTGGGGGAGAAAATATGTCTATTCGGACGATCGTTGCCGCATTGGCTCTGGAAATAGATGCTGATCCGGTAGTCTCGCGCGCCTTGCAACTGGCACAGCAGCACGGCGCGCGGCTGATCTTCATCCATGTGATTGAGAATGTTTTTCACTATGATGAGGGCCTGCCTGCGCCTGCCGACGCTACATCGTTGCAGCGAACTGTGGAACAGACGGCGTATGACCGCATCTGCATGATGATTGAGGAGGATGGCGCGCGTCGAGACACAGCCGAAATCATCCTTGAAATCGGCAAGCCTTATGAAGTCGTCCATGAACTTGCGCAGCGCGAGCAGGCGGACATATTGCTGATCGGCCCCGGCAAGGCTCGAAGCGTGAGGGAGCGGGTATTCGGCTCCACGGCGGACCGGCTGGTGCGTATCGCAGCCAGTCCGGTGCTCGTTGTTCGCACCGCCGGGGCAAAACCTTATGCGCATATTTCTGTCGCGATGGATTTTTCGGGGCCGTCGCGGGCCGCTTTTGAGGCTGCGGCGCACTTGGCCAGGCAGGCGGAGATGGAGCTTGTCCACATGGTGGAGGTCCCGCTGACATTCGAGCAGGCCATGCTGAAAGCCGGCACACCGAAAATGGAGATCCAGCGCTATCGGCGGGAAAAGATGCGGGCGGCGCGCCGGCAACTTACCGCATTTGCTGCGGAACCACGCTCATTTTCCGTGAAGCCCGGCTTGCGGGTGTTGCAAGGCGAGGCCAGCGCCGCGCTGGTTCGTCTGTCGCGCAGTGGCCGGACGGACCTGCTCGCGCTTGGGCTGCACAGTCGCAACATGATGGCGCGGGCGCTGTTGGGCAGTGTTGCCCGACGCGTGTTGCAAGATGCAACGTGCGACATATTGGTGGTTGGGGCGCAAGCAACATAGCCTGACAACAGCCTGCCTGGCATGCAGCAAAAGAGGTGAGGACGATCGCGTATTTGCGCGAGGCAGGACAGGGTGCCGGTTCGTGCGCGAGTTGTGATGGGTTATGAAATATTTCAGCCCACCGCACCGGCGCCCGGCTATGCCGACGCGGCGCGATGGGCTGCTAATTATCAGGACGTTGTTCGGCCGGATCAGCCTTCCAGCGTCTTGCGGACAAAATCCACGGTCTGGCGCGTGGCCGCCGCAAACTCGGTTTCTGTCGCCTTGAATGCACCGAAATGAGCGAATTCGTCAGGGCGCATGCCTTCAAACTCATAGGCGGCTCGGAAGCTTGGCAGCTTCATCAGCTTGTCGATGCTTTCCTGACGCGGTGCGCGGTCGATTGCCTTGGGATCGAACGGCTCCAGTTCGTCCTGCACGGCCATCAGGCCAGCAATATAACCCGGCGGGCACGTATAGACCATATCGCTGCCAGCGAAATCCTGAATGTGGCGGCTGACGGTCTTGCCGGTCCGGTCGTCCTTTTCCACGCGCATCGAGCATTGCAGCATTTTGGACGGATGGTTGTTGTCCTTGCCCCAATGATAGGCACGCTTGAGCACGGCTTCCTCGCCATCGCGGATTTCCGAGAGCGTCAGTTCAATGCCGCGTGACTTCGCTTCCGTGCGCCAGTCGCTCAACTCGCCCAAGCGGGCCGACATATGCGTGATGACCGAGCGCCAGTGCGAAAGATCGACGCCGGCGGCGCGGGCGCGTTGCAGGCCCGCCGTCACCGCCGCCATGCAGCGCATATATTGCGAGACGGTGAAGCTGGTCGTATTGTTGGTCGAGATGCCGCGCGCGGTCAGCTCTTCGATCACCTCATAGCCCTCCTTGGAGCCGGGGATCTTGACCATGACATTCTCGCCCTGCGCGGCAATGGAGAGACCCTCCTTGAGCATCCGCGCGCCATCGCGCACGAAGCGTGGATCGACCTGACCGGAGAGCATGCCATATTTTCCGCCCGAGGCCTTGTAGACGGGCAGGATCATCTCGGCGCCCTTGCGGACGAGGTCGAGATACAGCGTCCAGTAGACGGTTTCGACGTCGGCATCCGGGTTCGCCTTGGCGATTTCCCGCACGCGCTCTGCCCAGACGTCCGGCGCAAGCTTGATGGCCTGCAGGCAGAGCGGCGGGTTGGTCGTCACCCCGCGAAAGCCCATCCGGCCTTCCGCGTTGATCGTGTCCAGATCGAACAGGCGAACAAGTTGCTCCGTCCAGGCGGCGTTGCCCGGCGATTTGGCGAGTGTCTCTTCCTTCCAGCTTGGATAGATCAGCGGCGAGCTGTCCCACCAGATTTCGCTTTCGGGATTGGTGGCGGCGAGGGTTTCGAGAATATGGTCTGTCATAGTGAGAACCCAATAAGCCGATGGTTGGAAAGGTCCAGTCCGTTCGCAGTTATTTTCTGCCATGTGGCGCGGTTAACGCGGCCACATGGTTAAAAAGGCCCGATGGGTAAAAGAGGGTAAACTTCCTGTTTCCATCCTGTAATTCGTGATAGCAACGTGGTTGAAGAGGCCAGATTGGCGAGCAGTCTAGAGAATAGTTGATCGTTATGGATGAAACCCGCCCCCTGATGCGCCGATCCAGACCAGCCTGGCTGGTAAAAGGCAAAACCCGAATTATGCGCGACTCGGCGTATGCGTCAGTGTGGGCATGGGGTATCGGCCGGGCTGCCGCTCTGAGTCGAGTGCCGGCTATGGCCCGCGTGCGGCAGGCTTCGCCTATTATCGCCGGATTGACGGTCGCGTTGATGGTAACTCCGTTCGCCATCGGGGAAGGTGGCAGGGCAGCCTTGGCCGCTGCGGTGATGGACCCTGCTTCGTTGCTGACTCAGCGCTCGCCTGGTGAGCGGGCACCCGGCGCCATGCACAGCACGAAACCGCCGCGCCTTGCGTCAGCGCGCACCTTGCCGGCTCCGCGGGAGCGTGTGCTCCCTGCCGAGCGTGTGCGTGCGCCGGCACCGCCACTGGTCGATGTACCAGAAGCGGGACTGCCGGTGATCGAAGCGCCTATCGAGGTGGCGGAAGCTGTGCCACCGCCGCCCGGAGCGGTGCCGTTCATCGCGCCACCCTTTGGTCCGGGAATCGTGATTCCGGGCCCTGGCCCTGGCCCTAATCCTGGACCAGGACCAGGCCCCGGTCCGGGACCAGAGCCGGAGCCGCCGCTCCCGCCAATCCCGGAACCGGCGACATGGGCAATGTTGCTGGCGGGCTTCGCCGGGATCGGCGCCGCACTGCGCTGGCGTGGGCGCGGTGGAGTCGGTCAGCCAGTTAGCCAGCCGCCTTTAGTCTGAGCGAGAAGCGCAATGTCGGGCTGGCCGCGGACCTTGCTGCTGTTCACGGCGAGTTGTCTGATTTTCACCACCGCCGCTATGGTGGTGCGTGACCGGATGGAGCGCACGGCGGCAAAAGAGGCGCAAATCGAGGCTGCGCTACAAGCGGCGACCGCTACGCCGGAACTCCGCATCCGTTACGACGAAGGGGACTATCCAAGCTTCGATCTGCCGGGCGGCGGTCAGGAGACGGTGCGTAGCGTGCTGAATATCACCCGACCGATGCGCTATGGCGGTTATGTCTGGGATGAAACCGGTATTCCTGAGGGGCCGATTCTCATTCGGATCGATCTGGGGCGGCAGCTTCTCTCTATCTTCCGGGGCGGGCACGAGATTGGGTCGGCGGTGATCCTCTACGGGACGGACGGCAAGGCGACGCCGACAGGGAGCTTCCCTATCCTGCAGAAAGCGGCCGATTATCACTCGCGGACCTATGACGCCCCCATGCCCTATGCGCTGCGCCTTACCGATGACTGGGTGGCGATCCATGGCAGCGATGTGCGCACCGGTTTTGCGACACATGGATGCATCGGCGTACCGGTCGCTTTTGCCCGACGCCTGTTTGAGCAGGCTCGCGAAGGGGATCGGGTGGTCATCCTGCCAGCGGGGGCGCAGAGGGCATTGTCTGACGGTTCCGCTGATCCAGCTTAGATAATATTCGTTCTTCACAGGGCCTTAACCTGTTTTGTCCATGAAATCGTGAGTCGGTGATGGGAGACTTTCTGCGTTAATGCAGGAGGTTTGATTTCCATGTCGGCATCCCGGTTAAAAGTGCGTGTGGCCGCGTGCGCACTCGCTCTGGCCGCGCCATTCATGATCAGCGCGACCGATCCGCTGGCCAATTTCGATGAACGTCTGCTGTTCGTGCATAATCGCGAGCGAGCGGCGTTGGACCTGCCGCCGCTGCAGTGGAATGCCGCGCTTGAGCGAACCGCACAGCGCTGGGCGGATTATCTGGCCCAAACCGGCCGCTTTGAGCATGCGCCTGAGAATATGTTCGAGCCGCAGGGTGAAAATCTCTGGGCTGGGACAAAGGGCTATTATGCGCCCGAGCAGATGGTGGATGCTTGGGCGCGCGAGAAGCGCTACTTCCGTCCCGGTGCTTTTCCTGACAACAGCACCACCGGGCGCATGGAAGATGTCGGCCATTATACCCAGCTCATCTGGCGCGCCACGCTGCAAGTGGGCTGCGCCCATGCGGTGAGCAAGGAAGAAGATATTCTTGTCTGCCGCTATGCGGAGGCAGGCAATTATCTGGGCGAAGAGCCCTTCTGACAGATGCGGAGGTTCGCGATACCAGCGGAGATTCCAGGTTCCTGACGGTGTGCCGTTCACCTGCTGGACGACAGCCTTTCATCACTACATGTCGTAGCGCCGGAATCATGACTATGCTGATAGCTGCGCTCGATTTGCTTCGAACCCGTGCCGGCAGGGACAGGATCATGCAACGGGCCAGTTCGATCCAGATCATCTGGCCCAGCGCTGCATCGCTCCTATGACCGGGCTTATCGGGGCTGCTCGGCCGGAGTCTGCTGGGCGGGTTTTTCGGCAGCTTCCTCTGCGGCCTTGCGACGGGTGGCTTCTTCTTCCTCGGCCCGAGCTTGCGCCTCGATCTGCGCGGATTCGGCATCCAGATTGCCCAGCCGCTCCTCACGTGCCTTGGCGACGGCATCGGCCCAACTGGCGCTGCCGAGCATTTTCTCGCGCTCTTCCTTTGCTTCCCGCGCAATTTGCGTGAAGCAGCCGGTGAAACCGCCTGCGCCGCTCGGCGAGCAGCTGTTAATGCCTTCAGCGCCGACATATTCGATCGATCGGGCGCGGTTCACCCAGCTTTGCACGGCAGCCGAATTAGGGTCGGTGCGCAGTTCCTGCGGGATACGATACCGCTCATTGTCCGGCATGCGGGCGCAAACGACGATCTCGTCACTGCTGCTGGCTGGGCAAGGATCATCGCCATAGACGAAGACCTGCTTCACCTTCTCGGTGTCCGTGGGGCCGGCTGTCGCCGCGGGTTGGGCGAAAGCTGCGTTGCCGCACAAGGCGGTGCCTAGGATGAGAGCGAAAGAAAGGGCGCGCATGACGGTTGTTGTCCTCTTCAATAACGGCGCGATAGCGCGATGGCGGCGCGGCAGCCCAGCCGGATCATGCCAAAGAGCAGCGGATAGGCGGGAGCGGATTCAGCCCCGGCCTTGAGCGCCGCCTCGCGATGCTCGACCTCTTCGGCACGGAAATCCGCGATTACCTCGGAAAGTTCCGGGTCATCATCGCCCAGTTCATCGAGTTGCTGGCCATAATGGTCGTCAATCTCGGTTTCGATGGCGGCGGTGCAGGCCATAGCGGCTTCCGGCCCGATCAGTGCTGTAGCCGCGCCTAGCGCGAAGCCGGCGACATGCCAGAAGGGCTGAAGGATGGTCGGCCGCACGCCGCGTTGCGTGATCATCGCGTCGAAATGAGCGCGGTGGCGCTCTTCCTGTGCGGCCATATGGCTGATCTCGCGGCTCATCGGATGACGATCGCCCAATACGGCGAGTTGTCCCGCATAGATGCGCACAGCGCCAAATTCACCGGCCTGATCGACCCGCACCATGGACGCACGATCTGCGGCGCGGCGCCCGGGGTGCGGGGATTTGGTGTGTGGCGAGGTGGAAGTGACGGTGTTCATGGGCGGCTCCATCGACGGATGAGCGCGAAAATTGTGATGGCGCCGCCCAGCGAGAAGATAGCGTTGAAGCCAGCAAGGGAGATGCCAAGCAGCGTCCACGGTGCGACATCGCAGCGCACCAGCGAAGCCTCCATGATCGCCTCAAGCACCGTCTTGCCGACAGGCGGGCCGGAGGTGGCGCAGGTCGTTATCCCTTCCCACCAGCCATATTCGACGCCAGCGTGGAACGCGCCGATCGCGCCACTGGTGGCAATGGCCAAGGCTGCGAGGAGCGTGAAGACCGCGCTTGCAAACGGGTTGCGGCGCAGCAGGATGGCGGCGAGGCCGGCACCAATGGCTCCGGCGAGCGGCCAGCGCTGCCACATGCACATCTCGCAGGGGAACAGGCCGCCAATATATTGCGAGGCGAGCGCGCCGCCCAGCAAGGCAGCCGGGAGCAGGACCGCCACCAGCCGGGCGAAAAACAGGGCGCTGTCACGACTCATCGCTATTTCCGCGCCGCCGCTTGCTGGTTGGTCGCCTGTTTGGGCCCAGCGAGCCGGCCGAGCGTTTGCAGCGCATAATGAAGCTGAAAATCCTCGATGCCGGCCTTTTCCAGATCCTCGGCACTGGCCGAGAAAGCAGGATCAGTGCCGGTGTCCGCCTCAAGCTCGGTGCGATCCAGCTTGGCTTCGTTAATGAGATGGCGGCGCAGATCGCTCTCCCGGTAACGCGGGCGCTTGGCAACATCCGGGTCGGAAATCTGCGGCACGAGAATGTCCGGCTCGATGCCGCCCTCCTGCACCGATTTGCCCGTGGGCGTATAATAGCGCGCCGTAGTGAGGCGCAGCGCCGTATCCTGCGAGAGTGGCAGCAGCGTCTGCACGCTGCCCTTGCCGAAGCTGCGCTCGCCCATTACCAGGGCGCGATGCTGGTCCTGGAGCGCGCCCGCTACAATCTCCGAGGCAGAGGCCGAGCCGGCATCGATCAGGACGATGATAGGCAAGCCCTTCGCATCGTCGCCGGGCCGGGCATAATAAGGCCGGTTGTCGCTAGCCGCGCGGCCGCGCTGCGACACGATCTCGCCCTTGTCGAGAAACGCATCGGAAACGGTGACCGCTTCATCCAGCAAGCCGCCAGGGTTGGAACGCAGATCGAGAATATAACCGATCGGCTTGCGGCCCAGCGACTTGTCGATGCTGCGGATGGCGCTTCGCACATCGTCGCCGGTATGAGCGGAGAAGCTGACGATCTTGATGACGCCGACATCGCCTTTCACCTGCCATTTGACCGGCTTGATATCGATGATCGCCCGGGTGAGGGTCAACTCGATCGGTTCGTCGCGCCCCTGCCGGGCGATGGTGAGTTTGATGTCCGTGCCCGGTGCACCGCGCATCTTGTCCACGGCTTCGTCGAGCGACGCGCCGTAGATGAGTTTCCCGTCAATATGGGTGATATAGTCGCCAGCCTTGATGCCGGCTCTGGCGGCGGGTGTATCGTCCGTCGGTGCGATGACCTTGACAACGCCTTCATCGAGCGTGACAGACAGGCCGAGGCCGCCGTAATTGCCTTCCGTCTGCGTGCGTAAATTGGTGAAATCGCGTGCATCGAGATAGGAGCTGTGCGGATCGAGACTGGCGAGCATGCCGTCGATTGCGCCCTTGATGAGCGACGCGTCGTCCACCTTTTCAACATAGCTGGTTCGCACCCGCTGGAACACATCCATGAACAGATCGAGTTGCTTATAGGTTTCGCTCTCGCTTTCCGTCACCGCCGAGGTGGATGCCGGAACCAGCGCGATCGCGCCGAGAATGACGGCGGAGCGGACGAGGAAGCTCTTGCGGGCGCTATGCATTGCGATGCCTTCGGACAAATACCTGGCTGACCTATAAGCATGATTGCCGGGTCTGCCTAGCGTGGAACCAGTGCATGACCTTGCGTGACAACAAGCTGAACATGATCATTGCAGCAGGGCGGTAATGTCGACCGGTCTCTCCTGCCGGCGCAATTCGACCGTGAGACGCGGGTTTTGCTGGCCGGTCGCGCCCAGCGGATCGCCCGGGCGCACGGCATCGCCAACTTGGGCGCTCAGTGTGTCAAGTCGGGCGATGAGGGTGGTCCAGCCGCCGCCATGGTCGATGATGATGATGCGGTCATAGCCACGGAACGGCCCGGCATAGGCGATGCGGCCGCGCGCCGGGGCGACGACGGTAGCGGCGGGCGCGGTGGCGATGGTGAGCCCGCGTGCGCGTGCGCCGCTTTCATTGGCCTCGCCGAAGCCGGTGACGATTTCTCCGGTCGCTGGCAGCCGGTAGGCGGGCGCTTGCGCATCAGCGCGCGGCGCGATGGGATCGACCGGCGGAAGCGCGCTGCCCGGCGCGGCTGGGCGTGGGGTCGGGCCGGGCAGGGCCAGCAGGGCGTCGCGCATGATGGCGGCGTTCTCGATTGTCGTCATCAGCTCGCCAATGTCGCGCGCTTCCTCGCCCATGGCGAGAGCGTGCTCGACCTCAAGGCTGGCACTCTCCCGCAAGGCTCGTGAGGCGAGGCGCTGGCGCTGCTCCAGCATGGCGAGTGTCTGTTGTTGGGCAGTGAGGCCTTCGCGCGTGCGGGTGAGTGCTTGCGTTGCTGCCTCGGCGCTCTCACGCAGGGCGGCGCTGCGGGCGATATCGGCCTGCAAGTCACGCGTGCGCTCCATGACCGCGGGCATGACCTGTGCCAGCACGATTCGCCGGTGGACCGCATCGCTGACAGAGCCTGGCTCAACGAGTGCGAGAATAGGCGCGCGGCGAGCGATTTGCTGAAGTGCTGCAGTGAGGCGCACAATCGGCTGCTGGCGTTCGGCCAGCCGCCGAACCTGTGCGCGCTGCTCCGCCGTGATGATGGCGATGCGTGCCTCGCCGGCACGCTGGTCCGCCTCGCTTTGCTGGATGCGTGCGGCGAGGGCGGCGATCTGGTCGCGGGTCTTGTCCGCCGCGGCATTGGTGGAGCGTGCGCGCGCTTCCAGCGCTTCGCTGCGCTTGCGGGCCTCCTCGCCCTGCATTTTTGCGCGGCTCAACGCGGCACGTTGCTGGTCCAGCGACAGGCCAAGGCTGGATGATGGCGGGACGGAAGGGGTGCTCTGGGCGATCAGGGCCGCAGGGATGGCGCAGGCTGAGACGATGAGAAGGGCGCCGCGTGCCTTTCTACCGCTGAGGCCGATGGCGCTTGGCCGCATAGCTGCAACTGAATTACGCTCTTCCATCATCAATTTTGGGGCGTATGCGCCAAGGCCACCGACGAGACTGGCATGAAGGAGCGAGGGGCGAGACATAACCCTCAACCCTCGCGATGATAGGGATGATTGGCAAGGATGCTTGTGGCGCGCCAGAGTTGTTCGGCGAGCATGGCGCGCGCCATCATATGCGGCCATGTCATCGCGCCAAAGGCGATGCGCAGAGTGGCGGCCGCCCGTTCCGCGTCGGAGAAACCATCCGCCGCGCCGATGAGAAAACGACATTCGCGCATGCCATCGTCCCGCCAGCGTCCGAGCTTTTCGGCAAAGGCAAGCGAGCTCATCTGCACGCCCGTCTCATCCAGCATCACGGTGATGGCGGGGGTCGGCAGGGGCGGCAGTTTTACGCTGCCTTTGTCCGGCAATTCGGTGACTTTGGTCGGCAAGGTAACGCGTTTGAGATAACGCGCTACCAGCTCGGCCTCGGGTGAGCGGCCGATCCGCCCGCGCGCGACGATGTGCAGCAGCACGGTTCGGCTCTCCCCCTCGTCCGTTCAGTCTTTTACGCCGGCGTCACGCTTCGCCGCCGGCGACCAATGGCGCATCGCTAAAGCCCCACATACGTTCCAGATTGTAGAAGCTGCGTACTTCGGGGCGGAAGATGTGGACGATCACATCGCCCGCATCGATCAGCACCCAGTCGGCGACCGGCAGCCCTTCGATACGCACGGTGCGACCCAGCGTCTGCTTGATTCGCTCGGCCAGCTTGTGCGCCATGGACGCGACCTGACGGGACGAGCGGCCGGACGCGATCACGATATGATCGGCGATGCTGCTTTTCCCGGCGAGCGGAATGCTGACGACATCCTGTGCCTGATCGTCATCCAGCGACTCGAGCACGAGATTGTGCAGCGTCTCGACGAATTGATCGGCGGCGTCGGAACGGCCCGCATCATTGGCGGCGCGTGCGCTCCGGGGAGATAAGGGGTCGGGCAATGTCACTCCTTGGTGGTTATAAGGCGACCGGTCACGTCGTCACGTGGCGTGGCGGAAGCGAAGCTGCGGTGCCAAAAGGGGGCCGCCTGCCGAAGCAGAGTGGCTGATCGGGGATCGGGGCGAAAGCGCAGATGCACGAGCGCCGGCAGTCTCCATGTCGTCCAGTGTTTGCACTGGTTTGCAGGGCGGACGAAGCGACGCAACCAGGCCATAGCGGGCGAGCCAAAGGCTTGCCTAGTATAGCCGGGGCGCGCGATCACGGCAATGGGCATGCTGCGCGCTATGTCGCGCCAGTTTTTCCAGCGGTCGAACTGGGCGAGATTGTCGTCACCCATCAGCCAGATGAAGCGCAGGCGGGGGTAACGGCGGCGTAGCTGACGCAGCGTCTCGACGGTGTAGCGCGTGTGCATTTGCTGTTCGATCGCGGTGACACGGATCGGCGCGCGTCGGGCGGCTTTGCGGGCACTAGCCATCCGTGCGGCGAGCGGCGCCATGCCGGCGCGTGATTTTAATGGATTGCCAGGTGAGACGAGCCACCAGACCTCATCAAGGTTTAGCGCGTCCCGCGCGAAGAGCGAGATGGCGCGGTGCCCGCCATGAGCCGGATTGAACGATCCGCCGAGCAGGCCGATGGTGATTGGACGGCCTCGCGTCATGAGCGCACATCGCCATCAACGGTGATTTCGCGTTCCTGCGCAGACAGTTGCGCCTCATGCTCCGGGTGTAGTCGGACGAAGCGCAGCAGCAGGAAGCCGGCGAGCGCGGAGAGGCAGGAGCCGGTGAGAATGCCTGCCTTGGCCTGTTCCGCAAGCTCCGGGGCATTGGGAAAGGCAAGGCCACCGATGAACAGGCTCATCGTGAAGCCGACGCCGCAAAGCAAGGACAAGCCATAAATTTGCGGCCATGTGGCCCCACGCGGCGGGCTTGCGAAACCCAGCCGCACGCAGGTCAGGATGGCTCCGAAAATACCGACCTGCTTGCCAATGAACAGACCGAGCGCCACGGCGAGCGGAAGCGGCGCGCTGAGTTGGGCGAGCAGGTTCGGCTCCAGCTGCACGCCGGCATTGGCAAAGCCGAATAGGGGCACGATGAGCCAAGCGCTCCATGGATGGACCATATGTTCGAGCCGGTGCAGCGGGCTATCCGCGGCATCCGGTGTGCCGGGCGTCGGGTGGATCGGGATGGCGATGGCGGCCAGCACGCCCGCAATGGTCGCATGCACGCCGGAGAGCAGTATGAAATACCACAGCGCCACCGCGAGCAGCAGATAGGGTGACAGGGCCTTTACACCCAGGCGGCCAAGGAGCAGCATGGCTCCTAACACGAGCATGGCGGCTAGGAGCGCTGCGCCGCCAATGCTGGCGGTATAGGCAATGGCGATGATGGCCACCGCGCCCATGTCGTCGACGATCGCGATAGTGGTAAGCAGCAGTTTGAGTGAGAGCGGCGCGCGCCTACCGAGCAAAGCAAGCACGCCGATCGCAAAGGCGATGTCGGTCGCGGCCGGAATGGCCCAGCCACTGCGTAGCGCGGCATGATCCTGCGAAACCAGCAGATAGATCGCCGCCGGCACAATCATCCCGGCCAGCGCGGCGATGATCGGTAGCCGACGCTGCTCCCATGTCGAAAGTCGTCCGTCCAGCCACTCGCGCTTGATCTCCAGCCCGATGACGAAGAAGAACAGCGCCATCAGCCCGTCGTTGATCCACAGGTGCAGCGTCATCGGGCCGATCCGGGCAGAAAGGACGGGACCCAGCGGCCGATGCAGCAGATGATGGTAAAGCTCCGCCATTTGCGGAGAAATATTAACCGCCGAGATGGCCAGCACCGCAGCAATGATAAGCAGCGCGCCGCTGCCCGCTTCCCCCGCGAGAAAGGCACGGAGCGCCGAACGCGGTGGCGAAGAAGGTGGTGCGGTCATATTCTGTCCTCGCTAGAGAAGGTCGGGCAGAGCGTCAAACCCTGCCGCGATAGCGCTTGCCAGAAAAGATTGGGCTGATATCCCGTTGAGGCTTCTTATATTCATTGATGCTGCCGCATCGATATGAGGACGCCTGTGGGGGGAGGACATGGGGGCATTGGTCGCGGCGCTTGAGCTGCTGCGCAATGAGTTGCTGCTGTTCGCGGGTATCGGGCTGCTGATCGGCGGACTGGATGATCTGCTCGTCGATCTCATCTATGCCGTAAGGCGCATCTGGCGATCGTTGACTGTCTATCGCCGTATCCCCCGGATGACTGCGCGCGATTTGCCGCCGCCGGGTGCTGCAGGACCCATCGCTATATTTGTGCCGGCCTGGGACGAGGCGGCCGTGATCGGCCAGATGCTGCGCGGCTGCCTCGATAAATGGCAGCGCGATGATATGCAGATTTTCGTCGGCGCCTATCCCAACGATGGGTCAACGATCGAGGCGGTGACGGATGTCGCCGCCCGATATGGCGGCGGGCGGGTGACGCTGATCATCAATGATCGCGCGGGTCCGACGACCAAGGCGGATTGTCTCAATCAGCTCTGGCGAGCGCTGCGACGCTGGGAAGTCGCGCAGGGGCGGGCGGCAATCGCCGTGGTGCTGCATGATGCCGAAGATGTGGTGCATCCCGATGCGCTGCGCCTGCTGGGTCTGCTCGCGCCACGTTTTGCGCTGGTGCAATTGCCGGTGCTGCCGCTCGTCTCGGCGCGCTCGCGCTGGGTGGCGGGTCATTATTGCGATGAATTTGCCGAGGCGCATGGTAAATCGATGCTCGTCCGCGAGGCGCTCGGAGCCGCGCTGCCCTCGGCTGGTGTTGGCTGCGCGTTCAATCGCACAGCACTGGGGAGGATTGCTGCGGAGCGGGACGATCTTCCGTTCGATGCTGCGAGTCTCACCGAAGATTATGAACTGGGCCTGCGTCTCGGTGAAGATGGCGGGCGCGGCGTTCTGGCGCGCATGCGGGATGATGCGGGTGAGTTGATCGCCACGCGCGAATATTTCCCCGATACGCTGCCTGCTGCCGTTCGGCAGAAGGCGCGCTGGACGATCGGCATCGCTCTGGCCGGCTGGGATCGCATGGGTTGGGCCGGCCGATGGCGAGAGCGTTGGATGCGGCTGCGGGACCGGCGCGCCGCGCTGGCGGCACTGGTGCTGTTTGCTGCCTATATGGGGCTGGTACTGGGCATGGTTGCATATGGCGGCGCGCTGCTGCTTGGCCGCCCGCCGGCCGGCTGGCCCCCGCCGCTTCCGGCGCTGCTGGCGGCGACGACGATGCTGCTGGTTTGGCGGATCATCGTGCGGATTCTGTTTGTCTGGCGAGCTTACGGGCTGCTGGAGGCGCTGCTTTCTGTCCCCCGCGGGATCATCGCCAATATCATCGCCATGATGGCAGCGCGTCGGGCGGTGATGCTTTACCTGCGCTATTTGCGCGGGGCGCGGCTGGTGTGGGACAAGACCAGCCATCGTTTTCCAGGCAGCAGCCGGCAGATGACGCGGTGAAACCCGGCCAGCCTCTGCGCTTCCTCGGCTGGATTCTCGGCGGCTGGGTTACAATGCGCGCGGCCATGCTGCTCATTCCGATGGTCGAAGGTATCGGAGAACCGATATCGGCTGAACGTATGGAAGCGCAGACCCATGAGGTGGCGTTGGCACGGCGTGCGGCGGGACTTGCCAGCGTGTCTATTGACCATGCCAGCCATGCGCAGGCCGATATTGGCTTAGCGGGGCCGGCGGCCGTTTCGGATGGACAGACGCGTAGCGGCACAGTGGCAAGCGACCGGTCTGGCACCCGCCAGCAAGATATGAGCGCGAGGCCGGAATTGGCGATGCCACAACCGCGTGTGGATGCATCGGACATGGCGAAGCTCGCCCGAGCGCAGGTGGATATCAGTGACAAGCCGGTTCCCGCTGACCGACGGACAGATGAAGGGCGCTATCTCCAAAGGCGGGCTGAGACAGGAGGGGGCCGCGCTGTGGTAAGTCCATGGTCTGGCACGGCCTGGATGTTGTGGCGGCCGGACATGGCGGGCGGGCTTGCGCAGGCACCGCTGCTTGGCGGGTCGCAACTGGGCGCGCGGCTCGACTATCGGGTTGCCGGTGGTGGCGATCCTGGACAGATTAGCCTTTACGAACGGGTTAGCCGGGCGCTTACCGGCGCGCCGTCCGAGGAGGCGGCGCTGGGCATTGCCGTGCGACCGGACCGCGTGCCGGTGACTATGCTTGCCGAGCGTCGCCAGCGGCTGGGCCGGGGTGGACGCAACGGCTTTGCACTGCTTGTCGCAGGTGGCGTCGGGCCGCGCGAGGTGGCGGATCGGCTGGCGGTTGAAGGCTATGCGCAGGCGGGGGTTGTTGGTCTGCCGGGGTTTGACGGATTCGCCGACGGCAAGGCAAGCCTTGGTTATCGCCTCTCCCCGGAGCGGAAGATGGCGAGGCTCACCCTTGGCGCCAGCGTCTCCGGCAGCGTGCAGCCCGGCGCAAGCCGCCTTGATGTCGGCCCGCAGATGGAGCTGTATTTGCCGGCCGGCGCGGCGCCCGTGCGCCTCTCGGTCGAATGGCGCGAGCGTATTCTGGGGGACGCCCGCCCGGCGCGGGGGCCGGCAATCACGCTGGTAAGCGGGTTTTGATGGCTGCTGTTCGGTGAACGGCTGGCAAGGCGCGTTCGGCTGTCGGTTGCAAGTCAGTCGGATGCACCGTCCCTTGTTCGACGTGGCAAGGATACCGGCCGCAGCATGTGACGAGGCGCCTGCGGCCAAAGCGCTGTGATCGATCGCGAACTTGTTACTTGCCCCCTTTTGGCGCGCGCGCTTTGCGGCTACCCAGAGCGGTATGGATATCTATCTGCCGATCGCCAATCTGTCGGTGAATGCGCTTGTCATCATCGGACTGGGCGGAGTGGTCGGGCTGCTCTCCGGCATGTTTGGCGTCGGCGGCGGGTTTCTCACCACGCCGCTGCTGATTTTCTACGGCATTCCGCCCACCGTAGCGGCGGCGTCCTCCGCCACGCAGGTAATGGGTGCGAGCGTTTCCAGCGTGGTGAGCCATCTTTCCCGCAAGACGGTCGATGTGCGGATGGGGCTGGTGATGGTTGTCGGCGGCATGATCGGCGCGGGAATCGGCACAGTGATCTTCCGGCTGCTGACCCGGATCGGCCAGATCGATACGGTGATTGGCCTGCTCTATGTTCTGATGCTCGGGTCAATCGGACTGCTGATGGCGAATGAGGCGATCCGCGCGCTCATCATGGCGCGACGCGGAATTCGCCCGCCGGCGCAAAAGCGGCGGCATCATCCGCTGGTCGCCGCGCTGCCGCTGCGGTGGCGTTTCTATCCCTCCGGCCTCTATATTTCGCCCTTCGCGCCGCTTCTGCTCGGCATGTTTTCAGGAATATTGACGATGTTGATGGGCGTCGGCGGAGGCTTCGTGCTGGTGCCGGCCATGCTCTATATTCTCGGTATGTCGGCACAGCCGGTGATCGGTACGTCGCTGTTCCAGATCTTGTTCGTGACGATGGTGACGACCATGGCCCATTCGCTCACCACTCATGCGGTTGATCTTGTGCTGGCCTTTCTGTTGCTGATCGGCAGCGTGACCGGCGCACAGATTGGCGGACGGCTCTCCATGACGATCCGGCCGGAATATTTGCGCGGACTGCTGGCACTCATCGTGCTGGTGGTGGCGATCCGCATGGCGCTTGGCCTTGGCTGGCGCCCGGACGAGATTTATTCGGTGGTGGTCCAGTGAGGATACTCATCGTTCGCCTCGCCCTCGCATTGTTGCTGCTTGGCGGGCAAGGCGCGCTTGCCCAGCGCGCTGCGCCGCAACTGGTGCCGGATGTTTCGCAGCGCAGTATTGAGATCAAGTTCAGCTTCACCGGCGCAGAACTGCTGCTGTTCGGCGCGATCCTCTATCCCGGCGGTCGCCTGCCGGATGAGCCGGCGGATATCATCGTCGTGCTCAAGGGGCCAAGTCAGTCGATCACGTTGCGGGAAAAGCAAAAGGTTGCGGGCATCTGGGTGAATGCGGACAGCATTAATTTCCGCTCGGCGCCCAGCTTCTATGCGGTTGCATCTTCTCGACCGATCGAGGAACTGGTTGACGAGCAAACGGCAGCCATCTTCGAACTGGGCCTCGCCAAGTTGCAACTCTCGCCTGCTTCGCTGAGCGGTACGGAGGAAATCAACCGTTTTGCCGCGGGCCTCAACGATCTCAATGAGCGTGCGGGGCTGTATCTGGAGCAGCCTGGTTCGGTCGAGATCACGGATGGTGTGCTATATCGCGCGCGCCTGCCACTTTCCGCGCGGGTCGTCACCGGCACTTATACCGCCGAGACGTTCCTTGTGCAAAATGGCCGGGTGCTGGCGGCGGCAGTGCGCGAGATTGAGGTCCACAAAACCGGGTTCGAACGGTTGATCGGCGTATTCGCGCAGGAACATGGTGCGATATATGGGCTGGTGGCGATCATCATAGCCGTTGCCATGGGGTTGTTCGCGGGGCTGGTCGCCGGGCGGGTCTCCGCCGTGCTGGGCTGATAGGTTCAGGACCGGCAGGCAGGGTTTTGTTTACCGTCGGCTGCTAGCGTCGCGCGCAACAGAGCGCGGGAGTTAAGCAGCATGAATTTCATGACCGGGGGCATGGCACCACAGCCCGGCGCTATGCCGCCAGTGGCGAGCCCACAGGCCGGCCCCGCACCCCTGCGCCGCGAGGGTGATCTTGTCATCGGTCACGTTTCGGCCATTTCGCGCGGTGCCGCGCAGGTGCTGCTGAACATCGCCGCGCTCGAGACGATGAGCGGCCAGAGCGATGCCGGCATCGCTATGGCGGGGCAGGTCGGCAGCCAGATCAAGATGCGCGTCGGGCAACGCTGGCTGATCGCGACAGTGCGGACGCTGGCGCTCGACGTGCGCACGGAGGGGCATGTTCAGGCCGATGTCGATTTTCTCGGGGAAGGCGATCAGGAGCAACTGACTGGCCGCATTTTCCGTTTTCGTCGTGGGGTTACGCGCTTTCCGGTGCCGGGCACGCAGGTGTTGCCCGTCTCCAGCATTGACATGGACGAGATTTACACTGCCCATGAGGATGTGCGCATCGAGATCGGCACCGTCTATCCCACTGTGGCGACGCGCGCGGCATTGCTGGTCGATAGCCTGCTCGGCAAGCATTTTGCACTGCTCGGTTCGACCGGCACTGGCAAATCCACTGCTGCCGCGCTTATCCTGCATCGCATTTGCGACCTCTCGCCAGAGGGGCATATCGTGATGATTGATCCCCATGGGGAATATGGTGCGGCCTTTGCCGGTAACGGGCAGGTCTATCACGCCGGTAATCTCGATCTGCCATATTGGCTCCTCAATTTTGAGGAGCATTGCGAGATGCTGGTCACATCAAAGGGGCCGGAGCGGGCGCAGGACTGTGATATTCTCGCCAAATGCCTGCTGGCCGCCCGCGGCCGTAACCGGTTAGCGGAAGGTATCGGACGATTGACTGTGGATTCGCCCGTACCCTATTTGCTCTCCGATCTTGCCGCGATCCTACAGAATGAAATGGGCAAGTTGGACAAGGGCACCAACACGCTGCCTTATCTGCGTCTGCGCACCCGACTGGACGAAATCCGCTCCGATCCACGTTTCAGCTTCATGTTTTCCGGCATGCTGGTGGCGGATTCGATGCAGGCTTTCCTCGCCAAGATTTTTCGGCTGCCCGCCCATGGCAAACCGATCTCGATCATCGATACATCCGCCATGCCGTCCGAAATCACCCATGTCGTGGTTTCCGTGATGGCGCGGCTGATCTTCGATTTCGCGATCTGGGCACGCGACGAGGAGCAAAAGCCATTGCTGTTCGTCTGCGAGGAGGCGCACCGCTACATTCCCGCGAGCACGACGGGCGAAGGGCAATCGGTTCGCAAGATATTGGAGCGTATAGCCAAGGAGGGACGCAAATATGGCGTTTCCCTCGGGCTGGTGACGCAGCGCCCGTCCGATCTTGCCGAGGGCGTGCTCTCGCAATGCGGCACGATCCTGTCGATGCGGCTCAACAATGATCGCGACCAGCAATTCGTCAAGGCCGCAATGCCTGAGGGCTCGCGCGGCTTCCTCGACGCCATCCCGGCGCTGCGCAACCGCGAAGCGATCATCTGCGGAGAAGGCGTTTCCGTGCCGATCCGCGTCGTGTTCGACAATCTGGAGGAAGCGCGCCGTCCGGCATCGGCCGATCCGGTCTTTTCAGACCTGTGGCGGACAAGCGGCGGCGAGGATGAAATTCTTGAACGGACCATCAACCGCTGGCGCAACCAGGGGCGTTGAGGGCGGCGGCAAATCCTGCCAGACCAGCTTACCGCAGGCGGTTATTCGTAGAAAGGTGCCGCCGCCTTTTCAGCCATGCTGCAAATCACCATCCATCGGCAGGATCTGACCGGAGATGGAGCGCCCTGCCGCTGTGGTGAGGAACAGCGCCAGATCGGCAATATGGGCGGGATCGACGATGCGCTTGAGCGACTGAGCGGCGAGCCCGTCGCGCACCTCTTCCTCGAAGCTGCGGCCGCTAAGCTGCGCGCGGCCTTGGATCACACGGTCGAAGCGGTCGCCGCCCACCGCGCCCGGCAGGATCGCGTTGACGGTGACATCATGCGCGCCCAGTTCCATGGCGAGCGTCTTGGTGAAGCCGACAAGGCCCCATTTGGTGACGGCATAGGCAATGCGATTGGGATAGCCGAACCGCCCCGCCGCCGATGACATGTTGATGATCGTCCCCGCCGTCCGTTTAAGCAACGGGATAGCGCGGCGCGTCACCTCGAATGTGCCGGTCAGGTTGATATCGAGCACCTGCTGCCAGTCTTCGCTCGGTAACTGATCGGCGGGCAGCGTCGGGCCGCCAATGCCGACATTATTGACCAGCACGTCAAGGCCGCCGAGCGTGGTTGACAGGGTGGCGAACAGTGCGTCGATCCGGGTCGCATCAGCCACATCGCAGCATGTGCCGATCAGCCCGGGCATATCTTCGCAGGCCCGGTCGAGCGCCGACTGGTCGATGTCGCAGATCAATGTCTGCGCGCCCTGCGCCGCAAAACGCCGGGCAATTGCAAGGCCGATGCCCGAGGCGCCGCCGGTGACCAAGATGCGCTTCATGTGTTTTCTATCCTTCCGCCGAAAGAGACGGGCTGTAGCCGGATCAGGCCGGCCGCCGGGAGGGCGGGCTGATCTGCACATTCAACGTCACTTCGCGCCAGCGGCCCCAGCGATAATAGGCCCAGCCGAGCAGCATCGTGACGATCGTGCTGGCC
>Ga0182736_1000626_pt1 | contig 48853 bp, 46 predicted proteins | sample eDN5th30CKraftBY_FD_128882 | JGI IMG/M metagenome (GOLD analysis project Ga0182736, IMG submission 128882) | Enriched backyard soil microbial communities from Emeryville, California, USA - eDNA 5th pass 30_C Kraft BY (version 2) (version 2) | ecosystem: Environmental > Terrestrial > Soil >... | reverse complement strand
TCGGCTTCGGCCTGGGTGGGTCGATTGTGGCTCATGCAGTCATTCAGCAAACGCCGGGGGCGGGCGCAAGCGCCGCGGCGCCGGGACGGGCCGCTTTAGGGTCTCCTTAACCATAACAATCGAGCCTTAGCGCCTATCTTGCGTCAGGAGTTTCCCATGAGCGGGGCCGAGGTTCTCGATGTCGGTCGCGACGCCATCTGGCTGACCATCCAGCTATGCGCACCCGTGCTGATCATCGGCCTTGTGGTCGGGGTCGGCATCGGTCTGCTGCAGGCGGTGACCCAGATCCAGGAGCAGACCCTTGTCTATGCGCCGAAGATCATCGCCATCTTTGCCGGCCTGCTGCTGTTCCTGCCGCTGATGGGCGCCCTGATGGGCGGCTTCATGCGTCAGATCGCCTCCCGCATCGCCGGGATGTGATCCATGCAGGCCTACGCCCTCCCGGCGGAGGTCTATGGCGCAGGCCTGATTTTTGTCCGGATCAGCTCCCTGGTGATGCTGCTGCCCGGGATCGGCGACGCCACCGTGCCGCCGCGTATCCGACTCGCCTTCGCCCTCGTCCTGTCGATCGCCCTGTGGCCGGTGGTGCGGGCGGGCATGCCGCCGATCCCGGAGACGGTGGGCGGCCTCGCCAGCCAGGTGATCGTCGAGGCGCTGATCGGCCTCGGCCTCGGCGCCCTGCTGCGGATGTTCCTGGGGACCCTGGCGGTGGCGGGAGAGGTCATCTCCATCCAGACCACCCTGGCCTTCTCCCAGACCGCCAATCCCATGCAGGCCCAGCCCGGAACCTCGCTCAGCGTCTTCCTGGCGCTGCTGGGCACGACGCTGATCTTCACCACAAACCTGCACCACCTCTTCCTGGCCGGGATGGTGCGCTCCTACACCCTGTTTCCTATCGGCGGCCGTTTCCCGCTCACCGACTTCGCGGCCCTGTCGGTCCGAGGCTTCTCGGAGAGCTTCGCCCTGGGCATCCAGCTCGCCGCGCCGGTGATCGTCTTTTCCCTGGTGTTCAACATCGCCGTCGGCTTCGTGGCGCGGGTGATGCCCCAGTTCCAGGTGTTCTTCGTCGCGACCCCGCTTTCAGTGCTGCTGGGGCTATCCATCTTCGCGCTGAGCCTGGGCACGCTCGGGTTGGTGTGGCTGGACCGCTATCGCGCCTTCGTCGATCAGTTCGTCTGAGGCGGCGGCATGGCTGAAGACACAGACCGCTCATCGAAGACAGAAGAGCCGACATCACGGAAGCTGGAGGAGGCGAGGCGCAAGGGCGATGTCGCCAAGTCCACCGATCTCGCCGCCTTCATGGCCCTGTCGGGGGCGATCGCCACGGTGGCCATCGGCGGCCCCTGGATTATGTCCCGCCTCGTGGTCGGCCTGCGCCCCTTCATCGAGCATTCGGAAGATTTCGACCTCTCCGGCCTCGGCGGGCTGTCCGTACTGAAGATGGCGCTGGGAGCCGCCGCGCCCGTGGTCGTGGTGCTGATCGCCGCGGCCCTTGCGGGGGTGATGGGCAACTTCGTTCAGCACGGCTTCCTGTGGAGCCCGGCCAAGCTGGCGCCTGAATTCGGCAAGCTGAACCCGCTCGAAGGCTTCAAGCGGATGTTTGGCATCGACGCCTTCGTCCAGTTCCTGAAGTCCGTCGCCAAGCTGGTCTCCATCAGCGTGATCGCCTGGATGGTGATGAAGCCGCACGCCGAGGAGGTTCCGCAACTCGCCCGCCTGGACGTGATGGCCATCATCCCGGAGTCGATGTCGATCATCCGCCCCCTCGCTATCGCCGTGCTGATCTCCCTCGGCGTCATGGCCGGCATCGACTGGCTGTGGACCCGCCACCGCTTCACCCAGCGCATGCGCATGAGCCGCGAAGAGGTGAAGCAGGACCATAAGGACAGCGACGGCGACCCCCACATCAAGGCCCGCCAGCGCCAGATGCGGGTCGAGCGCTCCAAGAAGCGGATGATCCAGGCCGTCCCCACCGCCTCGGTGGTGGTGATGAACCCGACCCACTACGCCGTGGCCCTGCGCTACGAACCGGGGGAGACGCCTGCGCCCATCTGCGTCGCCAAGGGCATGGACGCCATCGCCCTGAAGATCCGTGAGGTCGCCGAGGGCGCTCAGGTGCCGGTGATCGAGGATCCCCCCCTGGCCCGCGCCCTCTACGCCACCGTCAAGGTCGACGAGGCGATCCCCCGCGAACACTACCAGGCCGTCGCCAAGATCATCGGCTTCATCATGGGCCGCCGAAACGCCCGTGCAGCTGGGCGCCCCCTGGGGCTATGATGCAGTTGAAACCTTCATTCCGGGCTTATCATGATCGGACCTAGCGCCCCCACCGCCGCCGCGCGACGCCGCAGGCTGCGCATTGGCTCCGATCCGCTGTCGACTGCGGCGGCCATCTTCTTTGTGCTGGCCATTGCGGCGGCGGCCTATCCTGCCTTCCTCGCCGGGCCGACCACGGGCCCCGGGCTGTTGCTGCTGATCGGCCTGGCCGGCGTCGCCTTCCTTGGGGTGTTCGCCTTCGCCACCAGCGAGCCCCGCGACGGGCCCGACGCCGACGCGGGCATGGCGGACCTTGTCGACGGTCTGGCGGAGCCCGCCGCTGTCGCGCGGAACGACGGACGCATCGTCTGGGCCAACGCTGGCTGGCGCACGTCGGTCGGGACCGAGGATCGCCTCCCGCGGGCGGGGGCGATGGGGGCAGGGCTCTATGCCGCGCTTGGGTCCGCCCGGCGCACCGGCGCGGGGGAGGCCCGCCTGCAGTCCCGCGACGGGGAGCGTCCGGTGGCCGTTTCCCGGCTTGGCGACGAGCGCCTTCTGGTCCGGCTGCCGCGGGAGAGCGACACCGGCGCCGCGCAGCGCCTGATCACCGACGAGCGGCGCCCCGCCGCGCCGGTGGAAGCTGTACCTTCCTCCCTCGACGCCTTCGCGGCGGCGGCGCCGTTTGGCGCGGCCCTGCTCGACGGGGCCGATCCGTTCGACGCCGCCATCGTGCAGATCAACCCGGCCATGGCCACCCTGACCGAAGGGCTCGCCCAGGTCGGCGCCCCCTTCGGCGCCTTGATCGACCCCGCGGGACGGGCCGAGGCGCGGGCCCGGCTCACCGCCCGGGGCGGCGGCCCCGTGGAGGTGCGTCTCGCCCTCGACGCGCCGAAGATCGCCCACCTCTATGTGGCGGCGGCCGGCGGCGGCCTCGTCGCCTATCTGGTGGACGTCTCCGAACAGAAGCAGCTCGAGCTGCAACTCGCCCAGTCGCAGAAGATGCAGGCCATCGGCCAGCTTGCGGGCGGCGTGGCGCACGACTTCAACAACCTGCTGACGGCGATCCAGCTCCGCCTCGACGAACTGTTGCACCGGCATCCGGTGGGCGATCCGTCCTACGAGGGGCTGAATGAGATCCGCCAGACCGGGGTGCGCGCCGCCGACCTCGTTCGCAAGCTGCTGGCCTTCTCCCGCAAGCAGACCGTGCAGCGCGAGACCCTGGAGCTTGGCGAGCTGATCTCCGAGTTCGAGGTGTTGCTCCGCCGCCTGCTGCGCGAAGACGTCAAGCTGGTCACCGCCTACGGCCGGGACCTGCCGTTGGTGCGCGCCGACAAGAGCCAGCTCGAGACCGCGGTTATGAACCTCGCGGTCAACGCCCGGGACGCCCTACGCAGCCACGGCAGCGCCGACGGCGGCCCCGGCGAGGTGCGTATCCGCACCGCCCGCGTCACCCAGATGGAGGCCCGCCAACTCGGCTATGTCGCGGCTCCGGCGGAGGGCTGCGCCATGATCGAGGTGGCCGACAATGGCCCAGGCATGCCCCCCGAGGTGCAGGCCAAGATCTTCGAGCCCTTCTTCACCACCAAGGCGGTGGGCGAGGGCACGGGCCTCGGCCTCGCCACCGTCTATGGCATCGTCAAGCAGGCGGACGGCTGGATCCACGTGGAGAGCGAGCCGGGCAAGGGCGCCGCCTTCCGCATCTTCCTGCCGGTCTATGTGCCGCCGGCCAATGCCGAGCCGGTGGTCAAGTCGTCGCTGAAGTTCAAGCCGCCCGCCCGCGACCTGTCCGGCGCCGGCCGCATCCTGTTCGTGGAGGACGAGGACGCCGTGCGCGTGGTCGCCGCCCGCCTGCTGCGCGCCCGCGGCTACGAGGTGATCGAGGCGGGCGACGGCGAGGAGGCGCTGGAGCTGGCCGAGGAGTACGCCGGCCGGATCGACCTGCTCATCTCCGACGTGATCATGCCTGGCCTGGACGGTCCCACCCTGCTGAAGAAGGCTCGGCCCTTCCTGGGCGACGCCCAGGTGATGTTCATCTCCGGCTACGCGGAGGCGGAGTTCTCCGACATGCTGGAAGGCGAGGAGGGCGTGACCTTCCTGCCCAAGCCGCTGGATATCAAGGTTCTGGCCGAACGGGTGAAGCAGCAGCTGCAGGTGGCGGCGTAGCGCCGCTGGCTTTTTTCCCTGAAACGGTTTCGTGATTGAGGCTGCGCAAGGGGCGGCGGCTGGCGATCCGTATGTATTTGATACGGGCCTGTCTGAAGATGGGCGGCGCGGCGCCCCATCGGCAATGGGGCGTGGCGGGATCAACAGGCGTCGAGGGTTGGAAATGAACTGGAGCAAGCTCTTCAAGGTCGCCGTGGTGGGCGTCGGCGCGCTCAGCGTAGTGGCAGGGGCGAGCGCCGCCTCAGCCCAGAATACTCCCTCCGGTCGCAAGCTCACCCCCGACGAACTGGACTCGCTGCAACACAAGCATGAGGGCTTCTATGGTGTGCTGGCGCCCCAGAACCTCGCCAAGAAGCGGCCCAAGGCGCCGTTTAACCTGACCGGCACCTGGTTCATCGACCTCAACGACGGGTTCGACAAATACAAGTTCGGCCCTCCCTATCCGGAGTTCTATGAGGCCGGACAGAGGGCCTTCAAGGAGGCGGCCGAAGCTCAGGCCAAGGGGCGTAATTACCGCGACAGCATCGGCCAATGCTGGCCGGCGGGCATGCCGATGATCATGACGCGGGTCTGGCCGATCGACATGATCCAGTTGCCGACGGCGATCTATATGATCTCGGGCTTCATGAACTCGGTGCGGTTCATCTACCTGGACGGCCGCGACTACACCCCAGAGGACGAGGTGATCCCGAGCTACAACGGAGAGTCTATCGGCCATTGGGAGGGGAACACCCTGGTGGTGAAGACCAAGTACTTCGACACCAAGAACCACTGGATCGACACCGGCATCCCCATTTCGGACAAGTTCGAGATCACCGAGCGGATTAAGCTGGTGGGCGGCGGCAAGACGCTGGAGATCGAGTACATCATGACCGATCCCAACAACTGGAAGGGCGAGTGGCGCAACACCAAGCGCTGGGACCGCCAGGACTACAGCGACATCGGCGAGGTGCACTGCCTGCCCGATCTGAACGAGCACCTGCCCGGCACCGACGCGGGCGAAGCCGCCATCGAACGCCGCGAGGCGGCCGAGAAGGCGGCGGAGGCCGCTGAGAAGAAGTAGGGCCCGTTTCTCCTCCCCCGCTTGCGGGGGAGGGTAGGGTGGGGGGAAGGCCGCCGGTCGCGACCTTTGCGGATGGTCCCCCCTCTTTGTCTCCCCCGCAAGCGAGGGGAGAAGCGCTTTATCCGGAGGGGGCGTGAGCCCTATTCCCCTCAGTGCGGCGGGATCATCCAGGGGAACAGGTATTGCTGGGCCAGAACCAGCAGGCCTAGGATCACCGTCAGGATGATGCTGTGCTTGAAGGTGCGGGCGAGGATGACGCCCTCGTGGCCCTTCAGGTCGGTCAGGGCCGCGCCGGTGGAGATGTTCTGCGGCGAGATCATCTTGCCCATCACCCCGCCGGACGAGTTGGTGGCCGCGGTCAGCACCGGCGACAGGCCCAGCTGGTTGGCAGCCACCACCTGCAGGTTGCCGAACAGGGCGTTGCCAGAGGTGTCGCTGCCCGACAGGAATACCGCCACCCAGCCCAGGAAGGCCGACAGCAGCGGGAACAGCGGCCCGACCGACGATGCCGCCAGTCCCAGCGTGTAGGTCATGCCCGAATAGTTCATCAGATAGGCGAGGCCGACGATCAGCATCACCGTCAGGGCGGCGAGGCGGGTCTGGCGCCAACTCGCCACCGCGGCCTGCACGTAGGCCTTGGGGCCGAGGCCGAAGATCAGGGTCATGGCGAGGGCCGTCACCAGGATGGCGGTGCCGCTGGCCAGGGGCTGGAAATCCCAGATCGCCGCATAGGGCTTGTCGTAGAGGGTGATGAACACGGCGTTGTGCAGGCCGGGCCAGGCGACCTTCACCGACCCCATCAGGTTGATCTTCAGGGTGGTCCAGGCGATCACCACGGCGGTGAGCCCCAGCCAGGGCAGCCACGCCTGCCAGGCGGGGATGTTCGTCTTGCCCTCGGTCAGCGGGGCCTCTGCGGTCTTGAGGATGGCGTAGTCCGGATCGGGCTTGGGCTGCCAGACCTTCAGGAAGGCGATGGAGCCTCCAAGCGCCATGATCGAGGAGACCACGTCCGTCAGCTCGTAGCCCAACAGATTGGACGCGAGGAACTGCCCGCCCGCGAAGCTGAGGCCGGCGACCAGCAGCAGCGGCCACAGGGCCCGCAGCGACTTGATCCCGCCGTAGATGCCGATGACGTAGAAGGGCAGCAGCAGGGCGATGAAGGGCAGTTGCCGGCCGATCATCTGCCCGAGCACGTGCGCGGGCAGCCCGGTGACTGCGCCGAGGGTGGTGACGGGCGCGCCGAGCGCACCGAAGGCCACGGGGGCGGTGTTGAAGATCAGGGTGAAGACCAGCGCCTCCAGCGCCGGGAAGCCCACGGCGATCAGCAGGGCGCTGCAGATGGCGACAGGGGCGCCGAAGCCGGCGACGCCCTCCAGCAGGGCGCCGAAGCAGAAGCCGATCACCACCAGCACCACGCGCTTGTCGTTGGGCAGGTGGTCGACCACCCAGCGGCGGAAGGCGTCGAACCGCCCCGACACCACGGCGATGTTGTAGAGGGTGAGGGCGTTGAACACGATCCACATCACCGGCCACAGGGCGAACACCATGCCGGCGAAGCTGCTGTAGAGGGCGAGGCCCGGCGGCATCTTCCACACCAGGACGGCGGTGATCAGGGCGGAGACGAGCCCGGCGAGGGAGGCCTGCCACGCGGGGCGGCGCACGATGCCCAAGAGCACCAGCACCACGGCGATGGGGATGCTGGCGACCAGGAAAGACAGAAACAGATTGTCGCCGACCGGCGTCAGAAGCTGATGAAACATGGTCCCCCCGACCTTGTCTTAAATACACACGCTCAGCCGTCGGAGCGGCCGCACACCATGATCACTTGCAGACGAAGTTGCGTTCGTCGTTCGGGTCGCCTTCGCCCTTGAAGATCGGCAGGGCCGGGTACTGGCACAGGGGCCGCGTCATCGGCGAATTGGCCTTGCTGGCGAGGATCCGCGTCGGCGCGTGGCCCTTCTCCACCCACTGGTCGAGGGCGGCGATCATATCGAAGCGGTCGGCCCCCGGGCCTCCGGCGCAGTGATAGACGCCAGGCGCCAGGAAGAAGCGCAGGCTGTCTTCGAACGTCTTGCCGCCGACCTTGCCGCCGGTGACCTTCCTGGCGTCCTCGTAGTACTCGACGGTAGCGAGGGCGCTTGGGCCCGGATCGTCGAACCCGTGCCACAGGATCAGCTTGCCGCCCCGCTTGACGAAGGGCGTCAGGTCCGGATTGGCCGCCTCATAGTATTTAGCGAACGGCCCCTGGCGGGCGCGCACCGTGTCCTTCACCGGATCGAACTTGTCGAAGTCGAAGCTGGCGTCGCCGAACATGGCCGCGCGCAGGCCGAGGTTGCGCGCCGGCGGCCCAGCCTTGTTGGAAACGTTGGTGAAGCCGCCCCAGGCGTCCTCGCTGCCGCGGCCGAGCGGATAGACGGTCACCGCATCGCCCGACCGGAAGGTGGTGTAGGCCTTGCGGACGGCGTCCACCTGCGCCGGGGTCAGGCACTGGTCGCCGGACTGGCCGGCCTTGCACTGCACCGTGGCGGGGTCGAACTTGCAGGCCCGCGGGTCCGTGACGATACCGTCCTTGATCCCATCGGCGCCGTCGCAGGCCGCGAGGCTGGCCTGATGCACTATCTTGGCCTGGGCCTCGGTGATGGCTGCGCCCGGGCGGGTGAAGATCTGGTCGCGCCAGATTTCGGCGGCCTGGACCCGCAGGGTGTAGACCGGGGCGCCGGCGATGATCCCGTCGTAGTCGTCCGGATAGCGTTGAGCCTCCATCAGGGCCATGCGCCCCCCCGTGGAGCAGCCCTGGAAGTAGGCCCGCGACTGCGCGCGGCCATAGCGAGCGGCGACGATCTGCTTGCCCACCACGGTCATCTGGTGGACGGCGCGATGGGCGAAATCCTGCAGCGCCACCTCGTCGGGCTTGCCGCCGGGGGCGACCCAGCTCGTATCGAAGGCCTGCGGGCTCGGGTGGCCGCCATCGGTCTGGGCCGCCGCATAGCCTGCGCCGAGGGCGGCCTGCGCCGTCTCCACCCGTACGTTGCCGGCCCAACCGCCGCCGCCGAAGCCCACCAGCTTGCCGTTCCACTTGGTCGGCAGGCGGTAGACCACGCCGATCTTCGAGGCGGGCGACGGGCTGATGGTTCCCGTCACCTCGCAGAATTCCGGCAGTCCCTTGGCCGTGTCCGCCGCCACCAGCTTGGCCGAAGACACCGTCAGGTTGGGCACGAGGTTCGGTGCGGCCAGCTTGGCGCAGTCCGCCTCCTGCGCCTGCGCGCCGTGGCCCAGCGCCAAGGCGGCGCCGCCGGCCAGCAGGGCGGCGAAAAGGGAGCGCCGCACGGGCGGCGACGGTCTGCGCTTCATTAGTCTCATCCCTGAATCGGAAGGCCGGTTGAGACCGGCTCTATTGGCGCGACCCTCGCAGTTCGCAGGCCCGCGGGCAAGGCGATGCGTAGCTTGCTTCCGAATGAATTATTTGTCTGGGGGCCGCCAGGGTGCGGAGACCGATCCTTCGTCCGGCTACACCCACGCCCAGTAGCGGAAGATCGAATGGTCGGGATTGGTCTTCCGCTCGCCGATGCCGACGATGATGGTGCGCGTCAGCCAGTCGTGCGGCCCCTTCTTGACCTTGAACACCGGGGTGAAGCGCATCCCGGCGGGCTGAGGGAAGGGCTGCTGGGCGTCCTTGGGCGCGCCGGAATAGCCCTGGTTGTGGATGTAGATCATCGCCCCGTCGTCGGCTTCGAGCAGGTAGTGGGCGTTGAACTCCAGCACCCCGTCGGTGCGCACTTCGGGGATGTCCGCCCCGGAACGTTCCACCACCTTGCCGTTCAGCATGGGACCCGAGACGATCCCGTCCTTCAGCGAGGTGTAGCCGATCTGACCACCCCACGGCAGCGGGCCGTCCATCTTCCGTTCCAGGAAGTTCAGCCGGATGTCGAAGGCGTGCTGCAGCCGGCAGGGCAGGCTCATGGGCATCGGCGAGCCGCCGGGGGCGGAGGGAGTGATCGACGGCAGGCCGGATTGGGTCTGGGCCTGGGCGACGCTGGCTGCGCCTCCGGCGCCGGCGGCCAGGGCTGCGGCCAGCAGGTCGCGCCGGGCGAAAGGGTGCTCGTTACTCATCTGGGATGACTCCGGTCGGCTTATTTCCAGGGGATGGTGTTTTCACGCCCGGCCATCGGCAGTTGGTTGGCGGCATTCAGGGCGATGGCGGCCATGACGTAGTCGCCGATGATGACGGCCATCTCCACCGTGCCCTGTTCGCCGAAGTAGCCGACCATCTTCTTCCAAAGTTCGGGGCTGACCTGATGGTCGCCGCGTAACAGAGCGCGGCCGAAGTCGATCACCGTCTTGTCCTTGTCCGGCAGGCCGGTGGAAGGCTTGTCGTTACGGATCACGTCGAGCATCGCCGGCTCCACCCCCGCACGGACGGCGGCGGGCTCGTGACCGGTCCATTCGAAGCCCTGCTTGTATTCGTAGGCCGCGAGCAGGGTGCCGACCTCGAAATACTTCGGCCCCACCACGGACTTGCGCAGGTAGGTGTTCAGGTGCTGGAAGGGCTCCGCCACGCCGGGGCTGTAGATGGTCACCGCGCCAGGGCCGGAGGCGCCGAGGGCCGCATTGGCCCCGCGGACGAGGTCGTAGACCCGCTTGCCCTCGGCATCCATCTTCTCGCGATCGATCGGCGCCAGGCGCGAACGGGACACGGGGTGGATGTCCGGCGGCAGCGGCGCCGCGGGCGCGGCGGCGGCGGCCAGCACGGCGGCGGCCATCAGCGTACTGGCTGTAGTGAGCATCCTGGGGTCCCCATGTCTCGTCGTCCCTGCGACGTTGCCGGCACGGGAGCATTGGGGGCGGGGGGCGTCAATGGCCGGGCGGCGTTTCCAGGTGAAACTCCACCGTGATCTGTCCGGAGCCGCTGGACGGGAAGTAGGGACACAGTTCCTCGGCCCAGCCGTCGTAGTCCTCCCAGCCCAGCAAGCCAAACAGCATGTGGGTGTCGCACATCAGGGCTTCGCCGTTGCACTTGGTGGAGTATTCCGGGAGCATCTTGGCGAACTCGGCGAAGCGGCGCTGGCGCCACAGGTCCACCACCCGCAGGTCCATCTGCAGGTTGAACCAGCTTCCCACCTGTTCCCACTGGTCGTCGCCCACCGCGGCGTTGGTCACCAGCTTGTGCGACAGCGAACCGCTCGCCAGCACCGCCACTTTGTACGGCGACCGCTCGATGGCCCGGCGCGCGGCGGCGCCGAAGATGCGGTTCTCCTCGGCGGTGGCGAACAGGGGGGCGGCGACCGGCAGCACCGCCATGTCGGCCGCTTCGTTCATATAGATCATCGGCACGATGGCCCCATACTCCAGGGGCAGGCTCTCCACGTTGTGGGCCATGACCTCCAGGCCGTCCGCGGCGGCTTCTGCGGCGATCATCCGGCCGAGTTCCGGCGCGCCGGGATAGTCGTAGGTGAGGTCCTGGATCATGTGCGGCGCTTCGTGGCTGGTGTAGATTCCCCGATGCCGCGCCTTGGCGTTCATGTGGCAGCCGAAGTTCGACAGCCAGTGGGTGTCGAAGATCAGGAAGGCGTCGGCGCCGCGCGCCTTGGCCCGCCGGCCGAGTTCCCTGAGGGACCATATCGCCGCCTCGCGCTTGCCCTTCAGCGGTCCCTCCCGCTCGGAGATCAGGATGGACGGGACGTGGGTGATCTTGGCGGCGAGGACGACTTCCCCCATGGGCGGGCTCCTTGTGTTTCGGCCCATTGAGCGGGGTTTGCGCAGGGGCGCCTTGAGCCGGCTCAAGCGGGGCCGGAGTCGTCGTTGAAAAGGTTTGTTTTATAAATCGATGATGCTACGAACGATGTTGGCGGATACGCGCCCGGGCCGGCATCCGGAACACAAGGGCGCACCGCGGGAAGACGCTTAAAGGGAGAGGCGGGACGTGCGGCTGCTCATGGTGGGCGACCTTGTGCTGGACGAGCCCGACGCGGATTCCTTGTTCGATGCGTCGCGCGAATTGCTCCGCGGCGGTGACGTGGTCATCGGCCATGTGGAGACCCCGCACACCGACCGCGGCGTGGAGATGGCGGCCGATGTGCCTGCCCCCGCCAGCGATCCCAAGAATCTCGAGGCGCTCGGCCCGGCTGGCTTCCATGTCGCCACCCTCGCCGGCAATCACGTGGCCGACCGCGGCCCGGAAGGGATCGAGGACACCATCGCCGGCCTCGCCCGACAGGGCATCGCATCATGCGGCGCGGGGCCGAACCTCGCCGCCGCCCGCGCCCCGGCCATCGTCGAGCGGGCGGGCGCCTGGGTGGCGGTGCTCAGCTACAACACCGTCGGCCCGAAGGAATCCTGGGCCGGGCCGCACCGGGCGGGCTGCGCCTATGTGCGCGTCCTAACCCACTACGAGCTCGAGATGGCAAGCCCCGGCGGCCCGCCCTCGGTCTACACCTTCGCCGAGCCTGTCTCGCTGGAAGCCATGCAGGCCGATGTGGAAGAGGCGCGGGCCAAGGCCGATGTGGTCGTCGTGGCCTTCCACAAGGGGATCGTCCACACCCCGGCGGTGCTGGCCATGTACGAGCGGCCCATCTCGCGGGCGGCGGTGGAGGCGGGGGCCGATATCGTCATCGGCCATCACGCCCACATCCTGCGCGGGATCGAGCTCTACAAGGGCAGGCCCATCTTCCACGGCCTCGGCAATTTCGTGACCGTGACCAACGCCCTGAGCGTCAACCAGGATCACCCCGCCCGCCGCGAATGGGCGATCAAGCGCAAGCAGGTATTCGGGTTCGAGCCCGACCTCGCCTATCCGACCTACCCCTTCCACCCTGAGGCCAAGAACGCCATCGTCGCCGAATGCCGGATCGACGAGGGCGGCGTACGTGCGGGTTTCCACCCCTGCTGGATCGCCCCGGACGGCCAGCCGCATCCAGTGGCGCGCGAGGGGAGGGGCGAGGCGGTGAAGGCCTATATGGAGGACATCACCCGCCGGGCCGGATTGAACGCCCAATTCGCCTGGGACGGCGATCTCGTGGTGGTGTCGTGAGCGACGCGCACGAGCCGGGTGGGATCGCCCGCTACGTCATCCGGGGCTGCCTGATGCTGGGGTCGGTGGCGCTGCTGGTGGCGATGGCCTCGGACGCGGCGGCGGTGGCGGGGCGGCACATCGGTGTTCCCTTCCTTGGCTCCATCGAGCTGGTGCAGGCCTGCATCGTGCTGGCCGCGTCGTCGGCCATGGTCGCGGCGACGGTCGGCGGGGGCCATGCAGTGGTGCACATCGTCATCGAGCGGGTCGGGCCCCGCTGGCGGCGCGCCCTGGCGGTGATCGCCAATCTGACCAGCGCGGCGGTGTTCGCCGCCCTGGCCGCCGGCTCGATCTGGCTGACCGCGGACCTGTGGCGCGGCAAGGAGCAGACCGAGCTGCTCGACCTGCCCATCCTGCCCCTGCGGCTGTTCTGGTGCGCCAGCGCCCTGGTCATCGCCTTCGTCTTCCTGGTCCACGGCCTCGCCGCTGCGGTCCGGCGGGAGGCCGCGTCTTGACGCCGGAAATGATCGGGGGCGTCGGCCTCCTCGTCTTCTTCGCCCTGCTGATCGTCGGCGCTCCTATCGGCGTGGCCATGGGGGTGGTGGGGATCGGCGGCCTCGCCGTGCTGCTCAGCCCCGAGGCGGCGCTGATCAAGTCGGCGGTGATCTCCTTCGAGACCCTGTTCAAATACGAGCTCGGGGTGCTGCCCCTGTTCCTGCTGATGGCGCACCTGTGCTTCTCGGCCGGGGCCAGCCAGGACTTCTTCCGCGTCGCCGCCAAGTTCCTGGGGCACAAGCCGGGGGGGCTGGCGCTGGCCTCCATCGGCGCCTGTGCCGGGTTCGGCGCCATCTCCGGATCGAGCCTCGCCACCGCGGCCACCGTGGGCATGGTGGCCCTGCCCGAGATGCGCCAGCGCAACTACTCGCCGGCGCTCGCCACTGGGGCGCTGGCCGCCGGCGGCACCCTTGGCGTGCTGATCCCGCCCAGCGGCGCCCTGATCGTCTATGGGGTGATCGCCGAGCAGTCGATCGGCCGGCTGTTCACCGCCGCCATCGTGCCGGGCCTGACCCAGGCTCTGTTCTACATGGCCGCCATCTGGGTGATCTGTAAGTTCCGGCCCGCCATGGGGCCGCCGACGGAGCGGGCGCCGTGGCGGGAGCGGTTCGCGTCTCTCGGTTCGGTGATCGACCTCGCGCTGCTGATCCTGTTCGTGGTGGGCGGGCTGATCGTGGGCTGGTTCACCCCCACCGAGGCGGCGTCTGTGGGGGCGGTCGGCGCCCTCATCCTGACGGCGGTGCGCCGCAAGCTCACCCTCGCCAGCCTGTCCAAGGCGTTGCAAGAGACATTGAAGACCACGGGCATGATCTATGTGGTCCTGATCGGCGCCCTGATCTTCTCCACCTTCATCGGCGCCACGGGGCTGACGGAGCAGGTCGCCAACACGGTGACCGAGATCGGCGGCGGGCGGGTGATAGGCCTCGTCCTCATGGCCCTCGTGCTGCTGGTGCTGGGCTCTTTCGTGGACGGCGTGGGGCTGATGCTGCTGACCACGCCCATCTTCCTGCCCATCGCGGTGAAGCTGGGGGTCAGCCCGATCTGGTTCGGCATCTTCCTGGTCCGCACCATGGAGATCGGTTTCGTCCACCCGCCGGTGGGGATGAATGTCTATGTCATCCACGGGCTCGCCAAGGACATCCCGATCGGGACCATCTTCCGCGGCATCATCCCCTTCCTGATGACCGACTTCCTGCACCTCGCCCTGATCATCCTCGTGCCGGCCCTGACCCTCGGGTTGCCGGCGCTGCTGGGGACCTGACCCTGTGACCGACTTCTTCGCCCGCGCCTACGAAGACCCGCTCGCCGCGGCCAAGGCTTTCAAGGCCGGCGGCGGCAAGGTCGTGGGCTACATGACCAACAACGTGCCGGTGGAGCTGATCGTGGCGGCGGGGGCGTTTCCGCTGCAACTCCCGACCCGACCGGGCGCCCCGACGCCCAACGCCGATCGCTACATGGAAAGCCTGTTCGACCCCATGGTGCGCTCGGTTTTCGAGCGCATCCTCGTCGGCGAGTTCGATTTCCTCGACCTGATCGTGCTGCCCCGGTCGGTCGATTCCTTCCAGCGCTTCTACTACTACCTGTGCGAACTGCGCCGGACGGGGACCGCCGCGGTGCCGGAGCCCTTCCTCTACGATCTGCAGAAGCTGCCCGGCGAGGCCAGCGCCGCCTATAACCTCGACCGCACCCGCGACTTCGCGGCGAAGCTGCGCGCCCTGACCGGCAGCGTGATGGACCCCGAGGCCATCGCCCGGGCCATCGACGCCTACAATCAGCTGCGCAAGGCCCTCTCGGCCTTGTCGGAACGCCGCCATGCGCCGGCCAGCCTGACGGGAGAGGCCGCTTTCCTCGCCTACGCCGCGGTCGGCTGCGACCTGCCCGACGTGGTGGAGGCCGCCGTGGCGGCGCGCCTCGCCGAGGCCGAGACGCCGCTGCCTGCCGGCCCGCGGCTCCTGCTGATCGGCAGCGCCCAGGATCAGCCCGTTCTGCATCGCGTGGTCGCGGGGGCGGGAGGAGAGGTGGTGGGCGACTACCACTGGCGCGGCGAGCCGCTGCTCGGCCCGACCATCGAAGTGGCCGACGATCCCCTGGACGCCATCAGCGATCACTATCATCGCCGCAGCTTCGCCACGCGGAGCTATCCGCCCTCTACCGAAGACGTTGTGAACCTCGCCAAGGCGACGGGCGCTGACGCGGCCATCTTCTTCTATTTCGCCGAGGAGGAGGCGTTGGTGTGGGACGGTCCCGCCCAGGTGGCCGCCCTGGAAGCCATGGGCCTGCGCACCCTGGTTCTCAACGCACAGGCCTATCCCCCATCGCCAGACAACCTGCAGGCCATTGTTCCCTTCCTGCAAAGGAGCCCCGCATGAGCGCGGACGCCGATCAAGCCGCGGGCCAGCGCAGCCGCAAGGATCTCGCCAGCACCGCTGCGGCAACGGCCTACCAGCGGGACTTCGCCAAGAGCCTCCGCGAGCGGGTGGTCGAGCAGGGCGAGCCCTTCGCCATCGCCCAGGCGGACACCCCGCACGAGATCTTCCACGCGATGGATATCCCGGTCATCTCCAACCAGTGGTGGTCGGCCTACATCGCCGCCAAGCAGCTTTCGCCCTACTATGTGGCGCTGTTGCAGAAGCTGGGCTTTCCGGAATCGAGCTGCCGCTACTGCTCGCTGGGCCTTGCCTGCACCCTCGACAACGATCCCGACAAGGCGCCGTGGGGCGGTCTGCCCCGGCCGACGGTGATCACCGCCCGGCTGACCTGCGACTGCATCCAGCGGGTGTTCCACCAGTGGGCGGAGGCCCTGGGCACCAAGTTCTACGCCTTCGAGGCGCCGGGCTGGACCCACAAGGACCCCGAGTGGTTCCTCAGTTCCGACACCAACTGGGAGGAGATTTACGAGCCCGGCCGCATCGACCTGATGGTCGAGCAGATCAAGGGTCTGATCCAACTGCTGGAAGAACAGACCGGCCGCCGTTTCGACATGGCCCGCCTGCACGACCTGATGGAGAAGATCAATCTGCAGGAGCGGCTGATGGGGGAGGCGGCGGACATGATCGCCGCCGCCCGGCCCTGCCCGGTCGGCATCGGCGACCAGATGCCCAACGTGATGATCCCCCAGTGGCACCGAGGCTCTGACTGGGCCGTGGCCCACGCCCGCCGCTTCCGCGACGAGGTGGCCGAACGGGTCGCGCGCAAGGAGGGCGTCAGCGCCAACGAGAAGATCCGCCTGATGTGGATCGGCGCGGGCCTGTGGCACGACCCCAGCTTCTATCAGGCGCTGGAAGCGCGGCACGGCGCGGTGTTCGTCTGGTCGATGTATCTGCCCTTCGCCAAGGCGCAGTATATCCGCGAAGGCCTGGAGGATCCCCTGCGCGCTCTCGCGAGCCGGATCTGCAGCATGAACGAGGTGCTGCACCTGCCGCCCTGGATGAACAGCTGGATGGTCGCCGAAGCCAAGCGGTGGGGCGTCGACGCGGCTGTGGTGCTGCAGCCCTCCACCAACCGCACGTCGGTCTCGGGGACCAAGCTCACCTGCGCCTCGCTGGAGGCGGCCGGGGTGCCGACCCTGGAGATCACCGCCGACATGGTCGACGCCACTGATTGGAGCCACGACCGGATGGTGCAGACCGCCTCCGACTTCCTGGTGTCGCGGGGGCTGGCCTGATGCGTCGCTGGCCGGTCCTGCTGGCCGCCGCCGCGGCCCTGATGCTGGGCGCCTGCAAGGTCGACCGGGGCGAGGCGCCGGGGGTGACCCGGCTGGTCTACGCCAGCCCCTATGCGCCGACCCATCCCTTCAGCCTGGCGGATATCGCCTGGATGAAGTGGGTGGAGGAAAAGTCCGGGGGCCGCATCGACATCGCGCCCGCCTGGAACGCGTCGCTGATCTCCTCCGAGCAGAGCATGATCGAGCTGCGCCATGGGGTCGCCGACATCGGCCTGATCACTCCCATCTACACGCGTGGCGGCGCCCATCTGCTGCGCGCCCAGAGCGGCTTCTACGGCGGGGTGACCTCCATGGCCGGCCAGCTCGTCGTCTATAAATGCCTCGCCGCCGAGTTCCCGGAGATCGGAGAGGAGACCAAGGGCCTGCACATCCTGGCGGTGCAGGGCGGCGCGCTGCCGGGGATCATCACCCGCAACAAGCCGGTGAAGAGCCTTGCCGACCTCAAGGGCATGCGAATCCGCGCCCCCTCCGAGCTGATGCCCCTGCTGCGGCGCCTTGGGGCCGACCCGGTGGATATGCCGATGGCCGAGGTCTATTCCTCCCTGGCCAAGGGGGTGGTCGACGGGGTGGTGGCCGCGCCCGACACCTTGAAGACCCTGCATTTCTCCGAGGTCGCCCGCTACTACGGCGAACTGGTGGTGGCCCGCGGCGCCTATCCTGCCCGCGCCATTTCCGAAGAGGCGTGGGCGCGGCTGCCCCCCGACCTGCGCAGGCTGCTGGACGAGAGCGGGGCCGTCTGGGAGGCGGCTCTGGAATCAAACGTCATGGGCTCGCTCAAGACCGGCGCCGATTTCGGCCGCAAGGCCGGCGTCGTCTTCCTGCCCTTCACCGCGGAGAATCAGGCCGCCTGGGACAAGGCCTATAACGAGGAAGCGCTCGGGTCCGCCCGCGGCCTGAAGCATTTCGGCATCGATGGGGAGCCGGTGTTCCGCCGGGCCCAGGCCATTTCGCGCGAACTGGCGGAGGGGCGTCGCCCCGCCTGCGCCGCGCAAAGTTAGACGAGGAGTATCTAGCGTGCCCAAACCCCTGGACGGCGTCCGCGTGGCCGACTTCAGCCATGTGATGGCCGGTCCGTTCGCGTCTCACTATCTGGCGTTGCTGGGCGCCGAGGTGATCAAGATCGAGCCTCCCGGGCGAGGCGATCCTATGCGCACCTATGGCGCCGACCGCCGGTACGACGGCATGGCGCCGGCCTTCATCGCCGCCAACGCCGGCAAGAAGTCGATGGTGCTGAACCTCAAGCAGCCCGCGGGGCTGGAGGCGGCCAAGCGGCTGATCGCCACCTCCGACGTGGTGCTGGAGAACTTCCGCCCAGGTGTGATGGACCGCCTCGGCCTCGGCTACGAGGTGTGCAAGGCCCTGCGGCCGGACGTGATCTTCTGCTCGGTGTCCGGCTACGGCCAGTCCGGGCCGCTGAGGAACTACCCCGCCATCGACAACATCGTGCAGGCCACCAGCGGCATGATGAGCCTGGGCGGCGAGCCGGGCGGCCCGCCGATGCGGGTCGGCTTTCCCGCCATCGACACCTGGACCGGACAGACCGCGGCGCTGGCGGTGATGACGGCGCTGCTGCAGAAGGCCCGGTTCGGCGGCGGCCAGCAGATCGACGTGGCCATGTTCGACGCCTCCCTGGTGTTCATGGCCTCGGCGGTGGTGCCCTTCCTGGTGACTGGCAAGCCCCTCGAGCGCACTGGCAACACCGGCTACAGCGGCCAGCCGACCGCCGCCATGTTCCGCGCCGGGGACGGGGTGAACATCTCCCTCGGGGTGGTGCAGCCCAATCAGTTCGAGTCCCTGTGCCGGGCGATGGGCCTGGACGTTCTGCTGAACGACCCTCGGTTCGCCGATCCGGACCTGCGCCGGGAGAACGGCCCCGCCCTACAGGCTATTCTCACCGAGGTGTTCGCCACCAAGACCGCCGACGAGTGGGAGCGCCTGCTCAACGTCGCCGGCGCCCCCTGCGGGGTGGTGCGCGACGTGCCGAGCGTGTTCGACATGCCCCACCTCGCCGAACGGCGGGTCGTCCTGCCGGTGCACGTGGAGGGCCTGCCCGAGCGCGAGGACGTGGCGGTGCTGGGCGCCGGCTTCCAGTTCGCCCACGACGGCCCGGACGAGGCGGCGTCGCCGCCCAGGCTTGGGGAGCACACCCACCAGATCCTGGCGGAACTGGGCTACGGCCCCGACGAGCGGGCGGTCATCGCAGGGCCGGAATAAATACGTCCTGCTCATAACAATGTGTTTGGTGGAGCAGATCATTCGGGGTTAAAACCATTTTCGTGTTTGCGGACGCTGGCCGGCTGAATCAGGCGGGCGCCGGAAAGGTCGGGAGGTTTGCTTGAGAGCGCTTACGGTCAGTCTCGTTCTGCTCGCCGCGTCGACTTCGGTCCCGGCGCAGGCGCACCATTCCTTCGCCATGTTCGACCGGACCAAGGAGGTCACGCGCACGGGCACGGTGAAGGCCTTCCAATGGACCAATCCGCATAGCTGGCTGCAGGTCATGGTCACCGGCGACGACGGCAAGCAGGTGGAGTGGAGCTTCGAGGGCGGCAGTCCCGGCATCCTCAGCCGCAACGGCTGGAAGCGCACCAGCATCAAACCGGGCGACAAGGTGACGGTGGTGTTCAACCCGCTGAAGGACGGCTCTCCGGGCGGGACCTTCCTGGAGGTGAAGACCGAGAGCGGCGCCACCTTCTATTACCACGGCTAGGAGGGGCCGATGCGCTCGATGACCCTTTCGGCCGCCGTCGCGGTCCTCGCGCTGGCCTGCGCATCGCAGGCGATTGCGGCCGCCGCCAAGTTCGATCCGCGCGACTTCAGCGGCGTATGGATGAACGACAACACCCTGGACGAACAGCTCAAGCGGGCGGGCAAGGTGCGCGCCGCCGATATCGCCCCGCCGCCCCCGCCGGAGCGGCCGCTGACGCCCGAATACCAGAAGGTCGACGCCGAACTGAAGGCGGCGGCGGCCAAGCTCGCCGAGGGGGCCGAGAGCTGCAAATGGCCGGGCATGCCGACCATCATGACCTATCCCTATCCCTTCGAAATCCTGCACAATCCGGGGCGCATCACCCTGCTCTTCGAGGCCGACAGCCAGGTGCGGCGGATCTGGCTGAACCGGTCCAAGCACCTCGACGTGGACGACCTCGATCCCAGCTACAACGGCGACTCCATTGGCCGCTGGGAGGGGAACACCCTGGTGGTGGAGACCATCGGCTTCAACACCGACGGCAAGGTGCGCGGCATGCCCCACAGCGAGGACATGCGCATCGTCGAGCGCATCCGCTATCTGAAACCCGGCGTGATCGAGGATGAGATCACCGTCCACGATCCCAAGGCCTACACTAAGCCGGTGGTGATCAAGGCCCAGTATTCGCGCCGCGACGACTGGCGGGTCCGCGAATACAGCTGCAACGAAAACAACCGCGACGCGCCCGACGCCAACGGCGGGCGCAGCGGGGGAGTGGTGCCATGAGCCGACGCCTGTCCGCCGCCGCCCTCGCCGGGCTGCTCCTCGCCGCCGGGGCCGCGCCTGCCGGCGCCCACCACTCCTTCGCGATGTTCGACTCCGACAAGACCATCCCCATCAAGGGGACGATCAAGGAGTTCCAGTGGGTGAATCCCCACACATGGATCCACATCGACGTGCCCACCGGGGGTAAGATGGTGGAGTGGAAGATCGAGGGGCGCAGCCCCAACGTGCTGTCCCGCCGGGGCTGGCGGCGCGACATCATCAAGCCGGGGGATCAGGTGACCCTGATGATCCATCCGATGAAGGACGGCTCGGCGGCGGGGGCGATCACCCGCATCATCCTGGCGAGCGGCCAGGAGCTGAACGCCGACACTCCCGCGGCGGTGGACACCGACGAGGAAGGGCCGCGCCGGTGAGGGCGCTCCTCCTCGCCGCCGCCCTCGCGGCCGTAGCAGTCCCCGCGGCGGCCCAGCTTCCGGTCCCGCCGACGGCGGCGGCCAAGGCCAATCGCAATCCCAAGCCGGCGGGGGCGGACCTGTCCGGGGTGCTGGCCATCTCCAACCGGTCGCAGCGGGGGGCGCTGACCGCCGACCTGACCCCCATCTCCGGAGGCTGGCCCTATACCGACTGGGCCGCGGCTCAGCGCAAGGCGGCGGACCCGGCCCTCGATCCCAGCGCGGCCTGCCTGCCGATGATGCCACGGCACATGGGCTTTCCGTACCCGATCCAGATCACCCAGGCGCCGGGCCTGGTGGTGATCCTGTTTGAGGCCGAGCGGGTGTTCCGGATGATCTACACCGACGAGCGGCCCCTGCCGGACGACGGGGACACCCCCTGGCTGGGGAACACCGTCGGTCACTGGGAAGGCGACACCCTGGTGGCCGAGACCCGGCACATCAATCCCAAGGCCTGGATGGACGCCGGCGGCACCCCGGTCACCGAGGGCCTCGTCATCACCGAGCGGTTCCGCAAGATCGACGGGGGCAAGAGCCTGGAGGTGGTCATGAAGCTCGACGACCCGAAGGTGTTCAAGCAGCCGGTGTTCCAGCGCTACGTCTACAACTACAAGCCCGACTGGGAGCTCAAGGAGTATCTCTGCAACGAGGGCAACCGAGACAACGCCCTCGCCCAGATCCCAGGACAGGAGGGCGCGCTCAAGCTGAACGCGATCCCTCCAAAGTGATCCTTCCCCGTTGAGGGGGAAGGAAGACGGACCTAGGCCTCGCCCCACACTTCGCGGGCGACTTCGACGGTCAGTTCCAGCTTGCGGCGCTGGTCGTCGAAGGACAGGTCGTTGCCGTGCTCGGTAGAGGAGAAGCCGCACTGCGGCGACAGGCAGAGCTGCTCGATCGGGGCGAACCGGGCGGCTTCGTCGATGCGCCGCTTGATCTCGTCCTTGGTCTCCAGCGCCGCGATCTTCGAGCTGATCAGGCCCAGCACCACATACTTGCCCTTGGGCAGGAAGCGCAGGGGCTCGAAGTTGCCCGAGCGGGCGTCGTCGTACTCCAGCAGGAAGGCGTCGACGTTGATCGCGTTGAACAGCACCTCGGCCACCGGGTCGTAGCCGCCCTCGGCCACGAAGGCGCTCTTGAAGTTGCCGCGGCACAGGTGGATGGCCGTGAACATGTCCGCCGGCGCCGAGGCGATCGAGGCGTTGATGATGGCGGCATAGGCGGCCGGCAGCAGGTCGGGGTCCTCGCCGCGGGCCCGGGCCGCGTCGCACTGGCTGTGGTCGCACAGATAGGCGAGGTTGGTGTCGTCGAGCTGTAGATAGCGGCAGCCGGCGGCGGCGAGGTCGCGCACCTCGGCGCGGAACACCTCGGCGAGGTCGGCGTGGAAGGCCTCCACATCCGGATAGGCGACGGCGTCCAGGGCCTTGCGCCCGCCGCGAAGGGCCATGGTGGGGGAAGGGATGGTCACCTTGGCGGTGGCGTCCCCGGTCACCGAGGCGGCGATCACTTCATAGTCCCGCACCATGATCGGGCGGCGGCGGGCCAGCTTGCCGGTGATACGTAGCTTGGGCGGCGAGAAGTCCAGCACCCGGCCATCGGCGGTGTGGAAGTGGGTGGAGGTCGTGTCCTGGTAGGACTCCATGCCGTCGATCTGGGTCAGGAAGTCCAGGTGGAAATAGGCGCGGCGGAATTCGCCGTCGGTGATGGCGCGAAGCCCCACGGACTGCTGGAACGCGATGGCTTCGGCGATCTGGGCGTCCTCCACCTGTTGCAGGCCGAGGGGGCTGAGGGTCCCGGCGGCGGCCTGGGCCCGGGCGGCCTCCAAGGCGAGGGGGCGAAGCAGGCTGCCGACGTGGTCGGCCCTGTAGGGCGCGCGGGCGGCGGACAGCTTGGGCGCCGCGGCGTCGGCGAGGGGCTGGCTAGGGGCGGTCATGTGGGGCTCTCCCGAAAAGGTCGGGTAGAAGCTAGTCTCGTCGCCTCTGAAATGTCCTTGTGAACTCTGTCGCGCATTGGGACGCTTGCGCAAGAAAATCCATATTATGCCGTGTCGATCGCATGAAGCTGTCGCATGGGTGGCTCAAGGAGCGAGGTGCTGTCGCTTTGGGCGCCCTGCCTCGGCGTGCGGCGGTTGCACGCGGCGAGTGGCGAATAGGTTCAGTTCGAGCTATTATTGACGTCTTGACCAATAGGGACGCTCGACAGATGTTGCATTGACAACATGTCGGCATCGGCGCGCCCCGCCGGTGTTAGAACACGATCCCTGAAGCGCACAGGATCGAGGAGAGAGAACGCCAATGTCATTGAACGAGTTCATTCAGCGCCATCACCACGTCACCTTGAACGTCGGCGGCGCGCAGGAAGATTTCGACTTTCACACCAAGGTCCTGGGGCTGAAGAACGTCAAGAAGACGGCCCTGTACGATGGCGAGGAGCCGATCCTTCACCTCTACTATGGCAAGGACATGGGCGACGTGGGCGCCCTCATCACCTGCTTCCCGATGCGCCAGTCGGGCCGCAAGGCCCGCAAGGGCTCGGGCCAGATCAGCACCATCTGCCTGTCGGTTCCGGAAGGCTCGCTGGACTTCTGGCAGAAGCACCTGACCGAAAAGGGATTCACCACCGCCCGCAACGACCGGTTCGGCGAAAAGGTGCTGAAGTTCCAGCATCCCTGCGGCATCGACTATGAGCTGGTCGAGACCCCGAACGACGAACGCACCCCCTATTCGAATGGCGTGCTGCCGACCCAGTACGGCATCAAGGGTACCCACGGCATCACCGTGGCCGTCCGCGACGCCGAAAACACCGACGAGTTCATGCATTACGGCTGGAACGGCAAGAACCGTGCGGCCGACGGCTCCTTCGTCCGCTACGAGCTGGGCAAGGGCGGCAGCGGAACGATTATCGACTTCGACGTGCAGCCCGACCTTGCGCCGGGTAGCTGGACCTACGGCGAGGGCGTGCCCCATCACTGCGCCTTCGAGGTCGCCGACTACGACGTCCAGGACCGGGTGAAATTCCACCTCGAAGGCCTGGGCTACACCGACGTGTCCGAGCGCAAGGATCGCGGCTATTTCGACAGCGTCTACGTCCGCACTCCGGGCGGCGCCCTGTTCGAAGCGGCGGTGTCCAAGCCCAGCGGCTTCATGGTCGATGAGGCCTATGAGGATCTCGGCCGCAGCATGCAGGTGCCGCCGGTGTTCGCGCACAAGACCGACGAGATGCTGGAGTATCTCGAAAAGATCGTCGACGAACGCTTCCTCTAGGCGTTCGCCACGGACCGAATCGGGCGCCGGGGGAGACCTCCGGCGCCTTTTTCTTTGGTTCCTTTACTGCCGTGGCATGCGGTTCCAGGCGTCGAGCGCGGCCACTTTATAAGCCTCCGCCAGGGTCGGATAGTTGAAGGTGTTCTCGACGAAGTAGTCGAGGCCGCCGCCGAGGTTCAACACTGCCTGACCGATGTGGATCAGCTCGGTCGCACCCTCGCCGACGATGTGCACGCCCAGCAACCGGCGGGTCTTGCGCGAGAAGATCATCTTCATGAAGCCGGTGCTGATGCCCATGATCTGGCCGCGGGAGGTCTCGCGGAAGCGGGCGATGCCGCACTCGTAGGGGATGGCCCGCTCGCGCACCTGCTCCTCGGACATGCCGACGGTAGAGATCTCCGGCACCGAATAGATGCCGTAGGGGAAGAATTCGGGCGGGGCGTGCGCCGGTTCGCCGAAGGCGTGGCAGGCGGCGATGCGCCCCTGCTCCATCGAGGTGGAGGCCAGGCTCGGGAAGCCGATGATGTCCCCGGCGGCGTAGATGTGGGGAACTTCTGTTTGAAAGGTCGCTTTGTCGACGGTAAGCCGCCCCCGCGCGTCCGGGGTCAGGCCGCAGGCCTCCAGGCCGAGGGTCTCGACGGCGCCTTCGCGTCCGGCTGAGAACAGCACCATGTCGGCCCGGATCTCGCGCCCGTCCTCCAGGGTGACGAGGCAGTTCTGCGGACCCTCGACGGTCGCGGCCGTCACCTTGCAGCCGAGGCGCAGCGACAGGCCGCGGTCGCGCAAATCGTGCAGGAATTCGTCCGCCAGCTCCCGGTCGATGAAGGGCAGGACGGAGGGGTTGGGCTCCACCAGCGTCACCCGAACGTCGAGGGCGCTGAAGATGCTGGCGTATTCCACGCCGATGACGCTGGCGCCCACCACCACGAGGTGGCGGGGCAGGCGCTTCAGGTCGAGGATCTCATCGCTGTCGAGGATGTTCTCCCCGTCGAAGCCGATGTGGGAGGGCCGGTAGGGGCGGGTGCCGACGGCGATCAGGAACCGGTTGGCGGTGAAGACCCCGTTCACCCCGTCGGCGGTGGCCGAGATGGTGTGCGGATCGAGGAAGCGGGCGGAGGCCTGGACGATCTCGACGGTGTTGCGCGCGAACTGGTGCTCCAGCACTTCCACCTCGTGCTCCAGGGTCATGCGCAGCCGCTTCAGCAGGTCGTCGGCGACGATGTTCTGCTTGGCCCGGTAGCCCCGGCCGTAGAAGCCTCGCTCCCGCCAGCCCGAGAGGTTGAGCACCGTCTCGCGCAGGGTCTTCGACGGGATGGTGCCGGTGTGCACCGAGACCCCGCCGACGCGCCGGCCCCGTTCGATCACCATCACCCGCTTCTGCAGCTTGGCCGCCTGGATGGCGGCACGGCGCCCCGCGGGACCGCTGCCGATGACGATCAGGTCGTGCGGCGCGGCATGGTGCTGCTGTTGTGACAAGATCTGGTCCCCTGAGCCCGCAAGTCTTTAGCTTTGGCCAGTCGCAAGGGGCGACCCCCGCGTCCAGCGATCCGCCACTGTGCGGCATTAACCGTGACCTTTCGGCTAACCGTTAGGCTCCCTAGCCGCAGCCTGCCCGGCGATGAAGCCCTGGCAGATGGCGCGGGCGAGGCCGTGCTGGCTGAATCCGCCCGCCGACTCCCCACCGCAATAGAGGCCCGGAATGACCTTGCCGGCCATGTCCATCACCTGGCAGCGCGGATTGATGCGCAGGCCCGCCCGGGTGTCGTGCACCACCGGCGTCGCCCAGGCGGCGTAGAAGGGCGGCGTCTGGATCTTGTGAAGCGGCTTGGGCTTGCCGAAATCGGCGTCGAGGCCGGCGTCCACGAAGCCGTTGTAGCGAGCGACCGTCGCCTCCAGCGCCTGGGGCGGCATCGGCAGGCGCTGGTGCTGCATCACGATCCTGCCGGCGAGTTCGGCCAGCGACCCGGCGCTGAAGAAGAAGCCACCTGCCGTATCCACATGCGGCGGCCGTGGATCCCATTTCTCGCGGTTGGCCGCCTCTGCGTCGAAGATGGCCCAGATCGGGCCGCCGCCGTTCTTGCCGTCGCCGACCCCGGCCATCGCGGCGTTGAGGAAGTCGGACTTGCGGGCGGGACGGTATTCCGTGTTGCGCAGGGCGCCCGGCGTATAGTCCGGGATCGACCCGTAGTTGTTGGCGCTGAAGGCGGGGGCGGTCTCGTCGTAGAAGCGCTGGCCCAACATGTTGACCATGATGGCGTTCTGCCAGTCGCGCACCCTAAGGCCGGTGGCGCCTGCCCGCTCGAACACTCGCGACCCTGGTTCCCACGTCAGGTTGGTGTAGCCGTAACGGCAGCCGATCTGGCCGGCTTTGGTCAGGGTGAAGCCGAACTCGCCGGTCTGGTTGTAGAGGCCCCAAAGGGACGCGCCCACCGCCATCGCCGCGATCTCGCCGCTGGCGTCCTGGTCCGACCAGGGCATGCCGGCGAGGCCGCAATACTCCTCCGTCAGGCGCGGATCGAACATCCGCCGGAACTCGATATTGCCGGTGGAGCCGCCGGTTCCCAGCCTTGCGCGCACGGATGTTGAGCGGCCGGCCGCCTGAGACTGCCGCCACGCCCACGACGCGGCCCTGGCGATGCAGGCCGGTCATCCGGTGATTGAGCAGGATCTCCACCCCGGCGCGGCGGGCGGAAGCTTCCAGCGGTCGCATCAGGCCATTGCCGCTCGAGGTGGTGCGCCGCTGTTCCAGGGGCGCGGGGCGGCCGGTCTGCACCAGCGGCCAGTCCATTGGGGCGCAATGCAGTTCGCGGGGGACCGAGCCGCCGACGGACACGCCGCCGAGGGTGTCGGGCGCCTTGTCGACGAAGACCACGCCCTGGGCCAGCACCCACTCGAAGACGGCGGCGTTGTGGTCGGCGAAGGCGCGGATCAGTTCGCGGTCGTTGTAGCGGTAGTCGGGAAAGCCGTTGGGCTGCACCACCGTCCAGTCGGTGAGGTCGCGGAAAACGAGGTCGGGGGAGTCGGCTATCCCGTACTTCTTCTGCACGCTGGTCCCACCGCCCAGGGGCAGGTTGCCGCCGCTTGTGATGGCGTGGCCGCCGATGTCGGCTTCCGCCTCCAGCAGGATCACCGAGGCGCCGGCCTCGCGGGCGCGGATGGCGGCGGTCATGCCGCAGGCGCCCGAGCCGACCACCACCACATCGGCGGTCCGGTCCCAGCGGCGGGGGGCGGCGGCGAGGGCCGGGGCCGCCGCCCCAGCCGCCCCGCCCCCGAGCAGCAGGCTTCGTCGGTCGATCACCAGAGGGCCTTCGACGCCAGGGCCGCCCCCTCCGACAGGGCCTTCAACTTGGCCCAGGCGATCTGCGGATGGCAGCGCAGGCCCAGGCCGCAGTCGGTGGAGGCGATCACATTCTCCCGGCCGACGATGTCGGTGAACCGGCGAATCCGGTTGGCCACCAGCTCCGGATGCTCGATCAGCGGGGTGGAATGGCTGACCACGCCGGGGGCCAGGATCTTGCCCTCGGGCAGCTTCACCGTCTCCCACACCACGTACTCGTGCTCGTGCCGGACGTTGGCGGCTTCGAACAGATAGGCCTTAGCCTTCACCGCCAGCATTACGTCGACGATGTCGGCCATGGGGATGTCGTGGGAGTGAGGGCCGTGCCAACTGCCCCAGCACAGGTGATAGCGCACCTGCGCCTCGGGCACGTTGCGCAGGGCGTGGTTCAGCGCCTCCACCCGCATCATGCAGTAGCGCTTGTACGCGGCCAGCCCCATGGGGATGCCGATGCGATCCCACAGGGCGGCCAGCCACGCGTCGTCGATCTGGATCATCAGGCCCGCGGCGGCGATAGCCTCGTATTCGACCCGCAGCGCCTCGGCGATGGCGAAGACGAATTCCTCCTCCGTCTTGTAGAACTGGTTCTCCCGCGTGGGCTCCAGGCTGGCGGGGGCCGTGCTGGTGAGGAAGGCGTCCCCCGGTGCGGTGTCGCCGAGAGAGGCCTTGAGGATGTCGATCTCGCGCTGAAGGGCGGCTTGGCCGACGTAGGCTATGGGGCCGGTGCAGGCCCAGTCGCCCACCCGGCGCTGGTCGGGCGCCCGGCGGGTCTGTTCGAACAAGGTCCCGCCCTCCAGGGCCGCCTTGTAGAAGTCCGAGAATTCGATCCAGTCCTGGCTCTGGAACAACAGGGCGGCGCCATTGCCTGTGGGGCGGGCCTCGAAGCCGGTCAGCCGCGAATTGACGAAGGTGACCCAGTTGGCGCCCTTGGTCAGTTCGCCCTCATTGATCAGGTCGACGCCCGCCGCCTTCTGGAAGCTGATCACCGCGGCGACCGCCTCGCGCAGGCGGGTGTCGGAAACCTCGGGGTTGTTCCAGACGTCCTCGGGGCCGGGCAGGGCGCCGACGTGGGTGGTGAGAATCCGGTCCATGCTCCGGCGCATCGTCGTCCTCCCTGATCTTGTTCTTGGCGTTGACTATTGGACGCGCGGACGGGAAGGGGAAGCGCCGAAGGGCGTTGGGCGGACCGATCTTGCAATGACCACGGGCTGGGTGATCGGCGTTCTGACGGAAATGGGCGGGGGCGCGCCGCCGGAACGCTGCTTCTACGCCGTGGCCCAGGCCGATCAGGCCCGCGCGGAGTGGGCCGCCGGCGACCTGGCGACCGCTGCGGGCGTCGTCGCCGGCAGCCCCTCCGGCGGGATGGAGCCGATCGAGGCCATCGCGCCGCTGACGGCCGCTGCGGTCAAGTCGTTGGGCCTCGCCCCCGGCGGCGCCAAGTCGCTTGGCCCACGCTGGCCCCGCCGGCTGATCGGTTCGCCTGCGCCGCGCGGAGACGATTGATCGGGCCGCGCGTTGGGCTGACATTGGGCGCGAAGGAGCGGCGCTGATGGCCCGGTGGCTGCTGATCATCACTCTGGCGGCGACTCCGGCCGCGGCGCATCACTCGCTGGCCGGCTACGACAGCGCCCGGTCCGTCACCCTCGACGGCCTGGTGACGGAGTTCCAGTACGCCCAGCCGCATCCCATCCTGGTGATCAGCGTGGGAGCGCCCGGCGGCGCCCAGACCTGGAAGCTCGAGATGGACAACCTCTACGAGCTCGACGAGATCGGCATGACCCGCGACACCTTCCGTCCGAAGGACCGGGTGACGGTGATGGGATCGCCCGGCCGCCACCAGGCCAACACCCTCTATCTCCGCAGTCTGGACCGCCCCCGCGACGGCCTCCACTACGAGCAGGTCGGCTTCACTCCGGCGATGAGCTTCCGCGGGAAGTAGCCCCTTCCGTCGCCGGCGATTTCACGGACTAATGGGGGCAACGACAAGATCATACAGGCAGAGGGAGCGACGCCTTGCGATACCGGCAGTTCGGCCGCACGGGCCTGTATGTGTCCGAGCTCTGTCTCGGCGCCATGACCTTCGGCGGCGGGGAGGGGATGTGGTCGGTGGTCGGCGGTATCGGCCAGACGGACGCTGACGCCATCCTGCGCCGGTCGCTGGACGCCGGGATCAACTTCATCGATACGGCCAGCACCTATTCGGACGGCAAGTCCGAGGAAATCCTCGGCCAGGGCCTGAGAAACTTAGGCGTGCGGCGCAGCGACGTGGTGCTCGCCACCAAGGTCTATGGCGCCACCGCCCCTGGGCCGAACCACATCGGCGCCTCCCGTAGCCACATCCTGGAGACGGTCAAGGACTGCCTGCGGCGGCTGCAGACCGACTACATCGACCTCTATCAGATCCATCACGACGACCCGGTCACCCCGGTGGAGGAGACGGTGCGGGCGCTGGACGATCTCGTTCGCCAGGGGCTGGTCCGCTACGTCGGGGTGTCCAACTGGCCGGCGTGGAAGATGATGAAGGCCATCGGCGTCGCCGAGCATCGCGGCTGGGCGCGGTTCGAGAGCGCCCAGGCCTACTACTCCCTCGTCGGCCGCGACCTCGAATGGGAGATCGCACCCTTCCTGCAGGCCGAGCGTCTGGGCCTGATGGTCTATTCCCCGCTGGCGAGCGGGCTGCTGTCCGGCAAGTTCGGCCCTGGGGCGGAGAATCCCAAGGACGCCCGCCGCGCCAAGTTCGACTTTCCTCCGGTCGACCAGGACTACGCCTGGAAATGCGTCGCGGTCCTTCGCGAGATCGCCGCGTCCAAGGGCACGAGCGTGGCCCGGACGGCGCTCGCGTGGTTGCTGGCCAAGCCGGTGGTCACCAGCGTCATCATCGGCGCGCGCCGGCTGGACCAGCTCGACGACAACCTCGGCGCGGTCGATCTCGCCCTGACCGCGGAGGAGATCGCGCGGCTGGACGCGGTCAGCGCCCAGCCCGCCCCCTATCCGGCCTTCATGCTGGCCCGCCAGGGACCGGCCCGCATCCCGCAGCCCTTCACGCCTAAAGCCTGATGGCCGAGCGTACCGACATCATCGTCGCCGGCGGCGGCATCGGCGGGCTCGCCTGCACCCTGGCGCTGGCGCAGGCGGGGTGTTCGGTGCGGGTGCTGGAGCGCGCACCCGAGTTCCGCGAGGTCGGGGCCGGCATCCAGATGGCGCCCAACGCCGGTCGGGCTCTGATGGACCTCGGCGTGTTCGATCAGGTGATGGCGCAGGGGTATTGCCCGCCAAAGCTCGCCTTCATGCACGCGGTCACCGGCGAGGCCCTGACCACCATCCCGTTCGACGACGGGTTCATCGCCCGCTACGGCGCGCCGTGGGTGACCCTGCACCGCAACGACCTGTTGCAGATCCTGCAGAGCGCCTGCCTCGCCCACGCCAATGTCGAGCTGCTCACTGGCAAGACGGTGACGGCCATAGAGAGCGGCGACGAGGTCGCCCGCGCCGCCTGCGAGGACGGCTCGTCTTACGAAGGTTATGGCCTGATCGTCGCCGACGGGGTGGCCTCGCGCCTACGGCGGGAGTTCTGCGACGACGAGCCGGTCACATCCGGCTACGTCGATTTCCGCGCCATCATGCCCTGGTCCAATGTTGTGGGACAGGAGACCAGCGGCGACGTGATGGCCTGGGTCGGCCCGGCCCTGCACGCCATGCAGTATCCGGTGCGCCGCGGCGAGGTCTACAACCAGCTCGCCGGCATCCTCAGCCGCCCCTTCCGGGCGGGCGACTCGGTGTGGGGGACGGCGGAGGAGTTCGCCGAGCGGTTCGAGATTGTCTGCCCGGCCCTGCGCAGCGCCCTGCCCAACCTCCTGGCCAGCAACGCCCGCTATGAGTTGCGCGACCGGGCGCCGGCGCCATCCTGGCTGAAGGGCCGTATGCTGATGCTGGGGGATGCGGCCCACCCGATGATGCCCTTCTTCGGCCAGGGCGGCTGTCAGGCCCTGGAGGATGCACAGGCCCTGTCCGCCGTGGTCCGCCACTATCGCAAGGGCGCCGCGCGAGACTGGGCGCCGAGGGCGCTCGCCGCCGTGGAGGCGATCCGCCGGCCGCGGGCCAGCCGGCTGCAGACTGAATCCCGCCTGTTCGGCGACGTCTGGCACTTCGAGGGCATGGCGGGCGTCGTCCGCGACGAGCTGTTCAAGCGCGTCCCGCCGGGGGACTTCACCTACACCGACCGGCTCTATCTGCCCGGCTTTCAGGGCGAGGCGACCCCCGAAAGCTGGCTCACGGAAAACGGCTAGCGCAGCGCCCAAGCCGGGCGCAATCTGCCGCCCAACGATAAGCGACCGCGGCGGCGCTCACAGGGTTCCGGACAGCGGCGTGGGGCAGGGAGACGACGGGGCATGACGACGTTGCCGCCGGGGGTCAGCGCGCGCGATTTCGCGGCGGCCATCGCCGAGTTCCAGCAGGCCGTCGGCCGCGACTGGGTGTTCACCAGCGACGAGGACGTCGCCCTCTATCGCGACGCCTATTCGCCCCTGTGGGGCGAGCCGGGGGAACGCCTCGCCTCCGCCGCCGTGGCGCCGGCGAGCGTCGAGCAGGTCCAGGCCATCGTCCGCATCGCGGGCAAGCACAGGATCCCGCTCTACCCCCTCTCCACGGGGATGAACCTGACCTACGGCGGCTCCGCCCCGACCTATTCGGGCAGCGTGGTGGTCGAGTTGAAGCGGATGAACCGCATCCTGGAGGTCAACGAGGCGGGCGCCTACGCCCTGGTCGAGCCCGGCGTCTCCTACTTCGACATGTACCGCCACCTCCGGGACAACAGGATCAAGCTGTGGGTCGACGTGCCCGATCCGGGTTGGGGCAGCCTCCTGGGCAACGCCATGGACCGGGGCGGCGGCTACACCATGGCCGACTTCCGCGACCACTTCGACGCCCACTGCGGGCTGGAGGTGGTGCTGGCCAATGGCGAGGTGGTGCGCACCGGCATGGGCGCGGTGCCCAAGGCGGGGACTTGGCAGGAGTTCAAATACGGCATGGGGCCGTGGGTCGACGGCATCTTCAGCCAGTCCAACTACGGCATCGTCACCAAGATGGGCTTCTGGATGATGCCCGAGCCGGAAGCCGCGCTGCAGGTGACGGTGGACAGCCCCCGGCACGACGACGTGCACGCCCACGTCGAGACCCTGTCCAACCTGATGTATCAGCAGATCATCCCGTCTCAGAGCGGGGTGCAGAGCCCGGCCCTGGGCGGGCCGATGAACGACGAGTTGCTGGCCCTGCGCACCCGCGCGGGGGGCTGGCCCAGCGCCGCCGACTGGGATCGTTATGCGGCGTCCAAGAGCCGCAAGTTCTGGCGCTCCAACTTCACCTTCTACGGGCCCGAAAAGATCATCGCCGCCCAGTGGGAACATGTGAAGGACCGTTTCAGCGCCGCCATCCCCGGCGCGACCTTCACCGAGCGCGCCCGCTTCAAGTTTCCCCTCACCGACGCTGAGGTGGACAAGGTCGCGGACAAGGCGCCGCTCGGCATCCCCTCGCTCGCCCTGTTCGGCACCCGCTTCGCCCCCGGCGAGGCGGCGCGGGAGGCGCACATCGACTTCTCCCCTGTCATGCCCCGCACCGGGGAGAGCATGCTGAAGGGGCTCGACGTGTTCGGCCGGGTGTTCGCCGCCCACGGCCAGCCGCCGCCGGGGGCGATCGGCGCCCTCTATCACCCCCGCGCCCTGATCATGATCCAGCCGGTCATCAATGGCCGCGACGCGCAGACCAACGCCAAGGCCCGCGCCCTCTTCACCGCCCTGGTGGAGGCCGCCGGCAAGAACGGCTGGGCCGAATACCGCATCCATCCCCTGTGGCAACGCCAGGCCATCGAGGTCTACGGCTACAACAACAACGCCCTGCACCGGTTGCACGAGACCTTGAAGGACGCCCTGGATCCGGTCGGCATCCTCTCCCCCGGCCGCTACGACATCTGGCCCAAGCACCTGAGGGAGAACCGCCGATGAGCGGCCTGCTGATCGCCGTCCTTGCGGCGGCCACCGCGACCGTCGCCCCCGCCGGCTCCGCCTGGACCCGCAACGGGGCCGGCGACACGGGAGCCGGGAGCGTGATCGACCAGGGCCGGGCGGTGTTCCACAATCGCTGCGCTGTCTGCCATGGCGCGGCCGGCGGCCCGGGGCGCGACGGCCCCAGCGACATGCCGGGCACTTTCTCGCTTGCTTTCAAATATCAGGGCGAGAAGCCAGGGCCGCTGGAAGACCGCACCGACCTGACTCCGGAGATCGTGAAGTTCTACGTCCGCAACGGCTCTGGCTACATGCCCCAGTTCCGCAAGACCTATGTATCCGACCGAGAACTCGACGCCCTCGGCGCTTACCTGTCGCGCAAGCGGTGAGGGGAATGCTGGGGTGAGGCCGATCGCGCGCTTGCGAACCATCGCCGCGCTTGTCGGCGCGGTTAGTTGCGGTCTCGGCGGCGTGACGCTGGCGGCGGCGCAACAGGCCGGCCTCGGCGCGGTCTCGACCGACAATCCTCCGCCCGGCTGGGTGGTGATGGCCGGCGTGGATGGAACGCCGGTCGCGCGGCCGCCCATCAAGTTTGGGCCGCCCGCGGGGGTGCAGCCCCTCGCCATCGACATGTTCACCACCAAGAACTTCTACCAGGACAGGGCCTTATGGTCCGACCCTCGCTATTTCCGCTGCCAGAGCCCGCGGGTGCTGATCGAGTCCATCTGGGAAAGCGGCAAGATGGGGTCGGCGCCGCCCACATCCGCCGCCTGGGGCGACTGCAAGCTCGACTATCCCAGGGACAAGATCGTCAGCCCATATCCGTACAAGACCGCCAAGGCCCATTACGAGGCCCTGATGGCCAAGGCGAAGGCCAAGGGCGGCCCGACGACCTACACGAAGGCCACCACCCCCGACTGGGACGCCTTCTACGTGCGCGACCTCGTCACCAGCGACACCCCCGGGGTACGCGGCGACGACTGGATCTACCCTTCGGCGGGGGGCGGCGGCGGCCCGCGCTGGACCGCCGAGCGCTGGCAATGGCTGGGGATCAACCAGACCTCCACCGCCCTGTCGCTGCTGACCCCGGAATATCAGAAGCGCTACATGCAGCAGCTCTACCACGAGAGCATCAACGCCTCGCACCAGTGGAGCGCCACCTTCTGCTATCCGGAGGGGCTGCAGCGCTGGTGGTCGTGGTCGTCCGGCGCGCCGAACTTCCAGATGATCGTCACGCCCACCCAGGTGCAGACCCTGTCGGGCCTGGGCGCCAACTTCATCCGTCAGTTCCTGGTCGGCCGGAGCCACGTGCAGCAGACCCCCCAGTGGTACGGCGAGACGGTGGCCTTCTGGGACGGAGAGACCCTGGTCGGCTGGACGGCCAATGTGCAGCCCTGGATCGCCCACACCATGTTCGAGACCAGCGCCAAGTTCGAGGTGGTCGAGGTCTGGACCCCGGTCAAGGACGCGGCCGGCAAGGTGGTCGCCCTGGAGCAGGAGACGGTCTGGTACGACGAGGACGCCTTCGTGCAGCCGCTGCGGCTCCACGCCCGCTTCCTCAAGCGCGACGAGATTGGCTCTCAGACCTCCCGTCACACCTTCATCGGCTGCGTCAGCAACATCCGAAACGTCAACGGCAAGCCGCAGCAGGTGAGCCAGGGCCATCCGGACTACGTCGACTACTACGGCCGCCCCTGGGCCCAGGTCTGGAGCAAGTATTTCGAACAGGGCTGGGACAAGCCCGACGATGAAGCCGCCCCGGCCGACGTGCTGGACTTGTTCAAATAGGGGCGTGGCGGCTCGTTCCTGAGGCGAAGGCAGTTTCTCACCGAACGGGCCTAGCCGGCCAATCCGCTTCGGGCAGGCTCAGGCCATGTCCAAAACCCCGTTCCTCCTTCTGTCGGCCACCCTTGCTGTGGCCGCCCCCGCCCACGCCGCGGCTCCATCGCATCCCGACTTCACCGGCCTGTGGCTGCTGGAGTCCGGCGAAGCGCGCGCGGTTCCAAAGGATACCGAAGCGGCGCTGACGCCCTATGGCCGGGCGCAGATGGAGGCGCGCAAGGCGCAGATCGCCGCCGGGTTTCCGCAGAACGAGCTGCACGTGAAATGCCTGCCCGCCGGCATGCCGCAGATGATGGCGGCGCCCTTCGCCATCCAGGTGATGCAGGCGCCGGACCGGATCGTGCTGAACGCCGAGGTGTCGAACCTGCCGCGCACCATCTTCATCGGCGCCAAACATCCCGACGACATCGACCCGAGCTGGAACGGTCACTCGGTGGCCCAGTGGCAGGGCCCCGCGCTGGCCATCGATACGGTGGGCTTCAACGACGAGCCGGCCTTCGCCTTCAACTTCGACCCGCCGGTGCAGCGCACCGAGGCCATGCACGTGACCGAGCGCTGGACCCTGGCGGACGGGGGCAAGACCCTGGTCGACACCATGGTGCTGGACGATCCCAAGGTGTTCGTCCGCCCGGTGACGCTCGTCTATCGCTACACCCGCCGCCCCAGGGACGAGGGGCTTATGGAGAAGGTGTGCGAGGTCGACCGCAAGGGGCTGGAGGCCTTCGAGACCGCCTATCCGCGCGAGCCCAAGTACAAGCACCCGTTCTGAGGCGTTCCGCGGTCAGGCCTTCGGGAACACCTGATCGAACGCCGCCTCCAGCCGGGCGAGGCTGGCCGGGACGTCCTTCAGTTTGTCGAGGCCGAACAGGCCGAGGCGGAAGCTGCGATAGTCCGGCCCTTCGTCCACCATCAGCGGCACGCCGGCGGCGATCTGCAGCCCCAGCGCCGCGAAGCGCTTGCCATTCTGGATCTCCGGATCGTCGGTGTAGGCGACGACGACCCCGGGGGCCTCGAAGCCCTTGGCGGCCACCGACGCCACCCCGCGCTCGGCGAGCATCGCCCGCACGGCCCGGCCCTGTTCCCACTGGGCGTCGCGCAACGTCTCGAAGCCGAAGGCCTTGGCCTCCAGCATGGCGTCGCGCAGGCCGCGCAGGGCGTCCGTAGGCATAGTGGCGTGGTAGGCGTGGCCGCCGTTCAGATAGGCTTCCATGATGGTCAGCCATTTGCCCAGGTCGGCGGCGAAGCTAGTCGACTTGGTGGCGCGGCAGCGCTCCAGAGCGGCGTCGTTCATCATCACCAGCCCGGCGGAGGGGGAGGCCGACCAGCCCTTCTGCGGGGCGGAGATCAGCACGTCGACACCGGTGGCCGCCATGTCCACCCACACGCAGCCCGAGGCGACGCAATCGAGCACGAAGAGGCCGCCAACCTCATGCACCGCCTCGGCCAGGGCCTTGATGTAGGCGTCGGGCAGGATGATGCCCGAGGCGGTCTCCACGTGCGGCGCGAACAGCACGGCGGGACGCTCGGCACGGATGCGGGCCGTCACCTCCTCGATGGGAGCGGGGGCGAAGGGGCTGGTGGGCGAGTTGCCCTGACGTCGCGCCTTCATGACGATCTCTTCGGCGGGGATGGCGCCGGCCTCGAAGATCTGCGTCCAGCGGTAGGAGAAGAAGCCGTTGCGGACCACCATCACCTTCTGGCCGGTGGCGAACTGGCGGGCCACCGCCTCCATGGCGTAGCTCCCGCCGCCGGGGACCACGACCGCGCGGCTCGCCCCGTAGACGTCCGTCAGGATGCCCTGGATGTCCCGCATCACCCCCTGGAAGGCCGCGCTCATGTGGTTGAGCGAGCGGTCGGTGAAGACCACGGAGAATTCCAGCAGACCGTCGGGGTCGATGTCGGCGCGTAACCCGGGCATTCGCGGCTCCTTCCGAGGGGTGTCGAGCGCCGAAAGGATCGGCGTCCTACCGACGCTCCCAGCAGGCGCCCTTAGCGCAAGTCGGCGCCCGCGTCGCGTCCGTTTCGGCGCGAGGCCCGGCGTCGGCGCTACCCTGCCAGCCGTTCCACCTTGGCGAACGGGCTGAGCCCCAGCCAGCTCTGCATCGCCGAGGCCAGACCGCGGTCGCCCGTCAGCACCAGCCGGCCCGCGGCCACGGCGGCGCGGACGGTGTCGTGGCCCATCCAGATGGCCGTCATGGTGCGCAGGTCGACGGCGGCGTAGAGGTCGACATCGAAGCCCGGGTCGATAGAGCAGAGGTCGACGCCCTCGGTGGGGTCGACGATCAGCCACCACGCGCGCCGGGCGGCGGGCAACTCGGGATAAAGGAATTGGATCACGCTCCTGCGGCGGGGCATCGGCGTGGGGTCGAGGCCGCGGCGCATGTCCCACATCAACAGGCCGACATCGAGGTTCTGGAGCGAGACCGCGCTCTCCACCCACCGTTGGCCCCAGACGCCGAACGCCTCCACCAGGGGGCCGAGGGCGCGGCCGGATTCGGTCAGGCGATAGTCGAAGGCGCCCGGATCGCCCGGGGTGCGGGTGCGGACGACGACCCCCGCGGCCTCCAGTTCCTTCAGTCGCTGTGAAAGCAGGGCGGGCGACATACGGGGTACGCCGCGCCGGAGTTCGTTGAAGCGGGTGGAGCCGGCGATCATCTCGCGCAGCACCACCACGGTCCAGCGGGTGCACAGGATCTCAGCCGCCATCGCTACCGGGCAGAACTGGCGGTAGCTGCTCTGGGTCATGCTCGCCTCCCTCGGCCGGGATTTTGGGGGAGGCTACCCCTGGGGCGGGCGGGGGCCTAGTTCAGTTCCTGTACCGGCCAGATTCAGTTCCTGAACTGTCGGCGGCGGCCGGGCGAGGCGACAAACGACGCCGAGGACGGGCGCCGGGCCCGCCCCACATCAAGCCAGGGAGGCGGTCATGCCGCTCGTCGACATCCAGTTGATCAAGGGCGTTTTCAGTGAAGCTCAGAAGGGGGAGATGATCGCCAGCGTCACCGACGCCATGGTGGCGATCGAGGGCGAGGCCATGCGCGGCGTCACCTGGGTCCGCATCCAGGAGATCCAGAGCGGCGACTGGGCCATCGGCGGCCGCCGCCTATCGGCCGCCGACGTGAAGGCGATGGCGGCCGAATAGGCGCACCGCCAGCGTGGTCCCCGCTCCCGCGGGGATCACGTCGTCCGCACCGGGCGAGGCGCCCTACCGCGGCAGGCTCGCCGCGCCGTCGCGCCAGGCGCCGTGGAACAGCCAGGGCTGGCTGAAGGGCAGGCGGACGATGGCCAGGGGCTCGGCGTCCATCTGCAGGGCGTCGAGGATGATCAGGTCGGCGCGGTTGCCCGGCCGGGTGACCACGGACAAAAGGAAGCCGTCGCCCTCCGGCGCGTCGGGGCTGCGGGGCACGAACACTGGCTCCTGCATCCCGCCCTCGGTCTCGTGGTCCTGCCGGGCGCCGGTGTCCGCGTCGTAGCGGACGAGGCCGGTGCGGCTGGACGAATAGCCGTAGCGATAGCGCTGCATGGCGAAGCGATCGTCGATCTCCGGCATGCCGCCGCCGGGGGTGTTGGAGAGGGGCCGCACCGTGACCTCGCCGGTCGCCAGGTCGAAGGTCATGCGCGAGAAGGTCCCGGGCTGGAAGTCCGCCCGGCGGCCGTGCACCTCCTCGAAGAAGGTGAAGAAGTGGCCGCTATGGGTAGAGCCGTCCACATGCACCTTATCGCCCTCGGTGAAGGCGTTCATGAAGTGGGCGACACCGGCGCCGGGAACCTCGAACCAGCGCAGGTCCGCGGTGGTGCCGCTACGGGGCATGATGCCGAACATGGGCGGCAGGGAGGCGTCGAAGGCGTAGAAGTCCCCGCCCTGTTTCACCCGCTCATAGTCCACCGTGTAGGGCAGGATGTGGAAGATCAGATGCTCGCGGCTGACCGCCCAGTCGTGGGTCATGCCGGGGTAGGGGAGGGTGAACTCCTCCTCGCGGACGACATTGCCGTGCTTGTCGATGACGTGCAGCGACATCTCCCCCTCGAAGCGCTTCTCCGAGAATTGGCCATAGCTCCACCACTCCCCCGTCACCGGGTCGATCTTGGGGTGGGCGCTCATGGTCTTGGATCGGAGCTGGCTGCGGAAGGCCGGCAGGCCAAGGGTCTCAAGCGTGATGGGATCGAGCTCGTAGGGGATGGAGTCCTCGCGCAGGGCGAACAGCTTGCCGTGGTGCACGAAGGCGGTGGTGTTGCCGGTGTTGTCGCGGTCCGTGCCCGCGGTCATGGGATCGTCGGCGTAAGGCGTGCGATAGCCGCCGTAGAGCCGGCGGCGGTTCTTGCGTTCCAGCAGGAAGCGTTCGGTCTTCACATAGCGCTGGATGAAGTCGACATAGCCGTCCTCGAAATGGAAGGCGGCCATCACGCCGTCGCCGTTGTTGAGGTTGTCGTTCTCCATGGTCGGATAGAGGTGGTCGCCGCCGCAGCGGTAGAAGCTGCCGTTCAGCTCCCGCGGCACCTCGCCGACGACTTCGCAGTCGAAGATCTCAGCCTCGAAGCGGAAGGTCGGGAGGGTGGTGTGGAGGTAGCTCTGGACGGGGACATAGGCGTCCCGGCCGTAGCGGGTCACGGGCTTGTTCACGAGCGTTCTCTCCGTCTTCTTATAGGTTGGGAGAGAGTTGAACGGCGGGCGGCGCCGCCGTCAACGCCTGTGTCACGGCCAAGCTAGCTCTTGCGCACGAACTCCGCCCGCAGGACCAGGCCCTTGATCCCCTCGTAACGGCAGTCGATCTCCTGGTCGTCGCCGGTCAGGCGGATCGACTTGATCACTGTGCCGCGCTTCAGGGTCGTGCCGGCGCCCTTGACCTTGAGGTCCTTGACCAGGGTGACGCTGTCGCCGTCGGCCAGCAGGGCGCCGAGGGCGTCGCGCACTTCCACTACATTGGCGGCGGAGGCCTGGGCCGCAGCTTCGGCGCCGCTGATCCACTCGCCGGTGGCCTCGTCGTAGACGTAGTCGTCGCTGCTGTCCGAAGCCATGGCGTCCCCGATGCGAATGGTGCGCGCAGGGCTTACAGGGGCGGGGCGGCGGCCGCCAGCCGCATGGGCTACTTCTTGACCGCCATCTCCATGCCCTTCATCGCCAGCACCTTGACCAGGGTGGCGCCGGGGATGAACAGGTTCAGGGTCTCGGCGCCGACCTCCATCAGGAAGCGGGGCTCCAGCACCTTGCCGAGATAGGCCTCGAAGGTCTTGCCGCCGAGCTTCGCCTCGCCGGTGACGCCGTCCACCTCCACCACCGCTTCCTTGCCCGCGCGGCGATACCGGAAGGCGTAGGTGGGACGGTAGACAAGGTCGACCTGCTCGAAACTGACGGTCTCCTCCACCAGCCGGTCGGCCTCGATCTTGGGGCCGAGGGTGGCGAGCATGTCGCGGATCACCACCGGCGCCTTGGCCTGGGGCGGCACCACCACCGTGCCGTCCGCAAGGTCGGCCAGGACCTGCGGCTCCACCCGCCGGGCGGCGGCGCGGGCGGAGGCGGGGATGTCGGGGCCCTTGGCCCCGGTCAGGGCGTCGAACACCGCCTCCCTGCGGATCTCCTGCCGGCAGGTCTCCAGCACATTGACCTGCGCTTCGCGGCCCTTCACCGCATAGCTGTCGCCGCCCACGCCGACCTGCACCACCTCGGGCGGCAGTTTCAGCGCGTGGCGGCGGGTGCGCTCGTAGGCGCAGACGGCGGTGCAGGCGAGGCCCCAATAGGGCTGCAGCCGCCGCTCCCGATAGATCAGCTCGACCTCATCGCCTCGCCCCTTGCCCATCAGGCCGGCGACCTTGGCCAGGGTCCCGAAGGCGTCGATGCGGCGGGGATGGGCGCGGGCCCCGGCCGACTCCAGGTCGAAATAGTCCGGCAGGACCAGGATGCGCTCTTCGGTCAGTCGGACGTCCATAGGCTCCCCCGGGGCCGCGCCAGTCTATCCCGGCGTCAGGACTCCACCAATCGCCACTCCGAGGTGATCTCGTCCAGCTTCGCTTTAAGATCGGCGGGGAGGGGCTTTTCGAGCGCGGCGAGGTTGTCGGCCAGTTGCTCGGGCCGGCTGGCGCCGATGATGGGGCAGGTGATCGCCGGGTTGGCCATCACCCAGGCGACGGCGAGGGTGGCCAGGCTCATGCCGGCGTCGGCGGCCACCTGGCGCAGGGCCTCCACCGTGCCGAACTGCCGTTCGTGCCAATAGCGGTCGCTGTACATCGCGCCTGCGTTGCCGAGGGTGAAGCGGGTCCCCTGGGGCGGGCCGCCCGCCATCTGGTGCTTGCCGGTGAGCAGGCCGCCCGCCAGCGGGTTGTAGGAGATCACCGCCACGCCTTCCTCCTGGCACAATGGCAGCAGGTCCCGCTCGAAGCTGCGGAACAGCAGGTTGTAGCGCGGTTGCACCGAGGCGATGCGAGTAGTGCGATTGACCTCGGTCCGCCCGATGGCCCGGGCGATCTTGTAGGCCGGCCAGTTGGAGACGCCGGCATAGCGAGCCTTGCCGTGCTTCACCACCGTGTCGAGGGCGTCCAGGGTCTCGTCCAGGGGCGTCGCCGGGTCGAACTGGTGTATCTGGTAGAGGTCGACGTAGTCGGTGCGCAGGCGCTTCAGCGAGGCCTCGATGGAGTCGAGGACGTGCTTGCGCGACATCCCCTGGTTCCAGGGGTGCGGCCCCATCGGCACCGCACACTTGGTGGCGACGATGAAGTCGTGGCGCTTGCCGGCCATCCAGGCGCCGATGATCTCCTCAGTGCGGCCGCGCAGGGAGAGATCGGCGCCCAGGGGATAGGCGTCGGCGGTGTCGAGGAAGTCGATCCCGCCCTCGGCGGCGGCGTCCAGGATGGCGCGGCTCTTGGCCTCGTCGCTTTGCAGGCCGAAGGTCATGGTGCCGAGGCAGAGCCTGGACACCTTCAGGCCGCTGCGGCCGAACTGCACATGCTCCATGAACGCGTCTCTCCCCGTTATTTTTGAACCGGCCGGTTCAGCAAGGTGAGACGCCCGCCGGCCGTGTCGTCAATAGGGCGCAGCTCCGGCTTGGTCCCCGGCCAGCCGTTGCCGAGGCCATAGTGCTGGGCCGGCGGGAACACCGCCTCGACGCGGCTTAGCTTGCCGCCGACGAACTTCCAGGCCTCGGAGTTCAGGGCTTCGTTGGGCAACAGGGCCTGGGCGCCGATGGGATAGGTCTTCCCCTCGTAGGTGTAGCTCTTCACGTTGCCGCGGCGCATGAAGTCGAAGGTGCCGAACACGATCTGGCGCTCCACGTCGACGATATCGAGGTGGGCGTCCTCGAAGCCCTGGATGAAGGACACGAACAGGGCGTCGATCTGCTTCTCGCAGCCCATGCGGATGAAGTCGGGGCGGTCCGCAGGCGCGTTGGGCTGGGCCGCGGGCATCGGCACGGGCGGCGTTCCGGTCGGCGAGATGGCGGTGATGCCGCCGTTCTCCACGCGCAGGCAGTCCTCGGCGAAGTTGCCGCGCTTGCCTTCGTGATAGGCGATGGCGCGCATGTAGTTGATCGCGCCTTCGATCAGCTGGGCGCGGGTGAGCCGCGTGGCGGGGGGCTCCTTGCGGTTCCACAACTCGGTCCAGGACGAGTCGATGGTCGCCATCCGCTCGGCGTTGCGGTTGTTGCGGGAGACGATCGTCTCGATTTCGGTGATCTTGCCCTTGGCGACCTTAAGCCGGACGGACAGCAGGCCCGGCGCATCGTTCTCGGTCATCGAGACGTAGGTCGCCACGCCCCCGGTCTCGACGTCGTAGAAGTCGTGCCGGTATTTGCCGAGGCCGGTGAAGGTGACCCAGATGGCCTGCCCGAGGGGGATGCGCGCGCCGTTCTCGGTGTACTTCAGGTTCGGCGCGACAGGCAGGCGCGAGGGGGCGTTGGCGCTGAGCGCGTCCAGGTATTTGTCGATGAAGCCCTTAAGGCAGGCCTCGTCGCAGGCCGGCGCCTTGGTCGCCGCGCCGGCGCCCGTGGCCGCGACGCTCAGCAGGATGGCCGCAGCCGCCCCCAGCAGTCTCTTCATCGCCCTGTCTCCCCCGTCTAATCTTCGTGCGGTCGACCATGCGGCGGAGTCGTTTCGCGAAAATGTCCGCGGCATTGTATGGGGCAGCCATGCTGACGACCCGCCTCGCCACCGAAGCCGACCTGCCTGCCCTGCGCGACCTGATGGCGCGGGCCATCGCCGAGCTGCAGCGCGCCTTCCTGTCGCCGGAGGAGGTGGCCGCGAGCCGTGCGGTGATGGGGCTCGATACCCAGCTCGTGAGGGACCGCACCTATTTCGTGGTCGAGCTCGATGGAGCCCTGGCCGGCTGCGGCGGCTGGAGCCGGCGGGCCACCCTGTATGGCGGCGATCACTCCGGGGCCCTGCGCGACGCGCGCCTGCTCGACCCGGCGACCGAGGCGGCGCGGGTCCGGGCCATGTACACCCATCCCGATTTCACCCGTCGCGGCGTGGGCCGGCTGATCCTCGCCACCTGCGAGGCGGCGGCGGCGGCCGAGGGGTTCAGCCGCTGCGAGATGATGGCGACCCTTGCCGGAGAGCCGCTCTATCGCGCCAGCGGCTATGTCGAAATCGAGCGCACCGCCGCCACGCCGGTGAACGGGATAGCGGTTCCCTTGGTCCGCATGGGCAAGGATTTGCCTCGCCCGCCCGCTGGCCCTACATCGCCGGCATGAGCGCCGCTTACAGCATCACCATGGTCATCGACGACGAGGAGACCATCGAACGCTTCGACCAGGCCACGCCGGCCGAGGCGATCCATCTGGCCCGCATGCGTTTCGAGATGGCCCTGACCGAGGCCGATCCGATGTCGGCGCTCTGCCGCCTGGAGCAGGTGGAAGGCGAAGGGGCGGGGCCCATCGGCCTGTGGGCCTACCAGGGTTTTGGCCACGACCTGATCTGGGTGCGGGCCGCGCCGGAGGCCTGATCCGCGGCAAGCGTCGCCGCGCCGCATCCCGGGGCTTACTTCGGTTTTGAACGGGGTGGCGGAACGTGCCTATCCTGCCCCCATAAGAATAATCGGGGCAGAGAGACGCACCATGACATCCACACGCTTCCGGGCGGGCGCAGCCATGCTGGCCATCGCCGCCATCAGCCTGGGCGCGGCCAGCGCCGCCGCCCCGCAGAAGTGGGGCCAGATCGACGACGCCCGCATGCAGGCGGCGAACAACGAGCCGCAGAACTGGCTGATACACAGCGGCAACCAGCAGGCCTGGCGCTATTCCGGCCTGGACCAGATCACCCCAGACAACATCAAGAACCTGAAGCCCGCCTGGGTGTTGGAGTTCGACACTTATCGCGGCCAGGAATCGACCCCCATCGTCGTCGATGGGGTGGCCTATGTGACCACTGCCTGGAGCAAGGTCTATGCGGTCGACGCCAAGACCGGAAAGCAGCTCTGGTATCATGACCCTAAGGCGATGGGGCCGTCCGGCGCGCGCACCTGCTGCGACGTCGTCAACCGGGGGGCGGCGGTCTACAAGGGCAAGGTCTATGTCGGTACCATCGACGGCCGGCTGATCGCCCTCGACGCCAAGACCGGCAAGCAGAAGTGGAGCACGATGACCGTCGATCCCGACGGGACGTTGAGCATCACCAGCGCGCCGCGGGTGGCCAATGGGCTGGTCTTCATTGGCAACGCCGGCGGCGACTTCGGCGGCCGCGGCTATGTGTCGGCCTACAACGCCGAGACCGGCAAGCAGGTCTGGCGCTTCTGGCTGACCCCCGGCAAGCTCGGTACGAAGGACAACGCCCCCTCCGACGAGATCATGGAGAGCCTGGTCCAGCCGACGTGGCCCGGCCCCTATACCGAGTACCGCGGCGGGGCCAACGTCTGGAACGCCATGGTCTATGACCCGGAGTTCGACCAGCTCTACCTCGCCACCGGCAACGGCTTCCCCTGGAACCGGTATTTCCGGTCCGAGGGCAAGGGCGACAACCTGTTCCTGGCCTCCGTCGTGGCTCTCGACGCCAAGACCGGCAAGTACAAGTGGCACTATCAGGAGACCCCCGGCGAAAGCTGGGATCTCGACGCCGTGTCCGACATGATCCTGATGGACCTGCCGGCGAACGGCCAGACCCGCAAGGCGCTGGTGCATACGCCCAAGTCTGGTCTGGCCTTCGTGATCGATCGCCAGACCGGCCGGCTGATCTCCGGCGAGCCCTTCGTGCCGGGGATCACCTGGCTGACGGGGATCGATCCAGCGACCGGCAAGCCGATCATGAATCCGGCGTCCTATTACGATAACAAGACGCCGGTGCGGTCCTATCCCGGCGGCGGCGGCGCCCACTCCTGGCATCCCACCTCTTATAGCCCCAAGACAGGCTTGATCTATCTGCAGGCGCGGCAGGGCCCGCCGGGCCTGTTCACGCCCAAGCCCACTTACGAATACGTCAAGCACGTCGACAACATGGGCGTCTTCGTCTTTGGGCAGACGATCCCGCCGGAAATCAAGGCGCTGGAGCCGCCGATGCCGGAGGGGGCGACGGAGTCCAAGGGCTATCTGCTGGCCTGGGACCCGGCCAAGCAGAAGGCGGCCTGGAAGACCGAGGGCAATGGCGGCGGGGTGCTGGCCACGGCGGGCAACCTCGTCTTCCAGGGCGGCTCGCGCAGCGTGATGGGGGAGTTGAAGGCCTTCCGCGCCGACACCGGCGAGAAGGTGTGGAGCTACAACACCCCCAACGCGGTCCTCACAGGGCCGGTCAGCTACATGGTCGATGGGGAACAGTACGTCCTGGTGCCGATGGGCGCCCTGGCTGTGATCGGCAGCCCGGTTGACGCGCGCGAACGCCAGAATGGCCGCCTCGTCGCCTTCAAGCTCAACGGCAAGGCGACCCTGCCCGCCGAGCCGCCCCCCGCCGGACCCTTCCTGCCGCCGCCGGCGGACCAGACCTGGCCGTCCGGGGACATCGTGCGCGCCAGCAACATGTACGCGGAGCTGTGCGCGCGTTGCCACGGCCCGAACGCCCGCGGCCCGAACATCCTGCCGGACCTGCGCCGTTCCAAGGTCCTCGCCAACAAGGCCCTGTGGTCGGCCATCGTCGAAGGCGGCGCCATGCAGGCCACCGGCATGATCGGCTGGAGCAAATTCCTGCCCGCAGGCGGCGCCGAGATGATCCGTGGTTACGTGGCCGAAGAAGCGCGCAAATCGCTGAACGAAAAGCCCCGGGCTCCGCCGGAGGGCGGGACGCCCGCGGGGCTCTGACTTAAACGAGGCCGTCGCAGGGCGGCCTCGTTTTTTTGCTCCGCGAGTATCTGGATATACTTTCAACGGGGATCGTGATCCCCTCCTGTCTTGATGGAGATCAGGGTCATCGACGGGCGCGATCTGACCTCGCGGCAGGTCGCCGATTGGCGTGCGCTGCAGCTATCCAACCCTGACCTCCGCAATCCCTACTTCTGCCCCGAATATCTGCAGGCTGTCGCGCACGCGCAGGACGGCGTCGAGGTGGCGGTGATCGAGGCGGACGGACGCGCCGCGGCCTTCTTCCCCTTCCAGCGGGCGAGGGGCGGGCTCGGCAAGCCGGCCGGCGGTTTCATCTCCGACTACCAGGGCCTGATTTGCGCGCCGGGCTTCGCCTGCGATCCAATGAGACTCTTGAAGGCCTGCGGCCTTACGGCCTGGGATTTCGACCATCTCCCGGCCTCCCAAGCGTGCTTTCGCCCTTTTCATCGCCGGGCGGCCAGTTCCCCCCTGATCGACCTCTCAGAGGGCGTCGAAGCCTACCTCTCGACCTGCCGCGCTGCGCGCAGCGAGCAGATCAAGCTCCGCCGGCTGGAGCGGGAACTCGGCCCGGTTCGCTTCGTAGCGCACACCGCGGACGCCGGCCTGTTCGATCTCGTCCTTGGATGGAAGGCGGCCCAGCATGCGGCGTCCGGCTTTTCCGACGTTCTCAGCCTGCCCTGGCTTCGAGGTAGCCTGATCGGGATCCGCGACACCCAGACGCCCACCTTCGCCGGAATGTGCTCGGTGCTGTTCGCCGGCGACACGCCGGTCGCGGGTCATTTCGGCATGCGGTCGGCCACCATCTGGCACTACTGGTTCCCCGCCTACGATCCCCAGTACGCCCGCTTTTCGCCCGGCCTCGTCCTGCTGTTGAAGATGATCGAAGCGGCGGGTGAGCTCGGTCTCGACGGTATCGATCTTGGCAAGGGGGCGAGCCTCTACAAGGACCGCTTCGCCAACACCGAAATCCCCCTGGCGGAAGGCTCCGTAGAGCGCTCGTCGCTGCGCGCAGCGGGGCGCGCAGCCCGTCGGTGGCTCGGGCGGGCGCTGAGTTAGGGTCGCTTCGCTGCGGACGCCTTGGCGGAGATCAGCTCGCCGAGCAGAGCCACCGTTTCCTTGTGCGGCTCCGGCTTGGGGCCGCGGGGGTTGGGCAGGCCGGCGGCGTAGTCGAGGGCGGAATGACCGTCGGCGTCCTTGGCGGTGACGTCGGCGCCGCGCTCGGCCAGCACCTTGACGAGGTTGTTGTAGCCGCGCTGGGCGGCGACGTGCAGGGCGGTCTGACCCTCAGGCGTGCGAGCGTTCACGTTCGCTCCGGCGTCCAACAGCAGCTTGAGGCTGGCGACCCCTTCTTCCTCGGTCTTCCAGCGGCCCCGGGTTGGGTTGGCGCTGTGGCCCATGAAGGCGGCGGCCATGGCGGGGGTGACGCCGGTGGCGGTCGGCAGGTCGACCAGGGCCTTATGCTGCAGCAACAGAGCGATCGACTTGACGTCGCCGACCTTGGCCGCGTGCATCAGCGGGGTGGCGCCGGTCGACAGCACGAAGTCGCCGCCGCGGTCGAACACCACGTTACGATAGGGCGGGCGAAGCTTGAGCTGCAGATTGGGGTTGGCGCCCTTCTCCAGCAGCATCTTGGCCACGTCGTAGCCGGTGACCACGCCCTCGCTGGGCAGGTCGGGACGGCCGCCCTCGGGCAGCACATTCATGTCGACCGCGGCGTAGAGGGGCGAGCGGCCGTAGAGGTCCCATTTGTCCAGGTTAGCGCCGGCGGTGATCAGATATTGCGCCAGCTCGAAATGCTGATTGAGCAGGGCGGTGATCAGGGGCGTCTCGCCGTCCGGGTCGGGGAGGTCGATGTTGGCGCCCGCGTCGACCAGCGCCTTGGCGCAGGGCAGGCACCCCTCGCGCGTCGCATAAAGCAGCGGGGTGAAGCCGCCCCGGTACATGTCCTTCGGCCGCGGCTCGGCGGTGATGCGGCGCTCCCAGTCGTGGACCGCGCCCCGGGCGTCGACCTTGGCCCCGGCGGCGATCAGCACCGCCATCATCTCCGGATGCTGCTGGGCGGAAGCCCACATCAGCGCAGTCTGGCCGCCCCAGCGTTCGAACGCGTTGACGTCGGCGCCATTGGCGAGAAGCAGCTTGGCGGCGTCCACCTTGCCCGAGCGCGCCACCACCATCAGGGCGGTCTGGCCTTCGGCGTTGGGGGATTCCACGTCGGCGCCGGCGTTCAGCAACAGGCCCAGCACCTCGGCGTTGCCCGTCACCGCGGCTTCGGCCATCGGCGTTGCGCCATAATCGTTGGCCGCCTTGGGATCGGCCCCGGCGGCCAGCAGCTTGCGGACCGCGTCGGCGTCATCGTTGTGAGCGGCCCACAGCAGGGCGGTGGCGCCCTCGCTGTCCTTGGCCTTTACATCGGCGCCCTTGCTCATCAGGGACGCCATGGCGGCGTCGTCCCCGGCCTTGACCGCCTCGATCAGGGGGGCGGCGGCGAGGCTGGCGCCCGCG